>Ga0210409_10002580_pt1 | contig 21366 bp, 10 predicted proteins | sample IncBWH17MmetaG_FD_161649 | JGI IMG/M metagenome (GOLD analysis project Ga0210409, IMG submission 161649) | Forest soil microbial communities from Barre Woods Harvard Forest LTER site, Petersham, Massachusetts, United States - Inc-BW-H-17-M | ecosystem: Environmental > Terrestrial > Soil >...
ACGTTGCAGCTATTTTCCGCGCAACGCCTCTTTCCTGCATGCTCTACAACAATCCGGTGGCGTATGGAACCGATTTCCTGCCGGAGCAGATCCAGGAACTCGCGTCGGAATTCGAGAACTTCAGAGCGGTCAAGGAATCGAGTACCGACGCCAGGCGTGTGTCGGCGATTCGCGCATTGGTCGATGACCGGATCGAAATTTCGGTGGGCGTGGACGACGCGGTGCTGGAAGCGATCGGCGTGGGAGCCACAGGATGGGTCGCCGGCTTGGCGAACGCCCTGCCGCACGAATCCGTAGACCTGTTCAACCACGGAATCCAGGGAGAGGATCGAAAAGCGTTTGAATTGTATCGTTGGTTTCTGCCACTGCTGAGAATGGATACCGTGCCAAAGTTCGTTCAACTCATCAAAGTAGTGCAAGCCGAAGTCGGAATGGGAGGCACCGGTGTCAGGCCTCCGCGACTGGAGTTGGTAGGGAACGAACTCGAGCAGGCGAAGAAAATCATCCGTGAATCATTACGAACGAGGCCGGAATCGGTCGCTTCGTATGCTTTACCGAATAGGAAGTGAACTTATGTTGGGCGAGATGGCAAAACTATCAGGGCGCTCGCTGATTGGCTTTCGCGAGGGCTCCGGCTCTTCAGATCCCCTGTACGCGCACGACCCCACCACGGGTCAGCGATTGCAACCGGGTTTTGTTCCGGCAACACCCGAGGAAGTTGACCGCGCGGTGAAGCTGGCGGCCGATGCATTCAACAGCTACAGCCTCACGTCGGGCCGTGAGCGTGGCGCGTTCCTGCGGAAGATTGCAGACAAGATTGAGTCCATTACCAGCGACATTGTCGAAAGAGCTGCGCAGGAGACGGCGCTGCCAGTAGCACGGCTGCAAGGCGAGACTGCGCGTACCTGTCACCAGCTTCGCTTGTTTGCGCAAGTCGCTGAAGAAGGCTCCTGGGTGAACGCGCGAATCGACCACGCTGATCCCGAACGCAAGCCGATTCCGAAACCAGACATTCGCTCCCTAATGCGGCCTCTTGGGCCCGTGGTGGTGTTCGGGGCGAGCAACTTCCCTCTGGCGTTCTCCGTGGCCGGAGGGGACACCGCCTCGGCTCTAGCGGGCGGAAACACGGTGATCGTGAAGGCCCATGCAGCTCATCCCGGCACCAGCGAATTGGTTGGGCGGGCACTCCAGGAGAGTGTTCGCGAATGCGGTATGCCAGAGGGCGTCTTCTCGGTGTTGTTCGGACACGGTTCGCAGGTTGGAACGGCTCTGATGAAGCACCCTCTGGTGCGAGCGGGTGGTTTTACCGGATCACGTACAGCCGGTCGAATTTTGATGGACGTGGCTGCGTCTCGCCCGGAGCCGATTCCTTTCTATGCCGAGATGAGCAGCACAAATCCGGTTTTCATCCTGCCGGGAGCGTTGCGCGATCGCGCCGAAAACATTGCGTCCGGTCTGCACGCGTCCTTCACGCTGGGAGCGGGACAATTCTGCACCAAGCCAGGGATGGTATTTCTTGGTACAGGCCCCGATGCCGACAAATTCGCGGGCAAGTTATCGGAGTTGGTAGCTGGCTCTCCGCACTTCCATCTTCTGACCGAGACCATTCATTCCTCCTACGACTCGGCCATTGCGAAGCGGAAGGCAGATCCGACGGTGACGGTCCTTGCCGAAAAGCAGAAGTCCGGCGCGGCGGGATTTTGTGCGCACTCTGCGGTATTCGAGGCCAACGCCGATGCGTTTCTAGGATCCGACCTGGAGTCTGAGATCTTCGGGCCCACCACGCTGCTCGTGCGCCACTCCAGCCGCGAACAAATTTTGGAGATCGCGCGCGCGCTCGAAGGCCACCTGACCGCAACCATTCACGGGACGGAACAAGACTTGCGCGACTTTGCGGACCTCATCCAGATTCTAGAGACGAAAGTCGGTCGGCTCATCTTTAATGGGTTTCCGACTGGTGTTGAGGTCACGCACGCGATGGTTCACGGCGGTCCGTATCCCTCGACCTCCGACGGGCGATCAACCTCCGTAGGCACTCAGGCGATCTTTCGCTTCACACGCCTGGTCTGCTACCAGGGGTTCCCCGATAACGCTCTGCCTAATGAACTGAGAGAGGCCAATCCGCTGGGGATTTGGCGAATGATCGACAGCAATCTGCGCAAGTAAAAAAGGTATTCGCCGGTAATGAAAGTAGCATGGATTCATAAGAAAACGTTTGCTCGGATTTGCACGAGGGAGCCGCAATGGTGAACGCTCTGCTCTACGTTGTAAGGCGCGTGATGAAGAATCTGCTGTGGGTTTGTTTATCAGCTTGCTTAATCGTGCCGTTGCAGGCTGCGGCCGGAAGTGAAAATCCTGCGCAACTGGCGGAGAGTAAGACGGTCAAGCTGAATCCGCTCCCGCTGAATCATGTGAGGCTGACAGGAGGCCCCCTCAAAGCAGCGCAGGAAGCCGACGCAAAGTATCTGCTCGAACTCCAACCCGACCGCATGCTTGCGTTCTTGCGTCAGCGTGCCGGGTTGAAACCCAAGGCAGAGGGCTACGGCGGATGGGATGGGCCGAAGCGCAATCTTACAGGACACATCGCGGGTCACTATCTGTCGGCGGTGAGCCTCATGTGGGCAGCCACGGGTGACGCCCGATTCAAGGATCGCGCCAACTACATTGTTGATCAATTAAAAGAGATCCAGGACGCACAGGGTGATGGATACATTGGAGCGCTCGAGGATGGTCAGGGCGTCGACGGAAAACAACGCTTCGTCGACCTGAGCAACGGGGTCATTAAATCCGGAGGCTTCGATCTGAACGGTCTCTGGTCGCCGTGGTACGTCGAGCACAAACTCTTTGCCGGGCTCAGAGACGCATACCGGTACACGGACAATGCAACCGCTCTACAGGTGGAGACTAAGTTTGCCGGCTGGGTTGAAAAGATTCTTTCCAGGCTGGACGACGATCAGCTGCAACGCATGCTGGGTACGGAATTTGGCGGGATGAATGAAGTACTGGCCGAGTTGTATGCCGACACCGCAGATCCACGGTGGCTCACACTCGCCGATAAGTTTCACCAGAAGGCGATGATCGATCCTCTCTCCGCAGACAAGGATGTCATTTCTCACACGCACGGAAATACTCAGGTCCCGAAACTCTATGGCGTGCTGATGCGGTATGTGTACACCGGCAACGCCGCTGACGAGGAGGCGGCGAAATTCTTCTGGGATCGCGTGGTTTATCACTACAGCTTTGCCACTGGTGGGCATGGCAAGAACGAATACTTCGGCGAACCGGACAAGCTCAATGACATGGTAGATGGCCGGACTGCGGAAACCTGCAACGTCTACAACATGCTCAAGATGACACGCACGCTTTTCTCCATCGAGCCCGATATCCGCTATGCCGACTTTCACGAGCGCGCGCTCTTCAATCACGTTCTCGCGTCGCAGGATCCGAAAGACGGAACGGTCACTTACATGCTGCCCGTCGGACGTGGTGTGCAGCACGAATACCAGCGCATGTTTGACGATTTCACCTGCTGCGTCGGCACTAGCATGGAAAGTCACGCGCTGCACGGCGCGGGAATCTATTACTACAAAGGCGCCGAGGAATTCTGGATCGGCCTATACGCACCCTCGATTGCAACGTGGGACTCGGCTGGCGTCGAAGTAGAAACGACGACCGACTTTCCACTCGGTTCCTCTGCCTCGGTGAGAATTCGGACCAAGGCTCCGAAACAATTCACACTCGCACTGCGCAGGCCATATTGGGCCGGAGATGGCTTTAGCGTCAAGGTCAACGGCAAGCCGCTCAAAGATCTTCCACCGGCGGATTCCTACGTCAAAATCAACCGAGCCTGGCGGCAAGGCGACACGGTTGAACTCAATCTCCCGAAGGTGTTGCGTACCGAACCGCTGCCCGACAATGCTGGCCGGATGGCATTCCTGTGGGGGCCGCTGGTGCTGGCGGGAGATCTTGGGCCCAACGTTCGTCAGGACGACGAAGAGAGCATGCCCGCGCCGTCTGCACCAGCGCTCGTCGTTGCGAAAAAGCCAGTCGAGCAATTCCTCAAGCCGGAAGCCGGAAAGCCCGGCTGGTTTAAGACGAGCGACGCCGGCCTGAGCCATGACATCGAGTTCGCGCCTTTCTATGAACTCCCACGCCGGAAATACGCCGTGTACTGGGATGTCTTCACCCCGGAAGCGTGGAGCAAGCGTTCGGCCGAGTACAAAGCCGAGCAGGAGAAACAGCAGAAGCTTCAGGCTGCGACGATTGCTCTTGCCCAACCGGGCGAGATGCAGTCGGAGCGCGATTTTAATGAACAAGGCGAAGATTCTGCTCCACTGCTGTGGCGAGGCCGCCACGGGCGAGGAGGCAAAGGGTGGTTCTCATTCGACATGCCGGTTGAGAATTCGCGGCCGATCGCATTGTGGGTGACGTTCGGCGGCGACCGATGGCGAAAGAGCACGCTCGATATCCTGGTTGAAGGCAAGAAGATTGCCGATCACGCAGAACCGCACCTCAGCCCCGATCAGGAAAAACAATTCGTGGATGCCAGTTATGTCATCCCGCCGGAGCTTATTGCGGGCAAGAGCAAAGTGACGGTCCGCTTTCAGGCCACGGATGGAAATGATATCGGGGCCATCTTTGGTGTACGAACCGTCCGAGCGGATCAAGCACCTTAGTTCGTTATCTTTAATCTTTATTGATTCTCGGGAGTAGCTCATCGATGAGGCTTCAAGGCTGCTGAGAACTCATTCGAGGAGCCTACCAAAATCGCTCCGGTGTCATGGACGATCAAAACCGACGATCGGTCGCCGCTTTCACTGGCGCCGTGCTCTCTCAACATTGTGCGACTTCACACTAAGGACGACCTGCAATGATCAGCCAAGTGCGTCCCCGATTACGTCTGCTGGCATTGAAATGCTGTGCCGGGCTTTTATTTTCCGCGAGCATTGGCGCGCTCGCACAGGAACCGAAGAAGCCTCCTCCGCAGCCGGGGCCGATGCTCGCCGCCGGCCTCGAGAACTTTGACTCACCAGACTTTCAGTTGTCGCTGGTACGTTCTTCGCAGACGGTAGCGGCCCTTCATCCCAAGACCGACGCGCAATTTGATTTCACGCCGGGGGATCGCCTTGCGGCACGTTCGCACGACGGCTACTACCATCTGGGAGACATCGACATTCGCCTTAGAGTCGAGAAAGGCGAGTGGAAAGATTACTCGACAGCTCTTCGCCGGACTCCCGTAAGGAATATGCCACACGAGGGCGGCGTCCTTGGGGCGGCGGATCTGAGCAGCGCATTTTCGGCCCCCATTCCGCTACAGGTAATTCGCGCCTGGGGCGTCATCGACGGCAAGCTCACTCTGCGTTTCACCCTTGCGAATCACACGAACGCTCCGATCGAAATCGGCGGCCTTGGCGTCCCCATGATTTTCAACAACGACATGAACGAGCGCACTCTGGAGCAAGCACATGCCATCTGCTCGTTCTCCGATCCCTACATCGGGCAGCAGGGAGGCTATCTTCAAGTCACCAAGTTGAACGGCCACGGGCCTGCCTTGCTGGTGATTCCGGAAGGCAAGACCTCGTTTGAAGCCTACAAGCCAATTCTGAGTCCGCGCTGGAGGGAACATCAGAAGCCAACGCCAGAAATCTACATGGACTTAACCCCTCGCGGAATAACATTTGAGGGCTTCTACGACTGGATGGTCGTCAGTCAAGCCTTCGCTGAGAACGAATGGAAAAAAGCGCAACCATGGAATCCGCCCACATCGAAAACCCTCGGGCCCAACGAAAGCTGGACCGTGGGCTTCCAGTTCGTGGTTGTCAGTTCCATCCAGAACATTGAATCTGCTCTTGCGGATAACCATCGCCCCGTCGCAGTCGGTATCCCGGGCTACGTGCTTCCGAAAGATATTCATGCTCAACTCTTTTTGCGCTACTCGGAACCGGTGAAATCGATCGAAGCGGAGCCAGTCGGCGCGATCGACATTCAAAAAAAAGGGGAAGCGGAGAACCGCGCATTCACCGAATACGCGCTGACTGGGAAGCAATGGGGACGAGCGCGACTGACCGTAACCTATGCAGACGGACTCACACAATCGATCCATTATTTCGTCATAAAGCCGCAGGCGGAAGCCGTCGCCGATATGGGTCGTTTTCTCACGCATGAACAATGGTTCGACGATCCCAAGGATCCATTTCACCGAGCACCCTCAGTGATGACCTATGACCGGGAAGCGAACCACATCGTGACCCAGGACAGTCGTGTCTGGATCGCAGGTTTAAGCGATGAGGGTGGAGCCGGATCATGGCTCGCCTTCGCCATGAAGGAATATGTGGAGCCACAACCGGATGAAGTCGCCAAACTGGAGCAGTTTGTGGATGACGTGGTTTGGGGCGGTATACAGTTCAAAGATGGACCGAAGAAATTTGGGGTGAGGAAAAGTCTCTTCTACTATCAGCCCGATGAATTCCCACCGAATTACTATCGCTCCGATCTCGATTGGAAGAGTTGGACGAGTTGGAACAAGCAAGCTTCAGAGGCCGTTGACCGATCGTTTAACTATCCGCACGTTGCGGCCGCGTATTGGGTTCTTTACCGGCTTGCCCGAAATCACACGGATCTGGTGAAGCATCATCCGTGGGATTGGTATCTCGATCAGGCATACCAAACATCACTGGCAATGCCGCATTTCGCGGAAGGTCTGGCGCAATTCGGTCAGATGGAAGGCGACCTCTTCGTGGCAATCCTGATCGACCTCAAAGCGGAGGGAAAAACCGAACAAGCCATTCAACTGGAAGCTGCGATGAAAGCGCGCGCCGACCATTGGAAGACAGAAGCTTATCCTTTCGGAAGCGAGATGCCTTGGGACTCGACCGGGCAGGAAGAGGTCTATGCCTGGAGCAAATACTTTGGATATAACGACAAGGCAGAAGTCACGGTGAATGCAATCATCGGATACATGCCGACGGTTCCGCATTGGGGATACAACGGGAGCGCGCGCCGTTACTGGGATTTCATCTACGCTGCAAAATATAGCCGCATCGAGCGCCAGCTTCATCATTATGGATCGGGTATCAATGCGATTCCTATGCTCGCTGAATACCGCGAGCATCCCGAAGATTTTCACCTGCTCCGCGCAGGTTACGGCGGCGTGATGGGCGCCCTTACGGATATCGACGAGCAGGGCTTTGACGCGCCCGCCTTCCATTCCTTTCCCGATATGCTGCGCTTCGATCCTTTATCCGGGGACAACGGGCCAAACTTTTTTGGACACGCGTGGAATACCGGAACATACGTTGCCAACCATCCGGATTTCGGATGGATCTGTTTCGGTGGGAACATTTCGGTTTCTGGCGATGAGGTTACGGTGGAACCCAAAGACGCTTCGCGCACCAGGTTCTATCTCGCCCCTGCCGCCCTCTGGCTCACATTGGACTCCGGTCAATTCGAGCGTCTGATTTGGAATGAGAAGAGTGGAAAACTGCGAATCGCACTTGCTCCAAAGGACGGGTTTACGCCTCAGGCGCGCATCCGGATCGAGCAACCGGCGCGTCTTGCCGAAGTGGGTTCTTTTCACGTGAGTGGTTCGCCGGCATTGGATCGTGGAGCTTACGTCATTCCACTCTCGTCATCCCAGACTTTGGTGGAACTGGCCAGATAAGAGCATTACATGCGTGGCATTAAGGAAATAATCGCGGTCATCGCAGTCCTGATGGTTTGCTGTGCGGGCCTCTCGGGCCAGGACGGGTTCTCTTCCTCTGCTGTGGCATCAACTGGGCCGGTCGAAATCGATCTCTCCGCGATCGGATACCAGCAGTTCTCGGAGATGGCGCGACGTTCCGGGGCCGTGAATCTCTCGCTCGATTTTCTGGGTCACGATCGCCTCTTGTTTACTTTCAATTAGAAAAGACTTTTCCAGCGCCATGCAGATTGTCCTTCGACGCATGACGACCGAATGGTGCACGCCGCAGTGCTCGACGCGTCCACCGGCAAGGTGCTCAGCCAGACGGACTGGTATCTCCACGACTCCCGTCGCTATGTTTGGCCTCTCGGGTCCAGAAGAATTCTGATGCGAAGGCTGAATAGCCTGTACATAGTCGGTGCTGATCTGCACGAAACGCTACTCTGGACATCGCCAAAAGATCTTCTCTGGGTCTCTGCTACTCCTGATGGGAAACAGATCATATCGGAAACGATGGAGGATGTGTCTCCGCAGTCGGCAGCTTCTAAGGCAAAGCAAGCTTCAAAGTCTCGAGTTCAAATCGAATTCCGGGACACGGATTCCATGACCGTTCAGCGCGTGATCCATTCTGATAAGCCGACGAATATTGAGGCTCTGAGCTCCGGATTGGCCAGCGTGATTGCAGGATTTAGCGGGAAAGTTTGGCTGGTGCGCTTTGGTCCGAGTGAACCGCAGCGGGCAAACATCGCGCGGGTTCGGACCCGAAGGATTCCGGATGTTCTCTATCTGAGCAGCAATACACTGCTGATTGGGCGCGATTCCGGCAGCGGCTTCGGGTACAGTGTCAGCGCCTTTACGGTGACTGGAAAGCGCTTATGGCGGCAACATTGGGTTGCACACCGCTACGAGCCAGCCTTAGCGAGAAGTGAGGACGGAAGCCGCTTCGCGATCAGCACACTCATGCTTGCAGGTACGCCGCAGCCGCCTGCCGGCGAAGATTCTTCGCAGCAAGAAGGGCTCGAGCAGCGAATTGAAGTATTCGACACCGCAAGCGGAACCCATGTGTTCCAGGCGACTGCGTCCCCCATCGTGCTGCACGGCCAGAACTACGCGCTCTCTCCGGACGGGTCCCGCTTTGCGGTGCTGCGCGGGACGCAGATCGAAGTACAGGACCTGCCCACAATGACTCCGGAGGAACAGGCCAAATTCTCAGCAGTAAAGGCGGATGTGCCCGGGCTGTACATTCCGCCCGCAGATCACGCGGACACAGACGCAAGCAATCCTGTCTTTAGAACCGCCGTTGTAGAGCCAGACGACGAAAAAGCAGAATCAGCAGCGCTCGCGAGTTCATCCGATTCCACGGAAGTTTCGGCAAGGCCAACGTCAGACGCGACCGGCAAGGGGCAAGCGTCAAATGCACTTCCCGCAGCCACTAACCCTGAGGCGTCTGATCCTATGATGACGGTCAAGACCAGCACACAGGTCGTCGCCCTCGATGTCGTAGTAACAGGGTCCGGTGGCCACCCAGTCGGAAGTGTGCCTCGACAGGATTTCGTGGTGTTCGAAGACGGTAAGCCACAAGCCGTTAGCTATTTCGACGAGGTGAAAGATCGTGTTCCTTCGGCGCCTGTAGCCCAGCCCAATAACGAAGTTGCTCCGAATATTTTCACCAACCGATCTCCGGCACCAGAGACCGAATCTGTGACGATGGTTTTGTGCGGCTTGCTCAACACCCCCGCCGATCAGCAGCAGCGCGCCAAAGTGGAACTGCTGAAGTTTCTCCAGAACAAGCCGAAAGGATCTCGATTCGCCCTCTGCGCACTCTCAGACTCGCTCCAGATGATCCAGGGGTTCACGCCCGACGAGGGTCTGCTCATACGAGCAGCAAAAAGGCAAAAAGGGTCGTTACGGTACACGTCTTTGCAGTATCAGGACGCGCAGGACCAGCAGACGATCTCCTGGCTCGCGCAAGGCTCCATGAGATTACAGTCACGAGATAGCAGGTTCGCTGCCTCCGCGGGAGTGATGCTCGACACCGCTGGCAGGCTCGAGCAGGAGACATCTCTCCGCCGAGGTCGCGATCTCGACATGCGAGCATGGCTCACGATGGACGCCTTTTCTCAACTGGCGCGCTATCTTTCAGCGATTCCCGGTCGCAAGAGCCTGATCTGGCTTTCCGGATCTTTTCCACTCGGCATTTTCCCGGGAGTCGATTTGCGAAATTCCGATGCGGCAAGTAGCAGCTATGCCGAGCAAGTCAAACAAGCCGTGAATCTGCTCGCCGAATCCCATATCGCCGTTTACCCGGTGGACGTGCGAGGACTGACCGCGTACTCCATGCTGACGCCGAGTTTCAGCAACGCTCCAGACTCCACACAGCCGTCGGCGACATCGCAATCCCCTTATAGCCCAAGTTCCGAAACCATGCGACTCAGGCAGCTTGGGAACTTGAGTGGCGTCGGCAATATTGGGTCCAACTTGCCGGGAGGCGACCCGCCCTTCATGCAGGAAATGACCGAACATGGAATCATGGACCGAATTGCGGCCGACACTGGCGGCAAAGCTTTCTACAACACCAACGGTATTGAACAGGCAATGTCCGTTGCCATGGAGCAGGAAAGAAACTACTACGCGTTATCGTACACTCCAACGAATAAAAAATATGACGGTAAATTCAGGAAGGTCAAAGTCTCGCTGACGGGCAACGAGAAGAAACTCCACTTGATTCATCGCTCCGGCTACTACGCGGTGGACCCGGCTTCAGCGGGCGCAAGAGAAGCGGCCAAGGGCTTTGGCCTAGCTGCCATGCAGCACGGATCTCCGCAGGCTCACCAGGTCTTCTTCGCGGCGAGGGTCGCTCCCATTGGCAAGTCGCGAAAGGTAGACCCAAAGACCGCGGGGTTGCTGCCGGTGTCCACGAAAGGAAAGCGCCGCAAAGAAGAGGCCCGTCCCACCGAGCCGGTCGAAGTGCAGCGATATCTGGTGGACTATGCCATTACTCCTTCACAGCTGCGTTTTGATGCCACCCTGCAAGGAGTTCGCCACGGACTCACCAACTTCATGATCACTTCATTCGATGAAGATGGAACTCTACGCACGAGCATGGTCAGCCGTGCAGTCAGCGACTTAAAGCCAGAGGGCTATCACGAAATTCTGTCCGGGGGGCTCCGTTTTCGCCAGCAGTTGGATGTCCCAGTGCAAGCGGCATCGATGCGCATTGGCGTGCAAGATGGACTCACTGGCCGCATGGGGACAATCGAGATCCCGCTACCGGTGAAACGATTGCCCGGCGTCGAGCAAAGCCTGACTCGGATGCCTGAAATCGAACCGGACTAACTTGAATTACCTTCCGCTAGCCGGTCACCGCGTCAGAGTGAATGTGCTCCTCAGTTGAATCTTGTCGGAAGAACCGCCGATCAGGATATCGAACAATCCCGGTTCCGTATTCCAGTTTTTCTGCCCCACGTCGTAAAAGGAAAATGCCCGCCGATCGAGATGGATGCTCACTTGTTTGCTCTCGCCAGGCTTCAGACTCAGTTTGGCAAATCCTTTCAGCTCTTTTACTGGGCGGGGAATACTCGCATGCGGATCGCCGACGTACACTTCTGCCACTTCCGCTCCTTCCCGGCGGCCAACGTTCTTCACTTCGAATGAGACTGTCACTGGTTGATCGAGGTTGCCGGAAGCAGGAGTCACCGACACATTGCTATAGGTGAAGGTTGTGTAGGATAGCCCAAATCCAAAGGGAAAGAGTGGCTTAGTTGCTGACCGATCGTAGTGGCGGTATCCGACGAACACGCCCTCGGAATATTGAACTCGTGACTCACCTTTTGCGGGATAGTAGCTGTGGAAGGCAGGATTATCCTCCCACCGGCGTTCAAATGATGCCGGAAGCTTGCCCGAAGGGCTGTAGTCGCCAAAGAGAATTTGCGTCAGCGCGGTGCCGCCCTCCTGTCCTGGATACCAGGCGTCGAGTAGCGCCGGAACCTTGTCGATCCATTGGGTCATGTCGACGTTGCCCCCGGCAGTAATCACGACGATTGTGTTTTTATTGACCGCGCTGATCTGGCGGATCAGTTCATCCTGTCCTCCGGGAAGTTGAAACCGCCGATCGAAACCCTCTCCTTCGGTCTTGTCGTCGAACCCGACGCAAATGATGACTGCATCTGCCTTGGCCGCCAGCGCCTTGGTTTTATTTCCGACGTATGAGTCCGCGCGAGTGACGCCGAAACCGACGATGGCAGTGCTTACGGAGTCGAAATACTCGAGACGAATCTTATAGGCTTTCCCGCCTTCGAGATGCTTGCTGCACGTATCCAGTGTCTGTGAATGTGGCAGCCAGTCGTCAATCGTGCGTTCATCGTCGATATATAGCCGAACTCCATCATCCGCGGAGGTAAAGAACTGGTAGTCGCCAGACTCCTTTGGAATGAAATAGCCCGTCCAGCGGATGGCGAAGTGATCCACCGGCTGGCCCGGGGCAAAGCTGCCCTCTCCCCAATCGAAGTGCACGTGACGGTCCGTGCGAACCAGAACTGGCGAACCCTTCAAATCTTCATTGTCGAAATATTCTCCCTTCAAGCCGCTTTCGCCTCCAGGTGCAGTCACGAAATCGGAATTCTCAAACACCGGATCGAGAACGGGAACGTCCACGTCGTACAGAACTTTGACTTTCGTTCCCAGCCGATTGCTGATGCCTTCGAGATAGCTGACGGCGTTGAATGGCTTGGTTTCCGCGCTGCCTGCTCCGGATATGACAGCCGGATAGGCATCAGGCCCGATCACAGCGACTGTCTTCAGCTTGGACTCATCGAGCGGCAGCAGATTGCCCGCGTTCTTTAATAGGACCATGCCGCCCCGAGCCTCCTCTAGTGCGACTTGGCGGCCCTCCTGGCGGTAGAAGGGAATGCCGGTATCGGCCTGCTGCCCGTCGAAGAATCCGAACTCGATGGCCTTTCGCAGTATCCGCCGCACCTTGTCGTCAATTGTCTCGATGGAAATTCTGCCGTCTTTGAGCGCGGGCAGCAGCGCTTCGCGATTCATGAACGACGGAGACGGCATCTCCAGATCCAGGCCACCATTCGCCGCCGCCACGCCATCGTGAGTGGCGCCCCAATCCGACATAACGATGCCGTTGAATCCCCACTCCTTCTTGAGGATTTCATTGTTCAGATGGTTGTTCGCGGTCATGTAAACGCCGTTGACCAGGTTGTATGCGTCCATGACGGCTCCCACTTTCGCTTCCTTCACGGATGCTTCAAACGCGGGCAGATAGATTTCGCGCAACGTTCGTTCGTCTATGTCGGAACTCAGCGTCATGCGCGCGAACTCGGAGTTATTCCCGGCAAAATGTTTTGCGGTCGCTATGACCCCCTGCTCTTGCATTCCTTCGATCTCGTTGACTGCCATGCGCGACGCGAGGAAAGGATCCTCTCCGAAGTATTCGAAGTTGCGTCCGTTCATGGGCGCGCGATAGATGTTCATGCCGGGGGCAAGTATGAAGTGAACGCCACGCGCGCGCGCATCGTTGCCCATGGCTACTCCGAATTGATGGGCAAGGTCGACGTCCTAGGAAGCGGCTAACGCGATGCCGGCAGGGTACGCCGTAGTAAGTCCATAGTCGTGAACTCCCATGGACCCATCCGACATTTTGAGCGCGGGAATTCCAAGTCGAGGAATGGGACGTGTATCGAAGTCATTGAATCCGCCAAGCACCTCGATCTTTTCCTCGACCGTCATCTTTTCGAGGATCGAGTTGACACGGTTTTCCACATCTGACTTCTGCGGTGCGGACTGCGCCAGACAGCAGTTCACTAATAAGAGCAGAACTGCGATTCGCAGCTTTTTCGTCATGGTTGGGGCTCGCTTAAAGTTGCACACACGCAATTCGAAAGAGATGGGATTTGATTTGTTCGCTACTGTTTCCATTGAAAGGTTCCTACCGAAGACGTGCCGACGATCCCAACTCGCAGACCGGTAGTCGAGGAGGCGCGGGTTAAACGGATCCTGCGTGTCTTGATCCGCGTTGGCTGTGGTTGCGAGTGTAACCAGGTGTACACAGCTCCCAACGTTAGGCCCTTAGTGAAGCGGCGCTGCAACGGAGTCTGCGGCGAGTTGTAGTTGGCTGTCCCATTGAACTTCATATACGACATTTGCCCATAACCCTTGAACGGCACCCGGGGGGGCATCGGCATAGGAGTTGCGGCCCAGACGCAGATTCCTGTGAAGCCGTACCCGGCAGCCTGATATGGCGAACCCGCCCGATATGGATCGGTGCCTACAGTGCCCTTCCAACCGCAAGCATTGGGATCCTGGACTGCCGCAGTGAACGCGTAACCGTAGGGAACGGCGTTGATATCCCGTGAAGTCAACAGATGACGAGACTGCGTCCCTACGTAAGCGATATCTAGCGTGGTTCCTCTTCCCGGCGACAAATTGTATCTAAAGCCTAAAGATCGCGTTGGGATTTGGTGACGTCGATACGTAAACGGGCGTTCTCAATCGCGATGTGCGTGGAAGCAGAAAGCAGTTAAGGCAGCCGGACCTGTAAGCCGAATTCGCCGGGCTGCATTGCAAACAGACAACTTATTTGAAATCAGTCGCCGCGAAGTGTCGATGATGTCAACTTTGGCAGTGATGGCAGGTTTTGCGTCACACCGGCGTCACAATTTGGCAGTTCGAGACGATTGGGGTAGAGGCGTCGCAACTGCGCCCGGGTCTATTAAGCTTGCTCCTCGAGGGCGCTCAAGAACCGGACCACCGCTCGCGTGATTCGCTCTGCCGTAAAGGATTGTGGCAGCGGAACCGCCAGCATTGGCTGATTCGTCTGCGGATGCCGCGAGAACAGGCTAGAAACGGCTGCGTGCGATTGCTGGCCGGGCGCGGTCGCGCAGTTCTTAAATTCCGAGGCAACGGACTGGAGGAATGCCAACCCGGCCTTGGCCAAGCTAACCGCGGCTCGTTCAACGGCGCCAACTCCATCCTCGCTGCTGGCTGGGACGCTGGAACTGGAGGGCTCCACGGTACTCTGGACCGCTGGTGCCGAGGTTGTTGTCTCGCCAACCCGGATTGCTTGCGGCGGAGGCGTATCGATGATGGGCTTCGGTCTTCCGGGTTGGTTGGCAAAGATTTCTTTCACCTGCTGTAGGACGCTCTTGCGTCCGAGTTTTGCGAAGCTGACTTCGGAAACGGGCGAGTCAAACACACCGGCAAACAGCGATTTTTTCAGTTGCAGTGTTTCCCAGACTCGTTCTTCGATCGTCTTTTCGGTAAGAAAATGGATGACCTGAACGGGATTGGCCTGTCCCAGGCGATGAACGCGCCCAATGCGCTGCTCCAGACGCGCCGGATTCCAAGGCGGCTCGAAGTTGATGACAGCGGAGGCCGCCTGCAGGTTGAGTCCTACTCCGCCCGCATCGGTAGAGAGGAATACCCGGCAGTTAGGCTGGCTCTGAAATGTTTCGATGAGTGCACCGCGCTTCCGAGAGGGAACGCCCCCATGTAGCGAAACGAATCCGATTCCCATTTTCCGCAGTTCTTCTCCAGCCAAGGATGTCATGCGTTCGTATTCGCTGAAGACCACAACCTTGCGGTTTTCCTCGACGGTCAGTTCGCGAATGATTTCGCGGAACTCTTCCAGCTTGGGCGAGTGGTGGGTGCGCTTGTCGAACAGAAACGTAGAGTTGCAGAGCATGCGCATGTTTTGGAGGCAGCACAGGACGCGGCGTAGGTCAATTTCCGAAAGCCACTTTTGGCGTTGCCACTTGTGCATGAGCTGACCCAGAATCTCGCTCTGTTCCCAGTACGGTTCTGCCTGCTCTGGGGTCAGCGGTACATGAAACACCTGGTCGGTTCGAGGGGGAAGGTCTTTTAATACTTCCCCGCGAGTGCGACGAAGAAGGATGGGTTCCAATTGGCGGTGAATTTGGTCAAGGCCTCGATAGCCCAGCAATTTCCCTTCCGCGTCTTCCATCCGGTGTTCCTGAAGGAAGCGGAAGGCGGGTCCCAGCCGTCGCCCATCGACGAATTCGACCACAGAAAAAAGCTCTTCCAATTTGTTCTCCAACGGGGTACCGGTCAGCACAAAGGTATAGCGACTTTTCAACTGCTTGATGGTCCGTGCCGTGGCCGTTGTCCAGTTCCGGATGCGCTGCGCTTCGTCCAGGATGATAAGGTCCGATTGGAGGTCGTGCAGGTACTTGATATCTTTCAGAACCAGCTCGTAGCTGGTGAGATTGAAGAACTTTGGGGAAGCGTACTGCTTATGCCGTTGAGGCACCAGTCCCTCGATGACCTGCGCGTCCAGGCCGGTGAACTTTTCGATTTCCTTCTTCCACTGGTACTTAACCGACGCCGGCGCCACAATCAACACTCGTTGTATCCCGCGGCTGCGACGCAGGAATTCGGTGGCTGCGAGCGCTTGCACGGTCTTACCCAACCCCATGTCGTCGGCTAGGATTACACGGCCGCGGCATGCCGCAAAGATGGCCCCTCGCACCTGATAGGAGAGCAGAGAAGTCTTGAGCAAGCCAGCAAGCGGATCCCGGCCGCGCCCGTGTTTCGCCAGCAGCTTCTTCTCTGTCTCCCGCCCTTCAGCAATTTCGTTTTCTCTGTCGACGTAGTTCAGAACGTCACTGTAAATAACGGCTTGATCGTCAGCTTTACGGAGCTCATCCATGAGCTTTCCGAAATCCCGCAAGCGGGAGGATTTCAGTAGGCCCCGATCGTTAAAGTATGCTTGAGCCAGCGCCTGCAGCGCCGCCGAGGGAGAGAGGGGGAGCCGAAGCCGCACATTCAGAGTGTCACCGTAATGAAGCGAAAGCGAAGCCCTGGCGCGATTGAATACCTCGCGGTCAAGTGCCTTGCCGCGGTGCCTACGCAACCGAGCGAGCAGAGCCTCTATGTGCTTGCATGTTCCCAAGGTGTTGACCGCAAAGTCGGGACAGGAACAGTAGTTATCGAACAGGCCCGGCCCTCGCATCGCTACCCGGTAAGTTTTGTTGCTGGCCGAGCGTACGGAATAATCTCCGTACAAGTTCCCATCCGGCCGGGTCAGAATGCGCACGATGCTTCCGTGAGCCCTTTCGCGACGCGCAGAAATCTGTTGTTCGATTACCAAGAAGAACCTCTCTCATGAAGGGTGAATGCACATCAGCGCAATCGGAATGTTAGATCAATGATGATCGTGTTTGCCGGGCCCACTCGATTGGATTCTCCCCATTTTGATTCTTGCAAACACCGTCGGACTTGGCAGAAACTAGAGAGCAGATTGCCTCGCTCGACCGTTTCATGAGCTGATTTTACCCGAGGAATACGATAGCCTATGGCGAAGAAAATCAAAACAAATCAGCAAATGCAAGAATGGATCGATGCGCGAAGACGCCGCCATTTGTCTCACAGCCAGGTACAGATGGCCCGGGAGCTTGGGTTGAACCCGGCGAAACTGGGCAAGATCGACAACCACAAGCAGGAGCCGTGGAAACGGCCACTGCCCCAGTTCATCGAGCAACTCTATTTCGAGCGTTTCGGCAAAACTACTCCCGACAACGTCGTGTCTATCGAGGAGCGATGTCGAGTCGAAGCGGCGCAAAGAGAAGCGAGACGTGCCGCCAGGCAGCAGCGTGCGAGGGATAGCACCTGAAGCACGGTGAGCGACGTCCGCGATACTGCGGCGCTGCGGTCCGAGGTGCTGACAGTGCAACCACAAGGGGCGGGGACGTGAGGCGAAGTTGTCGTATTGACGTCCGGTGGGTGGAACAGGAACTGCCGCCCCGAACCGGTGGCGCCTGAGTCAGAGTAGGCTCTGGGCGGGGGCTAAGCCTGGGCTAAGCCTCTATCCAATCGAAAAGGTGCGTTACCACTCTTCAGGCAGATTTCAATTTCTCCTCGACATAGAGTGAGAGCTCAATCATGCGCTCCATCAATTGTTCCGCTGGCAGTCCCCTAAAGTTTTTGAGCACCAACTCCTTGACGTAGAGCCGCACAAGATACCGCAACTGGAGGGCGCGGCTGCGCGTGGCGAAGACAAAATCGCGATGCCCGTTATTCACGACGATCAGGTTCCGCTCGGCATCGAATCGCGAGCGCCACAGTTCCCCAGCGGCTCGTTCAAACGTGTAGCCCGGTAAGCCGCGCGCATTGACGAGAGCAGGGCCAACAGCTGCATCAAGGCGATCAGTGACCGTGATCAGTGCCTCCGCACTGCAGCACACATCGCGCTGTGAGACGGTGACGGACAAACGCACGAGGCCGGGCGACGCCGGCGCCTGGAAGCTAACTTCTTGATCGAAGGCGGACGAGAGCACGCCACTTCCTTCGCCGATCTCCCAGCTAAATCGCAAGTCCTGCTCGACTCTCCGGCGCGAGCGATCCCGGGGCAGTGCGCGAAAGCGCCGACTTTGGTTCACGGTCAAGGTGCTCGCCGCTGGCGAAATCACCACAGTGCGCAAAGGACCAGCATAGTCGAAGAATTGCCGCTGGGCGGACTTGCTTCCGCTCGGTTCCGGAACACCCGGCACGGGCCCCTCATTCTCCCCAGATCCCTCCACGTGTCGTTCCGGCAGCTCACCCCCAACGACCGCTTGCGGCGAGCGTGACTGGATATCAAACCAATCGTATTCCTCGGGCGGCAAGGCCAGCATGGCCTCGCGAAACGCACGCTGGATGGCGCGCAGGGACTCCCGGCTCGCCTGTTCTTCCTCGGCGCGCCGCTGCGCGTCGATGAGTCCATTGAGGTGTGCTTCGAGTGGTACCAGAGCTTCCGCAAATGCCCCATAGTGTTCATCGTGGACGATCCCGGAACGGGTGCTGGGTGTGAGATTCAGATAGGGCACGTCGATCAGACCCTGCAGGTAACCTGAGCTCCAGGGCCCGCGCTCCAAACCGGGCAGCCTACCGATATCCTCGATCACCCGCGTGCCACCTCGGGTAAGGGAGACACGGCAGTTCTCGGCCGGTTCCGTAAGATACAGTTCGGCATACGCCTCCCCGAACGGGGATCGAACTGCCGGGAGTTGGTGGAGCAAGCGCCCTTCGAACTGCCGCGGCTCGACCTGGTACTGCTTGCGCGCAAGTCTGTCGACCACCGTTACACGAACCTGGGTGGCACGGATCCGGTCGCGCAGCTCCGCGGCCAGATACCACTGGATCTTCTCGCCGCTCAGGCTACGGATGCCGTCGAGCAAGGGGCTGATCTTGAGTGTGGTGCCTGGCTCGGCAAAGAGCACGCGTCGCGGGTACACGGTGTAGCGCGGATCTCCTTTGTTCATGACCATCTGATAGACGCGTTGATCGTCACCGCCAGACGTCATCGTGAGCCTCTCGCCCACGGTCCAGAAGCTCAACAGTCCGATGCCAAATTCCCCTTGCAAGCCGCCTCCGGAACCGTCTGCCTTCAGGCGTCGCTTGATCGAGTCGCAGATATGAGTCGCGACGTACTTGAAGTCAGGAAGCCCGTGCGGATCGCGGGGGATGCCGTCGCCATCGTCTTTCACCATCAGATAGTGCTCTCCGTGCTCGCGGCCACGCGTGATGGCAATGGTCTTGGCGTGTGCATCGATACTGTTCTCGACGAACTCCGCGATGGCCTTGAGCGGATTGCTTTGCGAAAGAGCGATGATACGGATAGCATTCCAATCATCGCCGATCCGCAATTTGCCGCTCTCTGACTCCTTCGACTTGGTTGTGCTTATCTTCGCCACGGTGACAAGGAATTCGACGTCGAGTGCAACAGAGGGACGACCGGTCTCAGCCTCCATCAGGCACTCACTATACCGACAGCCTTAATGCCCGGCAAGGCGCAGCCGTCATCGAACAGATCGCCGCGACTGAGCGTGTCGAAACCTCCGGTCCCCCCGACGAAAATACATTCCCCTAAGGTTGAGCAGACGCGGCATCTGCCTGCGTCGCCAAATGGATTTTCCTGAGGCGCAGCATAGGCTGCAGGTATCGCCGCCATGACAGCCGCGGCAAATGTCAGACAATGGCGGACACATCGCGAAGCGAGGCCGCGCATCGAAGTCACCATCAGAGAAATCTGTCATTTCCCAGCATAAGCAACTTTCCCCGCGCCTTCAACTCCGCAATGCTTTGTCCGCAGGGGGTTTTCAGCAAAAACAAAATGGTCCGGGTGGCAGGAGTTGAACCGGCGTGCTCATTCGCGCAAGACATGTCGGTGGCGACTCCGTGTATTTCCACGCCGGCTACCTCCTGGGGAAGAAGTTCATCAAGCACATTGACAAGAAGGACGGCGATCAAGCACGACGACTACAAATCGTCTGCTTACTGTTGCACCGGTCACTTAGATTTGGATTTGGTACGGTGAGCCAATAACTCCGAGCGACCGATGACGGTTCGCGGGTTTTTGAGTTTCGGTGGGTCGGAGATTCCCTGGAAAGCGGCGGCCGACTTCCACGGGCTCAAGCCGTACATATGGGCATCGCGCAGAACACTCACTCCCTCGCGCCATGCAGCTAGCATCCGTTTTCCAGTGTCCTTAAAACCTGCCAGGCTCTTCATTACTTCACGAACGGCAGGAGCGGTGTCTGCCACCGCATCACTGATCCGCTCCAGGATTTCCTTCTGCTCGCGTTGAGAAATGCCAAAGGTAGAAGTAATAAAGGTGCCCAGAGTTTTTCCGGGCAACCATGTCTTCCTCCCCATGAAACTGATTCCGGGGGGATTGTTCTGGTAACCCTCGTAAACTGAAGTCGTGAAGAAGTCGTACGCGGGTGCGAGTCGTGCGTCCGTTCGTGACGTGTATAGCAATGCCAAATTCTTCGAATGACAGTCAGCGTTCCTCAGCGCGTACGTCAACAGCAGAATTGCAGTTAGCTTCTGGAAGGTCTCGCGCTGATCTCCGCCCTTCACATAGGTCCGAACCGCCTTCGCGATTCGCTCCCATGTGGTTTCGTACTTCGCGGATGGCCGAAGTCCGAGTAGCGCACAAAAATCTTCCAATGCTCGGAACGGCTTTCCGTTCTCGTCGACGTCGAACCGATGTACTACCAGAACTTTGCCATCCTGAGAGAGTTCGGTTTTCGCACATTCGAGGACCCTCGCTGCCACCTGCATGCACAAGTGTTCGTTGGCGGTCGCGAACGGAAGCTTGCTGGAGGATCCTTTGATGATGTGCTCGTGGGTCAGCAACGAAGCCTTCTTGTGCGGTCCCAGGCCGCTTTGCTTCTTCTGTTCGGTGTCCAGGAACTTCGGCAGGACGCCTGAAACGCCGCTCTTTGCGTGTTCTCGAACAAGTCGCGAAAATGCCTCCTCCGAGTTGTCACCCTTCAGCAACTCGGCAACTTCGATCGGTTTTGCCAGCTCGTCCAGTGCGGCCTCAGGTGGAGCGACCTGGAGCCTTCCAACCATGTTTCGACCGATAACGGAGAGGAGTGCGACTGGGCTCGCCCCGATATGCGGTCCGAATTCCTCCTGCAAGACCTGCAGGAGGTAGCCCTCCGGAAGGTTCATCTGGAAAATCGGGTGAAGTTGGTCGTCCCACGGGTACGATTCGGTGCGGACGGGCATCGTCAAAGAGACGAGGTTCTCCGGCACCACGTCGGGAACGTAAGTCATCACGCTCTTGAAGTCGCCGACTTGTTCAAGAATGCCAACGTGGCGACCGAGGACGTGGACATTCAGCTTCAAGCACCACCCCGTTCGCGCCGCAGTTCGTCGAGGGTACCTGA
>Ga0210409_10002581_pt1 | contig 21363 bp, 17 predicted proteins | sample IncBWH17MmetaG_FD_161649 | JGI IMG/M metagenome (GOLD analysis project Ga0210409, IMG submission 161649) | Forest soil microbial communities from Barre Woods Harvard Forest LTER site, Petersham, Massachusetts, United States - Inc-BW-H-17-M | ecosystem: Environmental > Terrestrial > Soil >...
TTCCGAGTGCTCCAGGAATAAATTTCTGCCCGCCGAATCCCGGATTTACCGACATCACCAGAACATGATCCACTTTCCCAAAGACTTCAGAAAGAGCCGACACGGGCGTCGCGGGATTAATTACGGCGCCCGGCTGGCATCCGTGCTCTCGAATCATCGCCAGCGCCCGGTCCAGGTGCGGTGTGGCTTCCTCGTGAACGGAAATCATGTCGGCGCCCGCCTCGGCAAATGCTTGAACGTACCGCTCGGGATTCTCGATCATCAGATGCACGTCCAGGGGTAGCCGGGTTGCCTTGCGCAAGGAAGCTACTACGGGAACGCCGATGGAGATATTCGGCACGAAATGCCCGTCCATTACATCCACATGGAGCATCGCCGCGCCGCCGCGCTCCACTGCGCGTATCCCCTCTCCCAGGCAGGAGAAGTCCGCAGCGAGAATGGACGGGGCAATTTCAACGTGATAATTCACAATTTCTCCGCCGCCATCTTACCAGATTCACGCTTTCGCAGGCACCGTGCTGCTTTCGGATTCGAAAATTCGTTCGGCGCAAGCTCTGAAATCCCTACTGCGCCACAACCATTTCGATGGGGGACTCGATTGTTACTTTGGAACCCGGTTCAGGTGTCTGCTCCGTGACCACGCCCTTCGGCCACTGCGGGGAGGGAACGAACGTGGTTTTGGCCAGCTTGATCCCGGCGGAAGCCAGGAGCCGGTCCGCGTCCGGCAAAGGCATGCCCACAAGCCACGGCATGATGTAAGCGGCTGGTGAATCGCCTTGCGCCACGAGCAAATCGACTCGAGGGCTTGCCGCTCGCGTTCCCGGCGCCGGCGTCTGCTGCAATATGGTGTCGGACATACCGGCCGGACCGGGGAACGTCGTTACTTCGCCGAGTTGCAGGCCTACCTGCAGCAATTGGATGCGAGCTACACGAAGGGATTCGCCCAACAAGGATGGAGTGATGACATTTTGCGTGCCCAGGCTCAGGACCACGTGCGCGTTCTGAGCAACCTTCATCTGCTCGCCTTCCGGAGGGCTTTGCCGCACGACGGCGTTTGCCGGAAGATCGCTGTAGACCCGATCGACGACTTTTAATTGCAGCCCGCGCCCATGCACGATAGCCATCGCATCGGCCGAGCTTTTGCCCACGAGGTTGGGCATGGTCACTTCGCGGCCCTGAATCGCGAAACGCATCGTTGTCACCGCGCTCAGAAACGCGGCGGCCGCCAGGATGAAAACCAGCAGCGCCATGCGAAATACCCATTCGATTCGCTCGCGCAGACTCATCGATTCACCGCCCTCAATTTAACACGCGCAGCGAGAGGCTTCTAGCGCGATGCAAGAAAAAATGTTTCACCACAGAGAACACAGAGGACACAGAGATAAGGAAGAGAATTCTTGATGAGTAAGATCAGAGATGAAAATCTCAGATTCTCACTGAGTCCTCTGTGTTCTTTGCTTCATGACCTCTGTGTTGAGCCTTTGATTTTGGCCGCTCAATGACCGCCGCAAAAAATCCGTCCGTCCCGTGTTCAGGAGGAAAGGTGCGAAAGAAGCCGTCGGGGCAAACGACGCTGTCCGCCCTCACGGACATCTGCAGGAAGCTCTCGATGATGCTCCGAGGATCGGCGACCTGGAAAGCGTCGCCCAGCGCGCCCAGCACTTCGCGCACAACGAATTCATTCTCCTCCGGCTCCAGCGAACACGTGGAATACACCAACCGCCCGCCCGGCGCCAGACGGGGCAGGGCGTTGCGAAGCAAGCGCGCCTGCCGGTCGTGCAGGTCGCGAAGATCTTCCGTGCGGAGCTTCCAGCGAATTTCCGGGTGCCGAGCGAGAGTGCCCGTGCCGGAGCAGGGAACATCAACCAGGATGCGTTCGAAGGCACGTTCGAACGGAAGCGGTTGCTCTCCGTCCACGACGAGCGTCTCAACATTTCGAACGCCGGCGCGTTCGAATCTCTCACGCATGGCGCGCGCGCGATGCTCGTGCAGATCCGCGGCGACGACATGGCCATGCGCTCCAACCGCTCGCGCGAGGAGCAAGGTCTTGCCTCCAGGCGCCGCACATAGGTCGAGAACAGAATTGCCGGGATCGGCCGCCACAAGGCGCGCTACGGCCTGCGAAGCCTCATCCTGGAGGACTACCCAACTTTGCCGCACGGCCTCGCTGGCGGCGAGGTTTCCTCCTTCGAATACCCAGGCTTCGCGCAGCAATTTTCCCGGCTGGATGCGGCACCCACACCGCTCAAGCGACAGCGTGGCCTCCTCGCAACGCTGCGGTTCGAATAGATAGCCCGAAAGAGCCGGGACGCGATTGTTTGCTTGAACCAGACTGCGCGTCTGCTCTTCCCCGTAAATTCGAAGCCAGCGATCAACCATCCACGTGGGGTGCGAATATGCAATTCCGATTCGGTCCGCAAGAGGGAGGTCCGCCGAAAGGAGTTGAGCGACTGCATCGGCCGGGGAATTTCCTGGAAGTCCTTCTTCGGCGGCCTTACGCAGGATGGCGTTTACAAAAGTAGCCGCGGAACGCTTCCGCGCACGTTTGACCAGTTCCACTGATTCATGGACAGCGGCGCGCGCCGGGACGCGGTTGAGAAACAAAAGCTGGTACACGCCCATCCGGAGCGCGATCCGGACTTCGGCGTCGGTGGTACTCGCCGGCTTCTTCAGGTGGCGGTCGATGACGAAATCCAGTAGTCTCTGCCAGCGCAAAGCGCCGAGCGCCAGTTCGGTGGCGAGGCCGGCATCCGCGGTCTTCACGGAGTCGTAAAGCTCCGCGCGCAGCACGTCATCCGCGTACGCGTTTTGCTTCGCGACACGCAGCAACACATCGAAGGCAATCGTTCGTGCTTGCGAAATTGCCATACGCAAACATGGAACCACACTATTCCGAGGAAGGGAAATGACGATAGTAGAGAGGGTAGTAGGTCAGTTTCCGATAAGGGCTTCTCAGGAGTTGAGACCTCAGCCCTTCCTTAATGGCGATTCGGAAGGTATATTCAGGCCAATTCGATTTCACCACTACGGAGGTGAGGCCATGAGATTGAAACTCAAGCTTGTGCTGATTACAGCAGCCCTTTCGGTCTACGCTGGCGGCAACGCGGGGACCTATGCCGCACCGCCCTCCGATGCCTGTTCACTAGTCACCGCGGCGCAAGTGAGCGCGGCGCTCGGCGTCACCGTGGGCGACGGCAAAGGTTCAGTGCCGCATGAGTGTGAGTGGTCGCAACCGGGCGCTGGCGTGGGCGGTAAAGGGGTCCTGGTTGAGATCCTCGGGCCCATGGGATCGAAGACACCAGTGGACCGATTCAACACCGCCAAGATGCCTGTGCCAAGGATCGTCAAGACGCCGGTAAGTGGCCTAGGGGACGACGCTGTGTTCGTGGAGACTTCTGGCGCCGCACTGTACGTTAAAAAGGGCGATTTCGTATTTCAAGTCAGGGTCCATGGATTTCCACTAGAAGAAATCAAGGCGAAGGAGAAGACGCTGGCAGTGGAGGTTATGGCGAAGCTGTGAGCATCTTCGTGGACCACACCGTTTCAAGGGCGCATTTCGTGATTGTGGCGGTTTTTTCGATTTGGAACATTTCACGGTCAAGTTGCCGATAGGCCGGCTTCGCACGACCTGGTACACGCTTGGGACATAAGTCCCCGCGTATGGCAGAATTGGCTCTCAAGATCGGCGCTCCAATGACAGTTCGGAACCACGCAAGGTTAGGCTCGAAAAGGGAAACTGTTCATGCCTGTTAACGACCCAGACTGGCCGCCGATGGGCTATTTCTTCGCCGGGCTCTTGTTTTTTGGACTGGCAGTGGGTGGGATGCTGACCGGAGAAGGGTTGTATCGCGGTGGCGTCGTCTACCGCACCGAGGAGCCGAGGGAGTTTTGGGAATTAATTGCGTGGGATCTTCTCTTTTGTGCCCTGTTCTTTTCAGTTAACGTGTTCAACATGTCGAGGGATTCTTTCAATGGCCTTTTCTACATTGTGTTGTCCGTGTACATCGTATATTCCCTTTGCAGCTGGTTGATTCGGCGAAAACGATAGGCAACTGTGCGTTCAATTAGAAAGCAGCGTTTCCGGCAAGTGCGATTTTGGAGAGGGCAGTTGGCGAGAACCCGACTTCACAGAACTTGGCCTCATGTGATGTAGTATTCCCGCATGCTTTTTATTTGGATCATCGTCGCGCTCGTTGCGTCGGAACTCCGTTTCGGTTTCATCAGGCACTCGATCGCTATAATGGCCAAATGGAAGCAATTTAGATATCGCACAGGTGAATGGCCTTTACTCTCGATTGTGATTGCGATGGCTCAATTTTTAGCGTTCGCGTTAGCTGTAGCACTCCTAGTTTGGGATAGCGCCGAAAAGCACTGGTCCAATAGTCGTCTCGTGCTGTATGCCGTTATACCATTAGGATTTTTTGTATTTGGCTTCGTTTGGTTACGAAATAGGATGTGGATTGCCGACGCACGCCGCGCCCGATCCCGCCGGAGAATTGCTCATTCACGTTAGTCTATGCTGTGACCGACTCCCCGTGAAACGCTATCAGGCTACTGACAAACGGCATTTTCTGGATGCAGAAATCCGGCAGGGAGTATCGGAAACTGGCCCACTCCCTTCAGAAGCGAAACGTTGTTACTTTCTACGCGTCAACAAAGGCCGACAATCAATCGCCTCATTGTTATGATTAGATTATGAAAACAACTCCTAAGACGGACACTATTCGCTTCACGGGTAAAGGACAGGCGGTAATCCCGCGCTGGTTGCGGAATGAGTTGGATATCGAAGGGGGCGCTTGCGCCCTTGTGTATCAAGAGGGTGAAGCCATCGTGCTAATGCCGATTACGCCCAGGCACATGTGGAACCTTCGAGGTTCCTTGAGGGGCTCGGGCTTATTGGAATTGCTAATGGACGACCGGAAGCGAGAGCGGGAACTGAAGTGAATTCGATTCAACTCTGGGCAAACCGTTCGGAGGGAGCCAGACGCGCGCCGTTGGCAAATTCGCGCGCGGAAATCCTCTTACGTCCTTCGAGTTGTACGGATTCCACCCGCAGGCACGTCCCTTCGCCGCATGCGACATAAATTTCCTCGGTAGAAGGAACAATCGCCCCTGGCGTGAAATTTGCTTCTCCTGCGCTTCTGATTTCCGGGCGCCCCCAGAGATGACACGTTTGACCTCGAAATGTCGAGTACGAACCGGGCCAGGGCGTGAAGCCGCGCATGCGGTTGTAAATTTGTTGCGCGGGCCGGTCCCATTCAACACGCCCATCTTCCTTTTTTAGAATCGGCGAGTAGGAGACATATTTCTCATCCTGCGCGATAGGCGAAATTTCTCCGCGATTAAATTGCAGGAGCGACTCGGCGATCAGGTCCGCGCCGACGGCGCTCATGCGTGCGGCCAATTCCGGCGCGGTTTCATCCGGCCCGATCTCCACCTCGCGGCGCAAAAGAGTTGGGCCGGTATCCATTCCCGCGTCGATTTGCATGGTGGTGAGGCCGGTGATGGTTTCTCCATTGGCGATGGCCCACTGGATGGGCGCGGCGCCGCGATAGCGAGGGAGCAAAGACGCGTGCAAGTTAACCCAACCAAGGCGCGGAATCGTTAAAAGTCTGGCGGGAATAATCTGGCCATAAGCAATGATCACGACGGCATCGGGCGCGAGGCGTTTCAAAAACTCCTGCGCTGATTCGGATTTGATCGTTTCGGGTTGATAGACGTGCAGTCCAAGTTCGAGAGCCGCTTCCTTTACCGGAGAGCTGCTGATGCGCTGGCCGCGGCCGCGGGGCCGGTCCGGCTGCGAGATTACGGCTTCCACCGAAAATTCCGGACGCTCCGCGAGCCGCCGGAGGGAAGGGACCGCAAATTCCGGCGTTCCACAAAAGACGATGCGCAGGGCTTCCATCGCAGAGGTGCGAATTACCACTCGCCGGCTTTCCGCAATTTGCGGATCCGGCGCTTAATCAGGTCTCTCTTGAGCATGCTGAGGTGCTGAAGAAATAGGATGCCGTCGAGATGATCGATCTCGTGGCAAAAGGCGCGGGCCAGCAGACCCTCGCCACGCATTTCATAGGATTCGCCCTTCAAGTTCTGCGCGCGCACGGTCACATACGCCGGACGCAGCACATTGCCGCGGAAGCCGGGCAACGACAGGCAGCCTTCCTCTTCGCGCTGGTCGCCCTCCACATGGATAATCTCGGGATTGGCAAGGACCAGCTTCGCTTCCGGGTTTTTCCCCACGCTCACGTCAATCACAGCCAGCCGTTTGGAAATCCCGATTTGCGTAGCCGCGAGTCCCACGCCCTGCGCCACATACATGGACTCGAACATGTCCTCGCAAAGCTTGGCCAGGTCGTCGTCGAATTTTTCCACGGTCCTGGTCGGCGACTCCAGCACAGCGGCCCCGTACTTTGTGATCGGATAAATCATCTCGGCAGTCTACTCAATTCTTCGGATCCACGGATGAACACAGATGAACACTGATCTCGATCTTGAAAGCAGAATGCATTTGTTATGGGGCAGTGAGAATCTGTTCTCCTCGCCAACCTCGTACGGAAACAAATGCGCGATCTATATTTTTCTTATCAGTGTTCATCTGTGTTTATCTGTGGTTTCAAAACTCCTTCAGTTGATGCAAGTATCCGTCGAAATTGCGGCGCATTTCGCCGAGCGAGTCGCCGCCGAATTTCTCCACCATCGCTTGCGCGAGCACGATCGAGACCATGGCTTCGCCGGCAATTCCTCCGGCGGGAACGACGCACACGTCGGAGCGCTCGTAGGCGGCGGAAATGGGCTGTTTGGTCACCATGTCCACCGTGCCAAGAGGAGTTCGCAGCGTGGAAATCGGCTTCAGGTATCCGCGCACGATTACATCCTGGCCGTTGGTGATCCCGCCCTCCAGCCCTCCGGCGCGGTTGGACGGGCGCGTGAATCGTTTTGCGGCTGTGTCGTACCCGATTTCGTCCATCACTTCAGAGCCGTAGGAAGTGGCCGCCGCAATTCCCGCGCCAATCTCGACGCCCTTCACCGCTTGTATGGACATGACGGCCTGTGCCAGCCGCGCATCGAGTTTCTCGTCCCACTGTGCGTGAGAACCAAGGCCGGTGACCACATTGTGCGCCACGACTTCGAAAATGCCCCCCACCGTGTTCCCGGCGCGGTGCACGACGTCAACCTCGCTTTTCATTTGCGCTTCCACTTCGGCGTCAACGCAGCGCAAGGGTGAATCCAAATTGGCGCAGACGGCTTGGATTTCGCTCCAGGCGGCGGCACGCGGCAATCGCGCCTTGCCAACGGCAATCACATGGCTCAGCACTTCGCATGTAAACTGGCGAAGCAGCAGCTTGGCGATCGTGCCTGCGGCCACGCGCGCGGCGGTCTCCCGCGCCGACGCGCGTTCCAAGATATAGCGCGCGTCGTGCAGGTTGAGTTTCATGGAGCCGGCCAGATCCGCATGACCTGGCCGGGGCGCGGTCAAGCGGCGCTCGGCGCCTTCCGAGTCCGGGAAATTTTCAACGGGAAGGGCCTTTTCCCAGTTAGCCCAGTCGCGGTTTTCGATGCGCAGGGCGATGGGCGCGCCGATGGTTTGCCCGTGCCGCACGCCGGACAGAAACTCGACGCGGTCCTTTTCGATTTTCTGGCGCCCGCCGCGGCCATAGCCCAGCTGACGCCGGTGCAGTTCCTGCTGCACAAATTCGAAATCAATGGGCACACCGGCAGGGACGCCGCTGATCCATGCAATCAGGGCCTGACCGTGTGATTCCCCCGCAGTGACAAAGCGAAACATAGAAGGCTCGACATTCTAACGGACCCCGCACGGCGCGTAAAGCGATGAAAGGTTCGGTAGGACAGCCACTCTTGGCTGTCCGGGTGTACATGCTGCTAAGGCGAACAGGGACAGCCAAGAGTGGCTGTCCAACAAAAACCGATCCCCCCACAAAATGTTTTGCTACGATTCAGTTACGTTGCTTGACGTGCCCGGCTGCGACCAGTACGCTGTTGCAGAACTCACCCGCGCTTGAGGGAAACCCGACGGCGACCGATGGCGACTACCGACCCCAAATTCCTTGAGCCCAATCCGATTTCGGTGACCAGCGCTGTTGCGGAAGGAGCCAAGCGGTGGGTCCTGCACGTGCAGGAGTATTCGGTTCTGTCGGCCCGGTCGGTCACCAATCTTTTTAGTCCACCCTATTACGTTTCCGATGTCTTGGATCAGATGGACATTATCGGCGTTGGATCGCTGCCGATCGTCTTGTTGACCGGCTTTTTCATTGGCGCCGTCATGGTTCTGCAAACCGCCGCGCAATTTGAAAGGTTTGGGCAGACGGCGCTCACAGCCGATGTGGTGTCGCTTGCCCTCGTCCGCGAACTCGGGCCTTCGATTACGGGATTGCTGGTGGCCGGGCGCAACGCATCGGGGATGGCCTCGGAATTGGGATCGATGATAGTGACCGAGCAAGTGGACGCCATGCGCGCGATGGGCACGGATCCGATCCGCAAACTGGTGACGCCGCGCGTGGTGGCCACCGTTCTGATGCTGCCCCTTCTCACGGCGATGGCTGATTTCCTGGGACTGATCGGAGGATACCTGGTTTCTTTTTTCACGCTGCGTTTGGGCGCGGTCACCTTCTGGACGCGGGCCATTGATATTCTGGAGTTTTCCGATCTGATGCAGGGGCTCACCAAACCGATTGTCTTCGGCTTCATCATAGCGACGGTGGGCTGCTATCAGGGATTGAAAGTGAAGGGCGGGACGCAAGGAGTGGGGCGAGCGACCACGCAGGCGGTGGTTACTGCTTCCGTGGTTATTCTGGTTTCTAATTTCTTCCTGACAAAGTTGATGCTGTACCTTGCGGGGCACATTTTCTAACTGCTCCAGTGGCGCGGGCTTCAGCCTGCGAGTTTTATTATTTCGCGGTCCGAGAGAAAACCCGCAAGCTGAAGCTTGCGCCACAAACACCCCGCAGGGCCAGCATTTCCATCTATAATCACCGGGATGAATGCTCCGCCGGTTCCACGACGGCGCGGACGCATCATTTCAGAATGAGCGCGACCCCAGACAGCGAAGCTGTTCTCTCCCTCGAAGACATACGCATTGGTTTCGACAAAGGCAACATCCTGGATGGCCTTTCTTTTTCCGTTGCTCCCCGTGAAACAAAAATTCTGATCGGAGAAAGCGGATCCGGGAAAACGCTTATCCTGAAATTGGCCGCGGGCTTGATTCAGCCGGATTCGGGAAGCGTGCAAATGCTGGACCACGATCTGGGCCGCATGTCGGAAAAAGAATTGCTCGCGTTCCGAAGGAACATCGGATTCGTGTTTCAGGAGGGCGCGCTATTTGACTCGCTTACGGTCGCTGAAAACGTGGCCTACTGCCTGCGCGAAGAACACGTCGCCGAGGAAGAGATCGAGCCGCGTGTCCGCGAATCCCTGCGATTCGTGGAAATGGAAGACACTCTGGAGAAATTGCCCGCCGAACTTTCCGGCGGCATGCGGAGGCGCGTATCCATCGCGCGCGCGCTAGTGACTCGGCCACGTGTGGTCCTCTATGATTCTCCCACGGCGGGTCTCGATCCGGTGACTTCACAGACGATCATCACTCTGATTCTTCGCTTGCGCGACACCCAGGGGGTCACTGCGGTGCTCGCCACCCACCGATTGCAGGATGCTTTTGGCCTTGCGAGTTACGAGTTTGATGGCCGGTCCGGGCGGGTTGTGCCCGTCGCGGATAACGGGGGCTCGCGGGCCTCGGGCGCGGCGACAACTTTCGTTGTGCTTCGCGAAGGGAAAGTTTATTTCGAGGGAAGTCCGCGGGAACTGGCGGATACTCACGACGAGTATTTACGTAGATTTTTGTTGTAACTTTAGGGAAACGATACTGGAATTTGATGAGGAGGAGTGCCGATGGCGCAACACAAACAGTTGACCTGGACCGAACTCCGAGTGGGATTGTTTGTCCTGGCTGGAGCCGTCTTGCTGGCTGTCGTTATTTTCTATGTGACCGGCGGCAGTGGGTTTGGACCGAAATACCGGCTGCGCGCGTACTTGCCAGAGGTGGACGGACTGACCCTGGGAGCGCCTGTCCGCGTGGACGGCGTCGAGGTCGGCAACGTGGAGAGGATTACCATTGCCGTGCCCAAGCCGGGCGAGCCGGTAACGAAGGACCGCAACATAGAGGTGGATTTGCGCGTCCAGGAGGCCTACAAAATGTACATCCGCACGGATTCCTCCGCGGGCCTCATTACCGAGGGATTGCTCGGCAACCGATATGTGGATATCGACCGCGGCTATGTCGGGCGCGTCCTGGAGAACAACGATGAAATACCCGGCCGGGAAGAGAAGGCCCTGAAAGAAGTCGTCGAGCGCAGCGCGGACCTAATGGATAACTTGAGCGCGATCACGAAACAGGCCAGCGCGGTGCTTACGGATGTGCGCAACGGCCGCGGTTCGCTGGGCAAATTCATGGTCGACGAGACCGCGTACAATCACCTCAATAGTTCCCTCGGAAACCTCGACCACATGATGGCCGATCTTCAGGCCGGGAAAGGCACCCTTGGCAAACTCGTCACCGACGACGAAATGTATAACCGCGTGAATTCCGTCGCGGGGCGAGTCGACAGCGTGCTTGAAGCCGTGCAGAACCAGCAGGGGACGCTCGGCAAGCTCGTCTATGACTCGGGGATCCACGAAAGCGCGAAAAGGCTGATCGACAACAGCAACGCTCTTTTTGCCGATATGCGCGCCGGGAAAGGAACTCTCGGCAAGCTTGCCACGGACGACTCCTTGTTCGTGCAGTACAAGCAGGCGGGTGAAAATCTTTCCAATGCGACTGCCAAACTCAATTCCAACGAAAACACCATTGGGAAATTTTTTGACGATCCGAAATTTTACGACAATTTCACCGGGCTTGCCGGGGACATGCGGCTGCTGATGGGAGATTTCCGCAAAGATCCGAAAAAATTTCTGCACGTGAAGTTTTCGATTTTCTAGCCGCCTTGCTGAATGGAGATCGCCAGCTCGCGGACGCGGCGCAGATCCAGCTTTCCGGTGCCGAGATGCGGAAATTCCTCGGTGTGGAAAAACTGGTTCGGGCGCGGCAGCCACAGATTCGGCAGGTCGCAACGGCTGAGTTTTTCCAGCACGGATTTAAGCTTCTCGTCCGGCAGATTGTGAAGCACGACGAGGCGTTCGCCTTTTTTTTCGTCGGGAACGCCGGTGACGACGAAGGATTGTTCGGTCGCTTCCGCCAGCTCGTGAAGTATCTCCTCGATTTTAACGTGCGGCACCATTTCGCCGCCAATTTTGCTGAAACGGGATAGCCGGTCCGTGATCTCGATGAACCCGTCTTCATCGATCCTGGCGATGTCCCCGGTCACGTACCAGCCATTGCGAAGCACTTCCGCGGTCTTTTCTTGCTTGCCGAGATAGCCTTGCATGATGTTCGGACCCGCGACCAGGAGCATGCCCGGTTCGCCCAGCGGCAGTGGTTCCATCGTTTCTGGATTCACGATGCGCGCGCTCACCCCGGGCAGCGGGTGTCCGATCTTTCCGCGCTTCGCCCCCGTTTGGCGGAAGCCCGGCGCGCGGTAATCGCGGGCGTTGACAGCAACCACGGGCGAACATTCCGTGCAGCCATAGCCTTCCAACGGTCGAATGCCGAAGCGGTCTTCAAACGCCTGAGCGAGGCGTTCGGGAAGCTTTTCCGCTCCCACCAGAATGTATTGCACGCTGCCAAAATCCTCGGGCGAGCAGCGGCGCAGGTAAGCCTGCAGGAACGTGGGAGTGGAGAGCAAGAACGTAATCCTGTAATTTCGCGCGATTTCACTGATGGCTGCAAGGTCCAGGGGATTGGGATGATAGATGACGCCTACCCCTCGCGCCGCGGGCATCCACAACGTCATGGTAAAGCCGAAAGAATGGAAGAATGGCAAAACCCCCAGCACCCGATCGTCGCCGCGCAGCGGAAAAATTTGCGACACCTGCATGATGTTTGACGCCAGATTGAAGTGGGAGAGCATGACTCCCTTTGGTTCGCCAGTGCTCCCGCTGGAAAAAATAATCGTGGCGAGGTCGTCGAGCTTCGCTCGTGTTCTCTGTCCGAGAACCAGTTCCAGCAAACGAGCAGGGAAGAGCCAGGGGATAACGAGCGCCGCGAACTTTTCCGTCCAGCGCGGTTGCGCGGCCAGGTCCTCGACGTAGATAGCGTTTCCCGGAACATCGATTTTCACGCGTTCAAGAAATGCGCGCGAAGTGACCACAGTTCGGAGGTCGCATTGTCGCGCGCAAGACTCCAATGCCTCTTTCGAGGCCGTATAGTTGAGATTAACGGGAACTTTGCCGCACAGGACAGCCGCAAAATTCACGAGCGCGCCCGGAACTGACGGCGGCAGCAAAATTCCCACCATGCGCTGCCCCTGCCAGATTCGTTTGAGCCTGCGCGCCAGAAAAATCGTGCGTGTCCGCGCCTGGTGAAACCGCATTTTGCCTATGCGCGGGTCGGCCATGGCAAATTGAAACGGAAATCGACGTACAGTCGACAGAAACATCCGCCCGAGTGTCGACATTCTATCTTTCCGGTGGACGTAGGCAGCCGTCTCCAGTTCTTGGACCACATGACGGACCTCAAAGGCGGTCGCGTCGGAAGGCATAGGCGTTCCAAAGCTCACTGTGACCGGGTAGGGAATGCGGCGCGGCATCTTCCAAAGGAATCGCCCGCCTTCATAGCTGAAAATGCTTCCCCAAATATTGTCCAGATGAACCGGAATAATCGGAGCGTTTACGCCTTTCATGATGCGTTCAAACCCGCGTCGGAACGGAAGCATCTGGCCGATCCGGGTCATCTGCCCCTCAGCAAAAATGCAGACCACCTCGCCCGACCGAATCGCATTCGTGGCCACGCGCAGCGAATGAACCAGGTCGCGCGGCCGCTGTTCGGAAGAAATCGGGATGCAGGCGAGAATGCGCGCGAAGGGATGAATGAATGGCTTGCGATAAATCGGCTCGTACATCAGAAACCGAATGGGGCGATCCGTGGAGGCGATGAGCAGCAGGGCATCGACCCAGGACATATGATTGGCCACAAGCAGCGCACCGCCGCGCTCCGGAATGTTTTCGCGGCCCTTGACACGGATTCGGTAAAGTGAGTGGGTGAGCATCCAAAGCGCGAGACGCAGCAGGGAATCGGGAAGCAAGAAAACGGCGTAGAACGTGGCCCCCAGAGTCATGACCGCTCCAGCGAGGAAAATCTGTCCGGGCTGAAAATGCGCAATCGTGGAAAGCAAGTAGTACACTCCCGCAGCGAGAAAGACTCCTACGAACGACAGCAAGTTTGCCGCGGCGATCACGCCGCCCTTCTGGTCAGGGGCGGGGCGGTGCTGAATCAGCGCGTTCAGGGGAACGGCGTAGAATCCGCCAAAGAATCCTAGAAATGCAAGATCAAGGCGAACCGGCCAGATGCCCATGCCGTGTTGCGACACCAGAAATCCAAACAGTGTCATTCCAATGGCGCCGAGCGGGATCAGTCCATACTCGATTTTCCCCCCGGAGAGATAGCCCGCCGCGAGGCTCCCGGTTCCGATGCCGATTCCGACGGCTGCCTGGAGATAACTGATTTGCGTTTCGTCGACGCGCAACACGTCGTGGCCATAGATGACGATCACGAATTGGAGCAGCGCGGCTAGAAACCAGACGTACGTATTTCCCGTGACGGCCCAGCCGAGGACGCGGTCCTTCGCGATGATTCGAATCTGCCCGCCCAGGTCGGCAAATGGATTTGTCCGAAAGTGGCGCAAAGGATCGGCTGGGGGAACGCGCGCGATTCCCAGACTGGTGAGCAGTCCGAGCGCGGTGAATCCAAGAAAGATCACTCCCGACCAAATTTGGTGGCCGCGAAAGGCTACAGCGAGGAATCCGGCCGCCATCGTCGCCGTGATTGCCGCGAGAAACGTGCCGAGTTCGATGACTCCGTTGCCCCAGGAGAGTTCCTTTTCAGGCAACAGTTCCGGCAATAGCCCATACTTGGATGGTCCAAAGAGCGCGCCTTGCGTGCTGATAAGAAAGACGGCGGCTGCTTCCATCGGTAGATTGCCGAGGGCAAGCGAGAGGAGCGCGAAGATCATCACACCGATTTCAAATATCTTTGTGCCTATAGTCACGGACCGCTTGCTGTAACGGTCCGCCAAAAATCCACCCGCGAGGGAAAACAATACATAGGGCAGGGCGAAGAGAGCACCAACCATCAGAACGAGCTGGTCTCTCGCATCGAGCGCGAAATTGCGTTCCACAATTAGGTAAATGACCAGAAATTTCAGCGCGTTGTCATTAAACGCACCTTGAAACTGCGTGACAATGAGGCTCCAGAATCCGAGCCGCCATTTTGCAGGGGCCGGCGCGGAGGCCGAGGGCGATTCAGGAACTGTCATAGTTTCTGTGGAAGACATACTTTTCCTCCGACAGGGTCACCGCTTCTGGTACGACTTCATTGCCGAGCAAACATATTCCAGCGAACTTGGTGCGATCAGCCTGTATTGAAAGATCTTCGAGTGTTTCACGCGCGGCCGAGCCACGGAATCCGCGAATACCAGATCGGCCGCTTGCATTGCCTTCGGATCTTCCAATGGAAAAATCAGATCACTCATCACGTGGCGCCGCCCAAGCGCGGGTGCAAGCAAACCTCGCGCCGTTTGCAGAACCGTGGCGCTCACGGACACCACGGCAATGACCGATGGCTGTTCGAGCCGCCGGAGCATTTCGAGATGCTCGTCCGCCGTGCCGACGGCCAGCGGAATCGCCGGGATACTCTTGGGGACCAGCGAATCGACTTCACCGATTGCATGTTGCACCGCGACCGTCAGCGCGCCGATCGCCAGGCCGGGATGAGCCCTCAGGTCTGCCGTGGAACAACCTTCTACCGGTTGGCCCACAGCCGCGCGAATTTCCTCTTGCAGCAACCGGCGCAGGCCGGGTTCTTCCTCCACCACCAGAATGTGATCCGGCGATTCGGCGAGCAGCCTCGTTCTCACGCGCTCGCGTAGCGCCTGCAAAGAGTATCCCTGCTCGCGTGCCACGCGAATCGTTGCGTTGAGGAAGTCGTCGAGGTCCCGCCCCTTCGCCCCGACATCCAACATTTCCGGCGGGCGTACCACGACGCGACTCCCACGCCGTCCGACGAGCCATGTTCGGTTGACCAAGTCCTTGTACGCCAGGCTGACCGTGTTGTGATGAATCTTGAGCCGGCGCGCAAGAGCGCGGACGCTTGGCAACGCCTGCCCAGGCTTTAGTTTCTCCGTCGCGATGGAGAAAATAATGTGCTCGGCCAATTGCTGCCGGATGGGAACCTCGCTCTTTTTGTCGATCCGAATGTCCATCGCAGTCCGCATCTGACCCAGGTTAAACCACGGCGAAGTGTATCGCAGCTTGGGATGTGACACTTCCCAAACTGTCCCCACGAGTGTCGCCGAGCGCACTAGGTCCGCTTATTCTTCGCGTGGAGGACAACAGCATGTGGAATGACATCCTGTTTTGCATGTTTCTCGCGCCCGGGCTGGCCGCTGGCTACTGTTTTTATACGGAAGGATTTGTCGAGAGCCTCAGGAAAGGATTGGAGAATGTCCGCTGCTGCCGAGGTCGATTCTGGTGAGAGCCTTCCATTTTCCACTTGTATCGTGGACGGCAAGGCTTTGGCCTGTGCCGCGTGTCGTGTAGAATCTAGAACACGCCGGAGTGGCGGAATGGCAGACGCGGCGGACTCAAAATCCGTTGGTCGCAAGGCCGTGTGGGTTCGACTCCCTCCTCCGGCACCAACTTTTTCCAACGTCGATTCATATGTCGGAAGTCTTAAGCGGGCGTTTTCGCGAAGGTAGAAATCAGATGAGAGGCTGTGTCATGAAAATTTCCCGGATCGCGGCTTTTGCAATTTGTTTGGTTACACCCCTGCTCGCTCAAGGCCAGACGCCTGCGGGCAAGAATGACAAGGCCGTTCAGGAAGTCGTCGCGTTCCGAAACCGCTACATCGAGGCCGAAGAGAATCGGGACATGGCGTTTCTCGATAAAATATTGGCGGATGATTTCTTTGCTCTCAATCCGCAGGGCAAATTGCTCGACAAAACGGGGCAGCTCGAAAACTTGAAGAGGCCGGACCGCACCCTCAAAGTGCTCAACCCGCGCGAAACGCATGTGCAATTTTATGCCAACGGTGACGTGGCCATCTTGACCGAACACGTGACGGTCGATGGCACGGATAAAGGAAAACCTTTCGGCGGAGAATACCGGTTCCTTCGAGTCTTCGCCAAACAGAACGGAAATTGGAAAGTTGTCCTGGCGCAGGGATCGCCCATGCCGGATCAACCTTCTGCGCCGAAATAGCCTCACCTGATTTTTTGATTTTTGGCAGCACAGACTTCAGTCTGTGGGGTTTCGGCAAGGAGTCCGGGCCGCCCGCGTGAGCCAAGACTTACGTTCCTGCGAGATTGTACATTCCAGCCAAGATCAATTGGACACCCACAGACTGAACAGGCTGCGGAAAAAATGTCTTGTTTTGTCATTCTGAGCGAAGCGAAGAATCTCTCTTCGATTTAAGCATAAAAAAGAAACAAGGAGAGATTCTTCGCTTCGCTCAGAATGACAGCGCTTTGAGTTGTTCCGCAGCCTGTGAAGTCTGTGCTACTTACTTGCTCAGCGCGGTTTGCTTGAGTTCGACCACTCCGCCCGCGGATCGATCGCGCGCAATCAACAGGACCGCCAGCGCTCCGACGCCGGACAAACACGCCAGCGGCAGGATCGCAAGAGGGTAGCTTCCCGTGGATTGCTTAATTGATCCGACGATGTACGTGGTGCCAAATCCCGCCAGGTTGCTGATCGCGTTCATTTGGGCCAGGCCAGCGGCTGCCGTTCCCGCGGAAAGCCACTCGGCCGAGAGCGCCCATACGGGTCCCTTGCCGGCATAGATTCCGATCACAGCGAGGCACAGGATGACGATGATTGCTGGCAGCGAATTAAACACTAGCGCCGAGGCCAGGCTGACCGCGGTGACGAGCAGCGGCAGCGCCGTATGCCACACACGCTCCCCGGTTTGATCCGACCGCCTCCCCCACAAGACCATGATCACGGAGGCCAGCGCGAAGGGCACAGAATTGAGCAGGCCCGTCTGCATATTGGTGAGCCCGTACGATTTGATAATTTGCGGCTGCCAAATTTGCAGGCCGCTGCTGACCGCCGTGCTTCCCGCCAGCGTCACGCTCAATACCAGAACGTATTTGTTGCAGAGAACCTGCCACAATCCGATCTTGCCCACGCGCTTCGTTCCGCCGTCTTCCGACTGTAGCTTGCCGGTGAGCCAGGATTTTTGATCGCTGTCGAGCCAGCGCGCGTTCGACGGCTTGTCGCTCAAGACGAACAGGCAGAACAATCCCAAAAGCACCGCCGGGGCCCCTTCCATGATGAACATCCACTGCCAGCCACGAAGCCCGAGCCATCCGTCAACGCCGAGCAAGGCGGCGGATATCGGCGACCCCAAAAAACTGGAAACTGGAATGGCCACCGTGAACATCCCCACGATTCGTGCGCGGTATTCTCTCGGAAACCAGTAGGTGATATAGAGAATCACCCCAGGGAAAAAACCGGCCTCGGCGGCGCCAAGCAGCAACCGCATGGTGTAAAAAGACCCGGCCCCGACGATGAATGCCGTTCCCGCCGCGAGAAATCCCCAGGTAATCATGATCCGGGCAATCCAGAGCCGCGCCCCAACTTTCTCAAGCAGCAGGTTGCTGGGAACTTCAAACAGGAAGTAGGAAAAGAAAAATATTCCGCCGCCGAAGCCGAACACCTTGGCCGACATATGAAGGTCCTTAACCATCTGCAGCGCGGCGAAACCCACGTTGACGCGGTCGACGAAGGAAACGAAATAGCAAATCATTAAAAACGGCAGGAGGCGCCAGGTGACCTGACGCATGGTTCTGGCTTCGAGCGAGGAGGGAGTCGAAGGATCGGCCTGAGCCGTCAACGCTGCGGTCCTTTCCGTCTCACTTTGCGTGGAATTCGTCAGACCGCCACGCCCGTCGGGGTCCGTAGGAAACTAGGTTTAATCGGCAGCAGCGGTCGCCACCAGGGAATTGACCACCGCTTCGACTTCGCGTTTTTGCGCGGCGTTCAAGGGCAGCAGCGGCCCGCGAACGGGCCCGCCGTAGTAGCCGCGGTAATCCATGGCGCATTTCACGCCGGCGATGCCCATTTGTCTCACAATCATTTTGGACGCCGGCAGAATGCGCCGGTTCAGCTCGCGAGCATTTGCGGTCTGCTGCGCGGCGACGGCTTGATACAGTTCGATGCACAGTTCCGGCAGACAATCCGCGAGCGCCAGGACTCCGCCCACAGCGCCCAGCAGCAAGGAAGCGTAGAGCGTGTCCGCCGACCCGACCACAGTTTGGAATCCCTGGGGCGCAGCCGCGATGATTTCCCCGACGCGCTGGACGTTTCCGGAACTCTCTTTGATCCCGATAATGTTCCGATGTTCGGCCAGCCGCGCGACGAGGTCGGCTTCCAGCGCCACGCCCGTCAATTGGGGAATGGAGTAAAGCACAACAGGAAGCTTGGACGCGTCGGCCACGCGCCGGTAATGTTCGATGAGGGCATCCGCACTCAGTGCGGATTTATAGAAGCTGGGCGTTTTTACCAGCACGGCGTCAAAACCGAGATTCGCCGCAGCCTTGCTTCGCGAGATCGTCTCCGGAGTCGACTCCGACCCCACGCCGGCAATCAGAATGCGCCCCGGGGCTGCGGCCTCGCGCACGGCGGAAAAGACCTGCTCGACTTCGGCCCGCGTGAGCAATACGGACTCACCCGTAGAGCCGACCGCCACATAACCCGCCAAGGGAACGCGATTGTACCGGGCGATATTTTCACGCAGGCGATCAACCGCTACGGCGCCTTCATCGTCAAACGGAGTTGTGATCGCCGTGAAAATTCCATTCAGATTCATTCCAGAATTCCTCCCACAGGGCCATTTTTATTTATGATGGCACATTCATGATGGCACACCCGCAGTCACCGCTCCAAGAGGAAATCACCGCCGGAGGCAATTCGGAAGCCGTAGTCGGCATATTTGAATTCCGGGGGAATGCTGGAGCGCGCCGCGGTTCGCGTCACCTTAATGTGGTGGCGCCACGAGCCGCCTCGCGACGCGCGGCGGCTGCTGGAAAGAGGCCCGCGCGGATTCCTCTCGGGTGAAACGGCATAGTAGGCCGGATCGTACCAATCGGCGCACCACTCGTGCACGTTGTCGCCAAGATTATAGAGGCCATAGGGGTTCCGCGCGTACAGTCCTACTGGTTCTGGCCCCGATTTCCAGCGGTCCGCGTAATCGGGAAGTCCTTCTGGCGCGCCGTTGCCCCACGGAAACATTTCTCCTTCCACGCCGCCACGGGCGGCTCGTTCCCACTCGGCTTCGGTGGGGAGCCGGTATTGCTTGCCAAGTGCGCTGCTCAGCCAGTCGCAATAGGCGACAGCTTCAAACCAGGACACCGCGACGACCGGCTGCTCGGGATTTGCAAAACTCCGATCATCCCATAGTAGCGGCGGAGGATGGCCCGTTTCCTGCAAAAAGCGCGCGTACTCCGCGTTTGTGGTCTGAAATGCGGCGAGTTCAAAAGCGTCGGTCCACACTCGATGCGCGGGCTTTTCATCATCGCGTCCCGCGTCGCAGCCCATCTGAAACCATCCTTCAGGGATGCGGCGCATGACTGGTTCGGAGATTTGTGAGGCGCGAAGATTCGGGGTTGCCATTTGCGTGTGGCCTCAGCGGTATCCTGCCGTCGCGCGGCGTTCCTGCGAGAGTTCTTCCAGAAGTTTTTCGGCGGAAGGCTTTCCTTCCGGCGGCAGTGTAAGTTTCGATTCGATGCGCCTCACGATTCCCGCAGCCGTGTCGTAGCGCACGCCCGCATCAAGCGCGCTGCGCCGGCTGAGAAATGTCTCCACGAGCGTGAACTCTTCGGGCGTGAGCCGGTTAGCGCCGTACTGGTGCGTGGCCGCCTGCGCAGGATCGTTCCACTGTGGGGCCACCGTTTCGAACGGCTTTTCGTGCACCACCACGGTCCCGGCGACGTAATCTCCGAGCCGCTTGCTTTGCGGGCTGATCCAGGCACAGAGCACGCCGAATCCGTAGGCGAATGGCAATTGGTCGACGAGGCGCAGAAGATTGCGGCCCACGGCGTCAATCGCCGTAATTGGCTGGCCGGAATCCTTGATCACGCGGAGATGCGTCAGGCGTTTGCCCGGTGTCTGCCCGTTCCAGATCGATTCGAACAGGATGAAGTATCCATACATCAGCAGAAAATAGATGAAGATCAGGATGGCCACGATCCAGACGCCGGCGGTCGGAGATCCGGCGAAGCCCGCGCTTCTAAAACCAAATCCCACACCTAGTAAAATCAATCCCAAAATAATCAAGACCGCGACTTGAATCAATGAATCGATCAGGACGGCGAGAAACCTGCTTCCTATTCCGGCAAGTGGAAATTCAATGGAAGTTTGTTCAGGCGTTTCGATGATAAGCTTTTCGCCAGTGGCGGGATCGTAAGCGCTTGGATCTGACGGACTCGAAGGCATAGATGATTTCCACTCGATGGCTGGCGAAACGTAAACCGCACTGGCAGCGACTCGAGCAGCTGGTAGACCGCTCGGGGCGGCGCGGCGTGGCAGCCCTCGAACATGACGAATTGCAGGAACTTGGCCTATTGTACCGCCAAACGGCCTCTGACCTCGCGACGGTTCGCGAGGATATCACGAGCCGTCCGTTCACGTCCTACCTCAATCAACTGCTGGCGCGCGCGCACAATCTGATTTACATGGGCAGGCGCCCGGACTGGGGCGGCATCGTTACGTTCTTCGTGGATACTTACCCGCGCATTTTTCGGGAGACGTTTCCGCTTGTGCTTCTTTCGGCTCTTGTTTTTGCCGCGGGCGGAATCGCCGGCGCCGTGGTCACGCTTCGCGATCCGGGTTTCGCTCACCAGATCCTAGGCCCGCAGATGATCGAAACAATCGAGAAGCACGAAATGTGGACCCAGTCCATCCTGGCCGTCAAACCCATGGCTGCCTCCGGAATCATGACCAACAACATTACCGTGGGATTCGCCATGTTCGCTGCCGGAATCACCGCCGGCCTCGGCACGATCTGGATGCTGATCACCAACGGCCTGCTGATGGGAGTCCTCGCCGTCACCACTGCCCGCGCGGGCATGGCCCTGCAACTTTGGGATTTCGTTGCCGCGCACGGCGCGCTGGAACTGCCGGCCATCTTCATCGCCGCCGGGGCGGGACTGGAGATTGCGCGCGGGCTGCTTTTTCCGGGGATGATGCCGCGCAAGGAAT
>Ga0210409_10002584_pt1 | contig 21355 bp, 24 predicted proteins | sample IncBWH17MmetaG_FD_161649 | JGI IMG/M metagenome (GOLD analysis project Ga0210409, IMG submission 161649) | Forest soil microbial communities from Barre Woods Harvard Forest LTER site, Petersham, Massachusetts, United States - Inc-BW-H-17-M | ecosystem: Environmental > Terrestrial > Soil >...
TGCCGTTCGAGTCGATCAGGTACGTGCTGATGAACGGAGTCGAAGCCGACGTAAGAGTAGTGCTGTTCCCGATGACGGGCAATGTCCCGCTAGCTGCCCGCGAGAACAGGCTTTGAATCCACTTCTTTTGGTCAACACCGTTCGCGAAGAACAGGGTGTTTCCGACCGATTGCATGAACGTCTGACCGGAGCCCGCAGACTTGTTGAACACGGTGATTTGCCCGCCAGCCGTGGCGTCATAAAGTACGGAAGCCGTATCCGCCATCACCCGAATCTGTTCGGAGTTCGTTCCAAATTCCCGGAATGAGTAGAACGCATTTACTGCCGAGAAAGTATTCGAGTTGTAAACAGGGTTTCCGGGGCGACGGGCGAGTGTTAGCTTTGGCGTGATTTCACAGTTCGATCCGTCAATGATGGCATCGCCACGACTTCCGAGGTATCGTTCCTCGTACGCAGAACCCGCACTGCGAAGCGGTGATCTTTGAGAAATTAAACCAGACCAATATCTGCTCGTATACAACGGCACAAATCTGGGCGGCTTGTCCGGAGACGCGCCTGCGAGTTGAAGCGATCCAGCCATGAAGAGAACCTCTAGATGTGTTGATTATTGAGAGAGTCTTGGGACGGGCAGCCCGCAGTCGCGGGCTTCAAACGATTAATTGCGGATGATGTAGAAATTTGACGGGGGAGGGTGCGGCTTCAGGGGTCACGCGAGTTTTGTTCGCGCCGCCAATTCTTCCACAATCACGGGGAGACAACAGTCGGCGTATTCGTCTAACGCTTCGTGGATTGCGTCTTCGGCCCGCTTGCCTGTAAGTGCCTCGTATTGCTGGAATGGCTTCAGTTTTTCGGCATCCAGAATCGGGTTGCCACGGGCAAAAGTGACGGCGGCGAGCGCTAAAACATCGTCGGGCTCCCATCCCATTTCCGCAGCCTTATTCTCGACAATTAATCGCAAGCGTTTGAGCGTGTCATCCATAAAGACCCCTTGGTTCGGCCTGAATTGGGGAGGACCTAAAGCGTATCAACTCAAATAGTGGCATACAAGGGCCCATACGTAACACTTTACGCGTTACTAATGTCCTACTTGCCTCTAAAGGTCTATTTATGCAACGATGGGCATATGAAGCGCACGGCGGTGTTCTTAACCGAGGAGCAGCTCGCAGCCCTCCAAGCCATTTACAGGGCGACGGGGGCCAAAGCCAGCGAGTCCATACGTCGGGCAATTGATGCCTATTTGGATGAGCACAAGGAAGAGATTCGCGAGGGCTCGGTCCAAAAGACGCGCCGTGGTTGAGGCTCGCTACTGGGACAGACAGAGCGGCGGACATATGACACTCAGCATCATCATTTATTCAGCCTCAGGTACGCCTTTGATAATCCCCATCGTTTTCTTTGCGCCCGGAATGAGGTCTTTCATTACCTGATAGAGCAAATAAGCCTGAACCGGGTTCTTGGCTGCCCAAGTTCCGATTGCCTTCACGCCTTCGATAGTGTGGGGCAGGACGGAAGGCACGGCTTCTGCGAGTGCGGTTGCTCCCGTGGCTGCTCCTGCCACAACAGGAACGGATACCGCCCCCGCAGCTTTGCCTCGGGCAAAACTCTTCTTGTCTTCGTCGGTCATGTTTGGCGTTGGCATTCCGGTGAGCCCACTGACAAGCATCTGCCGAGTTTGGCTTGCTTGTTCGTCCGGTGACGGGCCGCTCTGTGCGGGCGTGTTTGCTTGAGCAGTCCCGCCAAATGCGGAAAACGGGTCGCTCGTGGCGGTCTTGGTTGAAGGCGGATTTCCCCCGCTTGTTGTTTGGTCCGTAGCTACTCCCCCAAACTCCGCGAACGGATCGGTCTGTTTCTTGGGGTCTGCCATTATTGTTGAACCTCCGCATCTGGATACTGTTTCTTGAAATCGCCGAGCTTGCTCTTGGGAATAACGCCCGATTGCCCGTTAACCTTGACCTGTACATATCCCGGAACAGCAACGCCATATTTCGCGAAGACCTTCGCTGTCTCGGGGCTGATTCCTTTCACGTCTCGTCCAAAGTACTGCTGCGAGCGTTCGTTGATTTCGTTCACCCGTCCGGACATGAGATTCACATACGCCCGGATGACGTTCTTTGTCTGATCGGGTGATTGATCGGTATTCAAGTTCTGAGCGAGCTTTGAGAGTTCCGCCTCATGAGGAGTCCCGCCTGCAACGACTTTGCCGACTTCGGAGTTGACTTGATCGGCGATAGCCGAAAACGTGACAGCGGATGACTTTCCCACCGCAACCCCGATCTTGTTTGCAACTCTGTTGAGGGCTTGCGTGTCGTTGTTCTTAAGAGCGTCGCCCGCCTCTGCAAGTAGGTCCAAATGATTCGATGCGACTCCTGCGGACAAGAGTGAGCCTCCCGCCGTTCCCTGTCTGGTGGAGGCAAGTTCTTTGCTGAGGCCCGAGGCAGCAGCATAATCGCCTTCCTGATATTGCGGATTGATATATTGACGGATGAACGCGAGTCCCTCTTGCGCGGACATTTGGTTAGAGCCTTTGCGAGGATTGTTCGGCAGAGTCTTCAAGTCCGCTGCGTTGTGACCGACAGCATAGAGAGCATCGTAATTCGAAGGCAGTTTGACGCCCTTCTTCGTCAAATCGCCTTTGAGGTCATCTGAAGGCAGTTCGGAGGCGTTCGGGTTTGGGGTGAAGCCTTTCGGGACGAACAAGCCTTGGGATGCCGGAGAAGCAGCGGCCTCCGCGTTCAATCTTGCTGTTGTTTCAGCGGCTGCCTTCTGTGCTGCCTGTTGCTTGTCAAGGTCAAGAACTCCCCGAGCGGTCTTAGCTGCGGGTGAGTTCTGGTCTGTGCGAGGATCTGCAAGAATCTGCTTCGCATCTTCGACAGACATTTTTTCGGGAGCTTGCTGATTCTTTGCTGCAAACTTCGTGAGATTGTCTTTTCCGAAGAGCGCCGTAAGCGGCCCAACCGCTGATTGCGCTTTTGGATTCGTGCTTGCAGCAAGAGCAGCCAACTGTCTGCCCGGATCGTCCTCGGTCGGGCTTCCGTTGAAGAAAGCGTCAATTGAGGAGCTGAGTTTTGTATTCCGCTTTATCTCCGAAGCCAGATCAACCTTTGTAGCGCCTGTTGCGTCGTGGACTTCGTCTAGCTCCTTCTGAAACTGCTGGTAGAGTCCTATCTTGTGATTCATGAGAGCAAGCTGCGCGGACGAGATCGTAGCTCCTTCAGGCAACTTGAATCCGTCTTTGGTTCCTACAAGCCCGTATTTCGAGAGCTGATCGTATTTGTCCTGAGACAGCGGAGCCTGAGTAGTCCCATCGACCACTGAATACGTTAGTTCTGAAACTGGCACGCCGTCCGAGCTTACCGTCCGTTTACCAGTGTTCTTGTCATATACAGGTACATAACCGTCTGGAATCGCCACATACTTAGACTTATCGAAGCCCTTTTGCAACAGATCGCTGGAAGGGATGCTGCTCGCTTCGACGGCCCCGGATTTATTCCAGCTCTCAAGATCGTCTCTATGATTGGCGACAGTTTGGTCTAATGCAGAATCGGCCTCATGCCTTAAGGCGTAGGATAAGCGCATGGCCTCAAGGTTGGCGTTCATCACCTTGGCCTGACGGACTTTCTGATTCTGGATTCTATTGAAGTCTTCTTCGGATTGCTGAGCCTGTTGCTGAGCCGCAACTTGGGTAGGAAGAGGCTGCGGGGGAGGAACCGGACGGCCTTGATGACCAGCCAAAGCCCCGCCTGCTACCTGACTTATTCCCCCGAGAATATTCGCCAATGCTCCGGTTAATATTTGTGAGTTAGTAAGGGGCTGTCTCTCTCGGGTAACCGTCCCATCCTCGTTATAAGTGGTCTTTACCTTCGGGCCCCCGGCTAAGGTTTCGGCCACACGATGAAGAATACTTGCGTGCTGTACGGCGGGGTGATTGGCAAGCGGGTCTGTGGGCGTCGGATTCGTCTGAGGCGGAGCCTGATTCTGCTGCGGCGGTTGATTCTGAGTTGCGCCAGCCTGAGGAGCGATCTGGTCCGACATCATCCGTTGAAATAGACTCGTCTGCGGCTGGTCGGGCGTTGAATCCTGACTCGGAGTTGCGCCTTGTGGTTGGTTGTTGTCAATTTCGGACATGAATTACTCCCCGCTTGTACGGTTTCCGTACGTGATTTCTTGATGGATATCTTCGGCATTCTGTACGGAAAAGTTGTCATCGCCAGCGGGTGCCTGCGGATTGCCCGCGTCGAGGGCTCGGACCTTCTGAGTTATACGGGCGAAGAAGTTGAGAAGCAGTGATTTCAATTCCATCTCTTCGTCTGCTTCGGGATAGCAATTAATGCTCCCATCCGGATTAAAGACCATCGCACCCAAGACATACCCACGAGCCGCGAGATTCGCGAGTCGATATACGGACTGCTCGTCTTCGGGGCGCAGAAGCACCAGATTGACATTCGCCTTATCCACTGCGACGACAAATGCCTGACCACCGCTAATGGAACGTTCCTTTGCTGCTCGCAGCACTTCTCTGGGCTTGAAGTTGCCTAGCAGCTTGCTTGTAGCGGGCTTCAATTTCTCTAATCGTCCAGTTTGGGCCAGCATTTCGGCCAAGGATCGGGATTGTGTCGTGTCTACTGCGCAATCGGCGAGTCTGATTCTGTCGTCATCATAGAAACTCATAGACGAGGGAAATAACTGCTTTGACATGATGATTCCTTTAGGAGTTGTGCAACCATTCCGTGTATTTGACTCCCCACGGTTGGCGCTGCTCGCGCTTCGGCTGCTCCTTCTGGCGTTGGTTGAATTCACGCTCGATAACCGTTTTGCGATATTCGTCAGCGGGCATCTCGTTGAGCACTTTCTCGCTCAGTTCGAGTTTGTCCTCGCAGTCAGCTAGCGCGAGTCGTAAATTGGCAGAAGTAAACCCAAGACCCCGTTGCTCGATCCAGTCATTGATGATCTTTGCGTTGGCAGGAGAAAAGGCGAATCCTTCCGATTCGAAAGTTTCCTTGAGAAATTGGCTATGCTCGGATGCTTCTGGTTTCTTCCAGCGTTTGTTCAGATCAAAATTCGCAACTTTGAGAAGAAGATGAGACGGCAGGCGGTCTTGCTTCTCGGGAGGAAGCGCGGACAACTCTTCGGCGGTCATCTCTTCGACCGACTTTGGTTGCTCGGGCTCTCGAAGTTCAAGTTCTTGCAGACAATCCTGAAACGCCCGTTCATACGTAGAAACATTCGCGGGGTCTGCGCCCTCCGAATCAACTAACCGGAGAATCGCCTTGGACATCAGGTCGGCGTTGTGCGAACCGACTACATAGCTCGGGTGCCGCTCTAGGAACACCTTGGCGGCGGCGGTCGCAAAAGCAGTGGTGGATTCGTTCGACATTATAGTAACCCTTCGCGAATCTGCCGCCTCAAGGCCCGTTTAAGTGGAGTATCTTTGCTTCGCTTGGTGCTCAGGAGTCGTTTCTCCTGAACCTTTCGGAGATCGTCATCCGGCCTTGACGAGTTTAAGTTCTCATCGACATCGAGACCAAAAACGAGTCGCTTCACGTCCGAATCACTCATGTTGTCGATTTCCGCTTGGGTGTACTCTTTGGCAGGCGTGAACCGCTCAGATGCGGGCTTTGCTTCGTTTATCTTCCGTACTTCCGCAACAGCTTCGGCGCGAGCGGCGGACGCAGGCAATTTGTCGTACTCGCGTTCTTTCCTTCGGGCGTCGATCCTCTCCTGCTTGGCGCGAGCCTTTGCTTCTTCTTCTGCCTTCTTCCCCAAAAGCGCTTGTTCGAAGGGAACCGCCCACCCGACCACTTGTGACTCGCTTGGCGGGTATCCTATTTCTCGATAAAAGGTCAGCACTTTGTCCTTGATGGCGGTGACAGAATCTTGATTCTGAGTTGCTAGTGGGCAGGCGGAAGTCAGAGCCGCGTTAACTCTGTCAATGTAAGTTTGATCAATTACTGCCATGTTGTGTTCCTTTGATTGTCTTTGATTAGTGTCGTTCCGAAGGCGGGCGGCAAGCCCCTATTCCTTTACCTGCCACCCGCTCTTTGCCCGCCACGGAGACGGGCCTCTGCGTCGTGTCAGAAGCAACGCAGAATGTTTATACGATTTCCGTATCGGGCAATACGAATTCTTCATACTGAGGCGCAATGTCGCCGGGCGCGAGTGCGGGCGTCAGGTCCAGCATGTACTTGTCTCCGAAAATTGTTACGAAAGTCCAATCGTGTCTATGTAGCTTCTTCGCCTGTTCGTGCTTGCGATGTCTAAGCACAATTCCGAGCCTGTCGGATTTCAACTCTTCGGCTCGCTTTCGATAATGTTCCCACTCACCAGCGCCACGCCGAATCCAATTCGTGGTCCAAGTGGCGAGATCATCGTAGTTTGTAAACCGTGGTTTACCTTTGCGGGCGTGCATAAAAGCCCCTCCGGGTTGCCCGTCCCAATCCCAAGAATTCTCTGGTAATGCCAAGTATTCCGTAATCCAAGCGTCAATGTTTGACTCAATGGCGGACAAGGCTGCGTCTCGGACTTTCTTATTGTCGGACTTGCTTGCACGATACAGCTCTTCTAGTTCAGGCCAATTCATCTCTGTCCCTCATTCTGCAATTTGCGAATCTGAGCTAAAGCACCAGTGACGTTGCGAGACTTCGATTTCGGCTTAGCTGGCTTTTTCTTGCCCGCCATGATGCTTGACGCCAATTTCGCCGCCTGCAACTTTTCGCTTGGCGTCGCGTCACCGCTGGCATAGATCGCCTCAAGACTATCCAACAACTTCTTTGTTCGCGGGCTTCTTGGCGGTCTCATACGTTTTCCGTACTTGTGGATTCGTGTTCACCTTGCTTGCTCGCTGCCTTTTTTAATTCCCTTATTTGGCGTGTAAGGAAGCGATGTGCTTGAAACAGTTCGAACGGCGATACATCGACGGCTTTGTTGCCGTAAAACAATTGTCGCAGCCGTAGAAACTCATCAGTCGGAACGAACGTAAATACAGGGTCAATAAAGCCTGTTGCCCGACGAATAGTCTTCACCCGAATATGGCGGATTCCCATTACTCTTAAGAAAGCCGCTAACGCCACGTCGGTTGACTCAGGGTTAGTCACGGTCATCTCCTTTTCTCGGGCAATCACTGCCTTGGTGGAATCTAAGAGGTTGTCCGCACACGGTACAGCAAAGCGGAACCCAAGGTCTTTTCGGCAGCCCGCGTCGATAACGGAGTTGTTGCTCCGGCCATTCAAACAACGACGGAGGCTTAGCGGGGTCCATACAAATTAAAATGAGGTCTTTAGCGGGCGAGTGTCGTTTCCCTTACACTGGTCGAGGAATGTCCTGCTTACAGGACACTGTGTGCGAACTGGGCATTCATCCTTCTGTGTTAGAGTTCGACGAATTAGGGCAACGGGCGCGTCGTAGGGTCTTCCCAGTCTGCATCCGCAAGTTTCTTGATAACAGCCTCCGTCGCAAACATTTGGAGCCAGTTCATGTTTCTGGGCTGTCGGGTTGCGGTTAGACGGTCGAATAACTCTTGCATAGGAAAGGTATCGCCATAGAACTGACGCCTCGCCTCTCGTCGGGCTAGCCACGCGGACATATCGGCGGCCTGAAGTGCGGGAAACACCGCGCTATCGGCGAACGCCAACGAGACCGTTTTATTCTTAATGTCTTCGCGTACTTTCCTTATTCCCCGATAGTGTGTGTAGCAATTCCACGCTGTTTCAGCATCGTCATCGCAGATGAGGCTGATATGGTCGTCCTCTTGTACATAATCCGCTAGTTCGATTAGCCCCCGAGCAAATGCCGTATAGTACGGGTCGGTTGGGTCACCTAGGGCTTTCTTCGCCTTTTGCGGCAGGCTGTTAAATCCAGCCACATCCCATGCTTGGATCAAACCAACCTCAAGATGATCATTGATACAATCCACAAAGGGCTTCAGAGCCTCGATTCTTTGAGATAGGGGCTGAGGAGGGAGTTTAATGCTCACTTGTTTAGAAGGACTTGCAACCTCTGACATGTGCAACTCTTCGAGTTTGTAGTAGCGCAAAAGACCTTCCCAGTCCTGTTCAAAATGCCTAATCTTCGAAAGCGGAGCGCAGACTCCGCAAAAGGTCACCACTGGGTGATCGTGCTGTTTTCCGCTTTCATCGAAATAGGCGGCAATGATTCCCATGAACGGCTCCGTTCGGGGGTAAAAGAGATCGAGGGTGTCTATCACAATACACCCCCCGCTCTATTTGCAACTTCGATCTCATACGCTCTCGGCATTCTGCCCCGGCGAGTCGGCGATCCGGGCAAGAATAAAACGGGGGTTCCGGGCTTTAGCTCGGCTCCGCGAGGGGTTACCTCTTGAGAGTGTCCGACGAATCTCCGGTCTGTAAACGCAGAGTCAATGGGCTTTACGATGAAGCTGTAGCCGCTCGGCAATTGCTTCGTGCTCACGACGACGCCCGCCAGCTTGGCCGGAACAGTGCATAAGGAATCAAAGTTCATTGCAGTCCTGAAAGTGGAGTAAAAAGAGAAACGCCGCTCCCCCGGTCAAAAGGAAGCGGCGCTTGGTTTCGAATACCGACCCGGACGGGTCGTGGAGAAACTGGAAACTTGGTATATTCGAAACCCGCGCTGACGCCCCAAATTACCTTTGACCGAGGGGATTACGTAGCGGTGGAAAATACGGAAAACGTACAAGGGTTAGAAGTTCGAGAGCCGACCCCCTGTGAATCGGCTCCCAGATGTGCCGGAGTCGGTTTGCCGTCCGATCCGTTCTATGAGGACTAAGGCGAGCTTCTAGTATCCGGAAAACCGTCGTAACCCGAATACCCAGAACTAATACACCCTTGTCCCTCAATATCCTTATTTGCCACAAAGCCTAGCAAAACGCCCTCTAGTCATCATTTGCCACATCATAGCCGTTGTTCTCGTCGTACTCGGTTTCCTTCATGAATTCGTTGTCCGGCTCAACAGGCAATGATTCGTCTTCTTCCAGCCCAAAGTACGCTCGGATATCGTCTTCGTCGCCTACGTCCTTCAGAGATTCTTCGAGTATCTCTCGGGCCGCTATCTCGCGAAGTCCTCCGTCTGTTTCCAATAGAAGCCGGGACGAATAGCACTTCGAATCGACTCCGGGCGACGGCGGATCGTAGTCCGCATAGGTTGATTCGCGCTCAGGAGCCGGGGCAATATCCGGACCCTTTAGGCCCAATTCCTTGCGGCCTTCCCGAATCAGTTGAGATGCCTCCCGTTTTGCCTGCATTGCCTGCTTAGTGCGACGGGAGATCGGAATAGCTAGCCTTTGCTTGTAATTGTCGCCAGTACGCTCCAGAACTCGATACAGTTCTTGGATAATTGGCTTGTGGAGGTTATCCCGGAATGTTGATTCAATCTCTTTCCGCAGCTTGCGGGCGACCTTGAGAGAAACGGTCTCCGCCGCCGCAAGGCGATTTGTTATCAATCGCTTGTAACCCTGTTTCTGGAAGTGAGCAAATGTCAGACGGAGATAGACAAATAGCTTTGGGTGTATCTCTTCCAAAAGCGGGCGGGACCGCACCAACCAGATACCTAGAATCTCGGGGTCGTCCCCGGCGATAAGATAGTCGCCTAGCTTACTCTTCGACTCCGAGTCCTCGTGCGAAAATCCCGCATCAAAACTCGTCCGAACGCTTGGAGTTTGGCATTTGCGGCGGCAGACTACATGCAGATCGTCGGAGCCGCATTTCGGGCAAGTCTGGGTTCCTCTGTTTATATCCCGATGCGAGAAGATGTATTCACAATCAAGGCACTCTTTCGTCTTACGTTGCCCGCAAGCGGGACACTGGCGGATTTTAGCAACGATTGCCAAACGGCACCGACGTGGTATGTACCGCAATTTAGGCTCGGAAAGCTGAATATCGTCGGCAAACTGGCTTTTGTAGGGTTCGAGTTCCTTTGTGAGCCAGCCAACAATGAAGTCCCGGACAACTTCTTCCTGACCGAGCATCTTTGATCCGTCTTGAGCGTAAGGCGTCCAAGCGTCAGGAAAGTAGAGCCCACGGCAAGCGATGTAAGAGAGCCCGATTAGCTGATCGAACCCTTTCGGGTCGTGATCCAAGAGGAACCGGAGAGCGGCGTCGGATGCTTTGTGATCGGAGTAGGTATATTTGGGTTTACGGGGTTTAGGTTGTTCCTCGGGCGGTAGCGGGAGTAGAGGAGGGTTAGATAATACAGGGGTTACAGACATGTATGCTTCTTTCGATTTAGCCCGGAACGACTGGCAAAGTCGCCCGTGAAATTAGTGTCTTAGCGTTCTGTGTCCAAATCTTTGGAGGGTTGATATTCAGCGCCTTCCGATCTGCGGAAGGTATGAAATTCTCGGCACATCTGGCAAAAGATTCGTATTCGCTGGCGTTTTACGGCTTGCTGACCGGCGTAGGATGCGGGCTTCTGTCCTTCCGTCATACGCTTTCCGTATAGGACTCGAATCCGCTTTCGTAATCTGGGGCTAGCCTCGTTGCCTCGTCCAGTTCGGGGACCAAGAGTTTGTCTGACACTCTTTCAACCTTCGAGACTTTCGGCTTGCGTTTCCGTATCGCCTTAGCTACTTCAGGCATCGGTGCCTTCGAGTCGGACAGGACTGATCGCAGGATCGTTCGTTCCTCGTCTGGATTGAAATCGAAGATTACTCGGGCAACCTTGGCTCCGCCACCCGAAACGAACTCTTCGAGAATCACTCCCAGACCGTACTTCACATGCTTAATTCGCATTCGTTTCCACTCCGTTTTCCAATTTCTCCAGCCATAGACACTCTTGAACCGTGACGTGTCCGTGAAGCAAATACCACACAGGAGTGCGAACTTCTGTTCCCGCCCGCCAAGCCGCTGCAAAATCCTCGATGAAATCTCTAATCATTGTCATGTTTCAATCTCCTAAACTCATGTCAGGAATGAACGCCTCTGCTTGATCTGGGAACTCCGCGTGCTGCATCCCGGCTTGCCTTCCGTACGGATTGGTTCCTAGACTTGGGTCATTCTCAAGCAGCTTTTTGCAGAATCGGTCAGCCGCCCCAAAAGTCCACGACGCGCTATCACTCGGCAGGATTGCTCTCCAGAAGTCAGACCAACGGGCAATGATCTGGTCGGGTGTTAGGGTCAGTAACGCTTCCGATAGCCTGCCTTGGCATTTCTTACCGAACAGAGACTTTCCCCCGCATACCCAGACCAACTCGTTAACCAAGTCCCGCATTTTTTGCCCGTCCGCTTTAGGGTTTAGGTCTGAAGAAAGAGAGAGAGCGGTTGGTTTTGCTTCTTCTTTTTCTCTCACGGGATTTACAGGATTCTCTCTTTCAGGATTCACAGGACTAACAGGAGTCAAAGGATTCAGAGAGACTTTTCGATCAGCCTCCGCTTCTATCTCATTGATGACAGGCGCGTTAGTATCCGTGGAAATACACTCAGTGGCTTCAGAAGCTACACTCACACCTACACTTGAACCTACACTCACACCTACACTTTGGGGATTTTCACCTACACTCAGACCTACACTCAGGCCAGCATTTCCGGGATCGTCCGGGAGGGTTCCGGGACTATCCGGGATAGCCTTCCAACGACGTTCCCCGTTCTTACGAAGAGGATCGCCGCTGCCCCCAAACTCGACATTGAAGATGCACATCCCGTCGATAACCTCAGACAACTCGGCATGGCTCTTTATGATCCATCCGTTTCTGAGTTTCCCTTTTCTAATCCGCTGGACAGGCACAAACAACCCCGCACGTTCGCAGACGCGGAGATAAGTATCGATAGTTGATTGGCTGTATGTTTCCCGGACCTTCTTCCATTTCGTAACGAATATGAATCGCTCCCAGTCGCGGGCAGCGAGGAAGTCTGCGTTGGATACTATTTCCCGGAGCGCGGTGTGAGGTTCAAAATGCCGACGTAGGTCTGTACATTGTTTTCCCCGGAATATTGCAGTGACACATGGATTAAAGGCTTCCGTGCCTCGCTTTTTCTCAGAGGCGATATACTTAGTTCGATTGTGGGGGGCCATTACCTTCCCCCTTGAGTTGCGACAGTGCTTTCGATCTTACGGCGGAGTCCCCGGAGATGGGCGTGGTAGGAAGCGGCGGATACTGTTGCTTCGCCGGATGTGAAGGCTAGCTCCAGTTCCGGGCCTTGCTTGTTTGGGTCGGAGAAAATCAATACCGCATTGCTGTGTTGTTTTTCTATTCGTAGGAGGGAGAGACTCTTGCTCGCCATCAGATAAGCGGCGAAGCCGAGTTGGCTGGTGCGGAATTCCATTTACAACGTCCTTGGTGATTGTTGAATTTCGATTGTGCGCCAATCGAGAAACGTTCTTACTGCCGAGCTATAAACCTATTGTGTTGCCTATGTTTGATCGTCTCTTCTGGATTTCCGGAAGCATTCGAATCAGAGACACAGAAATCTCGCGATACTTCCCGCAGGACTTGATTTGCCCGTCGTGCATTCCCTCGCGCATAATGCGCCACTCGTAATAGTTCTTGTGGCTACGAGCGGCAAGGCTCTGGCCGCTCATTGCTCCCAGAGAATCAAGCACCGCGTCAACGATTGCCCGATCCTCGGGCGGCAGACTGTCCGGATTACCCTCTCGCTCCGGGTTATGGAGCAGAGGGATAAAGACCGGGCCCAAAGGCAACGCAGCGCAGAATGCGTCAAACATAGGGCTGCCGCGCTTTAGAATTGAGTAGCGATGGTAGGCATAAAGCAGCTTATGCAGCGCCACTTTGCCGGGACGATGCGGATGCAAAGCCCGTTTGATGTAACTAGCCGTATCAAATACAGTCGGCATTAGCCCCTCCCCTTATAGTCTTACCTTTCCGGAGATTCGGGCGTCTATGTCTCCGAATCTTTACAATCCATCCGTTTTCCGTACTAAGTCCAAAAACTACGAAGGGCGAGCCCGAAGGCCCGCCCGTTCCCTGATGACTTACTAAGTACTTACAGCACGATATTATAAGTGATTAGAGATTGTCAACCTAACAGGTAGCTGGTGCTTGATATAAGTTAGAGGTGTACGTGTTCTGGATAGGAGCTGAGGAGGTCTCGTTACTAAACAAACTGATGACCTCGCAGTCCCATTGTGGGCTCCTGTTAACTCAGCCTTTGGAGTGTTCTTCAATGAATTCGGCAAGAGCACCCCGGCTGATTCTCAAGACCGAATACTTCCTTCGGTGCAGTCGCTCGGGCGATCCGATATTCAGTACGCCTCGACGACCGGGGAAAATCCGGTATACCTGATCGACCGAAATTCGGAGGACTTCGGCGACCTCGTTTGGCTTTAGGTATTCCGGCAGTTCGGACACTTCAATTGCTCCCTATCCTGAATCTGTCACGCTTTTTGAAATTCGAGCGTCCAGAGATATAGAGCACGCGGGCATTGCCAAACTCGGGCCTCGGCTTAGGCGGGTTTGCTCTAAGCGGATTGGGGTGAACTCGGGAGAATTGCCGACTCAGCCTAAAACTCGGCCTAATTCGTTTCTGAAGGGTCTGGAAAATGTTTGCACACGGGTGGGAAGAATTTGTCCAATTGACAAAGGTTCGTCGTCTATTCGCCCCTATGATCTAGCACAAAGTAGCACAAAACCTGTGATAGCATCGGTTTTGAGCGATTCTGTAGACTGTTTCGTCAGTAACTTACGGGAGGTCAACGGGGCTGCTTGTTCGATTCCGACCCGCGCCTCCAAATTTCGCTCGCGTTTGTGATCTTTGCGTTCGATGCAGTTGAAGATTAGTCCATAACACCCGACCCGGCTTTCCAACCCTCGGCCCTACATCCCTCACGAACGACTTCGTGCCGTTCGAATGATTTCGGTCCCTATCAGATTGCGCGCCCGTGGGCGCCGCTCACGCCAATTCTGTAAAGCCAAGCGGGGTAAAATCGAGATTAGAGGAAAAACCGTGCAAGTAGTAGCAGGAGTCGATCTCGGCGGGACTGCAATCAACTATACGTTGGTGAACCTGGAAGAACGCTTTCTGATCGAGGCGTTATGCGAGCATCCGGCACTCTCGAAGCAAGGACCAGAAATCTGCCTCCAGCAGATCGCAGATGGTCTCAAGATCGCCACCGACTTGGCTGGTGTCGCGCTTGGGGACGTAGTCGCCATCGGCCTCGACACTCCGGGGCCGGCTAGTGCAGCAGGCCAGCTCAGTGCGCGAGGTTCAACCAATTTTGTGCACCCCAAATGGGCGGGATTCGATATCCGCGAGGGTCTGGCGCACCAGCTCGGCCTGCCCGTGTCCTACTTGAATGATGCCAATGCAGCCGCGCTCTGGGGACACTATTCGATATTCGGAGCCAACAGCCGCGAAACATCGGTTTCCGACGTCGTCGGTACGGGCAACGGCGGAGGCATCATCCTCGACGGCAACGTCGTGAAGGGCAAAAACGGATTCGGAGGAGAACTCGGCCATGTGCTGATTCCGTACCAAAGCATCGTCGGCATTGGCGGGATCAAGCCACACTGCAACTGTGGACGAATCGGCGACCTCGAGTCGCTCTGCTCTCTAACCGCGATCGAGAAGACTCTCCTGCCGTATTATCTGCAGCAATATCCGAGCCATGAGTTGGCCAAGCTGGAATCGCATCAGGCGGCCAAACTCGTTCGCGGCCTCGCGGATCAAGGCGATCCCATGAGCAAAGAGATTTTCCGGGTTCAGGCCCATGCCCTGGGACTCTTTTTCGACGAAATGGTGAATACCTTCGACCCTGATGCCTTGATCATTGGTGGCGGTGTCCTCGAAACCAGTCGTGAATTCCAGCGCTGGTTCCTGGCAGAAATCCGCGTCGGGATGCCGACCCAGCGGGCCGAGCAGGCCAACATTCCCATCCACGTCATGCCGAATGGCGACACCGCCGGTGCCCGAGGCGCGGCCTTAGAAGCCTTGAAACTTGCGAAGCAAAGCGGTCTCGCATAATCGGCGGCAGGCTTCCGACACTCCTCAAGGCACTCAGAGGTGAACCCCCGATCGGAGCCTAGCGCGCCAGAACAGTGGATTTCAGCTCTGGTTGTGCTGTGCTCATGAAACTTCTCCGTAGAGTGCAGAAGGATCGGTACAAACTGAAACTCGAGAATCGCGGGAGCCACACCTCGGCGGCATGACTCTGGCCCCCTCAAACCTGTCCGTACAATTAATCGCACGACGAAAAGCAGCGTCAAGGCACCGTGACCGTGGTTGCCGTTCCGAATGGGCCGGGCGACTGGAAGTCCACGGCACAGTCAGGACCGTTCCCGGCACCGCAATTCACGTCGCGTTCAGCACCGTCGCGTACAAAGAACTCGAGCTCATACGCGCCGGAAGGCGCCGGGCCAATGACCACACTGAACGATGCGTTCCCGTGGCTGTCGGTTAGAACTACACCGACTTCGATCTCGGCGGAATCCCTGGTCACTCCCTGTCCAAGGGACTGGCAGGTACCGCCGCCAAGGTCCGTGGGAAATTGGCCAAACGTTGCAGGAAACGTGCTGCAAAAGGAGTTGATGCTGCCCTGATAGAGCTGGTGGGCGTTGCACCAACCAGGGTATAGGTGACGGTCAGTTTGCGTGTTGCTGATACCGACCACTTTACGTTGCTTTTAGTGAAGTTTAGCGGCTCACCAAAATTATCCCAGCCTGTGGTGAACTTCTGCGTCGTGGTCGCAGCGGAGGCGGTAATGGCCACCAAAACTATTGCCAGTGCGAGCAAAAGCATCATCCTTTTCATGCTGTTCTCCTGTTTAACGCCAGTCGTATTTTCCTGGGCCCGTCCTCGGCTTTCGTATGCTTACTTCCAGCCGCAGGACAGGCCCGCTCGTGCTCATTTGCTGCTTAGCGATGGAGGGATGGATCCTGCGACTTTTGACTTTGCTGCGACGATGGGGAGTGCAGGCCGAGTTAGCGGAATCTGCGGACCAGGCGAAATCTTTGGCAGAGGTGTATTCAGCTTCTTTACCCGCTCAGTGATGTCGGCCAGCCGCACCTTTTCAAAACCGTGGCGCAGGGCCACGATCCGATAGTCGAACGCCACATTCGACAGGCCTCCGCCGAGCTCATGCACTTCGAAGCCGGTCGCTGTCTTCTGGCTGACGTAGAGGCCTCGGCAGTCTCCCACGGGCGTCAGAAAGACGTGGTAATCGGACGCTAGATTCACGGTCTGAGCGAAAGTGGGGTCGAGCGTCACCGTCGCCTTTCCGCTACCCAGTTCTCCCGTACCAAAGTCCTCAAACCAGTTCTGCGGCGACTCTACAGCATAGAGCGCAACCTGGCGCTGGCCGGTGTCCAGAGACGCCATCGTCGAAACGCCGTTCTGGCAAAACAAATGGCCCGTAGTGTCGATGGTGCAGAAGCCGTTGCCGGCGCCGAGGCCGCCTGCCTGAAGGGCGAGCTTACCAGCGGCGTCCTGAAGCATGAAGGCCGTCGGAATACCACTGGGGCTATTGTTCTCGAGATAGATGGCGCGCGCGTCGTCGGCGGTACCAGCTAACGCGGTGGCGCCTCCCGCGTTAGAGGATGTGTCACCCCAGACTCCGGCGGGGCAACATCCGATGAGCCTGAAGCCTGTCGAACTTTCCCCCACACCTAACGCGACCGCGCCGATCCCGTGCGTGCTGCTCGTGGAGCCTACGAGACCGAAGGTTACGCCAGTAGCTGAGAAATTCTCGCCCTCGACTCCGGCGGCAAACTGTCCGGAGCTGGAGTTTATCCCGCGCACGCCGTAGGTGGTGCCGCTGCTCGCATTGGATACGCCCAACACGCCCGCCGCGTCACTGGTTGTACTGAAAATCTCGCCGAATACCCCGTTGTTCGTTCCCGTGCTCGCGTCGGCCTCGCCCCACACGCCGAGACCGTTTGCGATTGGGCTTTGCCCCTTCACGCCAACTGAACCGAGTGTTCCCTCAACACCGATGCCGTTACTTAATGCTTGTCCCAGCACGCCCGTGACTCCCGCGCCTTGGACACCAATCCCACTGGTGCCCTCGGCAACGCCTCCAATTGCAGAGCCGGATGTACTGTTGGTCTGAGTTGCCTGGAAGATAGTTCCATTGGTTCCACTTCGAAAGAAACCCGTCTGCCCCACGACCTCGCCGGTAACGGTAACGACGCTCCCAATTTGACTGATGATCGAGTCGTTGACGCTGGCGCTTCCGCCGTTGCTAGAGAATTTAGGAATAAACGCCGCTTTGCAGGCCGTTCCGCCAGAGCACGTGATCTCATTGGCCTGCTCTGATGCGGGCAGGACCCCCTGAGTGGCGGTGCCATTGGAAGACTGAGGTGTGACCAGTTGGAAGGCAGAGATTGGTTTCCCACCAAGCGTCTCCGCGTCGGCTGCTTTCAACGCGTAGGGTACGCTGGCGAACAGAACGCGCGGTTGCTCGCCTTGCCCTTCGGACTGTACTCCCATCCAGCGAGCCTCGTTCGAGGTGAACAACTCCGCCGGCAGGCCATCGAGCTTGGTCGAGCCGAGCAGTACTTTGTAGTTCCCTTTGCTGTCAGCCTGTACATTCTGGGTTTCCAGCCACAGCGGGACACCTCCCTCTTGATCCTTATAAATGGCAAAGGTCACGCCTACTACGCCGGTTCTTGCGTGCCCCCCTTCATCTTTTACCACGCCGCCGAACTTAACGAGGCGCGGCACACTCTCGGTAGACCCCAGGTTGTTCGTGGACTGGCCCGCGGCTAGAACTGCCGCGAGCACCGACACAATCATTGTTGCAATTGTTTTGTTGCTCATTTTCATAACATCCTCTCTTTCTCAAGGAATCAATCTGGGGGGAAAGTGAACTTCAAGAACCCATTTGCTTTTCTTGATTACGGCTGAAAAATTCACCCGTAAGATCTTGGCGTTTATGCCCGAAGGAGGCGGTTCGGTCAATTCAGCGCTGATCATCATCCGATCAATTTCGAATCAACGTGCTAACAAACTCGGGCAGAAGCTGTTACAGAGAAGAGAGCCCGAGAGGCAGGACATATTTTTTTGGAGTTGTGAAGCGATGGTAGACTATCAAGCACCATATAGTTGGTGCCCTCCCGTGGTTAGGTCCGCTTCGCAATCGCAAGTGGTCGAGTTTGCCGACTTCCGGGCAGATCTCCGCGCCGGCGAGCTCCATCAGAACGGACGAAAGATCAAGCTCCAGGAGCGGCCCTTCAAGATTTTGTCGATTTTGCTGGAGAGTCCCGGCGACGTGGTGACGCGGGAAGAGTTGCGGCAGCGAATCTGGCCGGCCGACACGTTTGTGGACTTCGACCATAGCCTCGCCGTCGCCGTAAACAAGATTCGCGAAGCGCTCAGTGATTCGGCCGAGAAGCCGTGCTTCATCGAGACTGTCGGCCGGCGCGGCTACCGCTTTCTGGGAATGCCAATTCAACCAGAACCGGTTTTCTCCGGGCCTGCCGATGAAGGTCCTCTTGCACCGACGCCCAGCGAGGCGCCCTCGGGGTTAGGGCGTTGGAATTGGAATCGTGCGGTCGCCCTCGCCATCCCGCTAACAGTGCTGCTCACTTTGATCGTTTGGGGTGCTTCATACCTTCACAGTCGCCGCTCCCGGGACATCCCGCGGATCTCCTCGTTGGCTGTGCTGCCACTGGAAAATCTGTCCGGAGATCCCAGCCAGGACTATTTCAGCGACGGCATCACCGATGAGCTCATCACCGACCTGGCGCGGCTGCCCGGCGTCCGTGTGATCTCCCGTACCTCCACCGTTCACTACAAGCGCACGAACAAGACAATGCCCCAGATCGCCCGCGAACTGAATGTCGACGGCGTGGTCGAAGGCACCGTCGTTCGCCTTGGCGATCGCGTGCGAATTCGCACCCAGCTCATTTATGCCCCGGCGGATCAGCACATCTGGGCGGAAGCTTATGAGCGGGATATAAAGGATGTCCTGAAGTTGCAAGCAAACCTGGCGCAAGAGATTGCGCGCGAGATCCGGCTTGAGCTGACCCCCCAACAGAAGGTGGATCTCAGTGCTTCCCACGTGGTTGATCCGGAGGTCCATGAGCTTTACCTCAAGGGTCGATATTTCTGGAACAAGCGCGATAACGCCGGACTTAACAAAGCCGTCGACTACTTTCGACAGGCCATGACCAAAGACCCAAACTACGCCGAGGCTTATTCCGGCTTGGCTGATGCATATGGCCTGCTGGGGATGATGTTGGAAGCCAAGGCAGCAGCGGAGAATGCACTGGCGCTCAATCCCAATCTGGCCGAAGCGCACGCGTCCCTGGGCTTGATCGCTCCTTTTCTCGATTGGAACTGGGCGGAGGGCAAAAAGCAATTCGAGCGTTCTCTTGCGCTGAACCCGAACTACGCAACCGCTCATCACTGGTATGCCGAGGCATACCTGATGCCAACCGGGCACGTGGACGAAGCCCTCTCGGAACTGCGCACAGCCCAGACGCTTGATCCACTTTCGCCGGTAATTACAACCGATCTGGGCAAGGAGCTCTATTTCGCGCGCCAGTACGACGAGGCTGTCATTGAATTCCGCCGCGCCCTCGAACTCAATCCCGATTTTGTGTCCGCGCACAACTGGTTGTCCGATACCTTTCTCGAGAAAAAGATGTACGCAGAAGCGATTTCGGAACTGGAGAAGACCAAGCCCTTCAAAGAAGATCGCGTTTACATCCGGCAAACGGCGTATCTCCATGCGCGAATGGGAAAGAGAGCTGAGGCACGAAGAGAGCTGGCCGAGTCCCTTGAACTCTCGCACGAGAAAGAAGTCAGTCTGGGAGCGGTCGCTTTAGTCTATGCCGCACTTGGGGATAGAGAGAAGACGTTTTCATGGCTAGAGAAAGCTTATGCCGCGAAGTCGAGTTTTATGACCACTCTCAAGTTTTGGTCGGTGTTCGATCCCATTCGCTCCGATGCCCGTTTCACGGACTTGATCAAGCGCGTCGGCTTGAGCAGCTAGTCACCGGGACTTGCGATCTTCGATGAGTTGCAACCGGCTGGCCCCAGCCTTTGCGAACGGTTTTCGGGAAGTTGGCTGGATTAGTAGAGTGCAGTCGGGATTATGGAAAGAGAACGTCCGTGCGGACAAGACTATATGGCCGATAGCCGTGGACGCCAGCGACTGCACCTCCAGGCACCAGACCACCGCCGAATTCGCCTAAGCAAAAATCTCATTCACCTTCTCCCTTACCCTTGAACTCCGCGACGGCTTCAAATACCGCAATAGTCGATTCAATGTCGGAGGGCCCAAGCCACTGCTGCACCGTCCGCAGATCGACACCAGCCCACACGCACCGCGTTGCGAATGTTGATCGGAACTCGTGAAGCCAGAAGTCTTCTTTATCGAGCTTCACGCGCTCCGCACACGCCTTGAGGCAGTCGAGAAAATCCAGCTTCGGATTGCAGCCAGCAGTCGGGAAATACCAGACCGAAGTTCTTGTCAGCCTTCGCTTTCCACGCCTTCAATCTCTTCACCAGCTTTGATGGAACCTTGCGTTCCTTGTCGGCCTTCGGTGTTCACCTTGAGGTCGGTCTTGTGACGACGACGCACTGGCTCGCCGGACAACAAAACTCACCGACAGGCGAAAAATTGTGCTATTTTGCGCTGGCAAGGTGTGAATCGTGGCTTTTAGGCCACTCTAGGACACTTAAAAATCAGTAAGTTAGTGATCCCATTGGGCGGCGAAGGGTTCGATTCCGAGCCGCGCCTCCAAATTTTTCCCCCGCATAAAATCAACTTTCAGTGCGACGTTTATTTTGTGCTTGCAATGCGGTCATGGAACCCTCCAATGTAGCTCCGCCTCCACGCAGCAACAACTTCCTTTCTTTGCCCTAGAACCTAGTGCCATCCCCACCGGGGCAAGAAATTTGCTCTCGAAGATGGATTCGACGAATCCAGAAAATGAGCTTGAACGCCCGCTGCTTTATGTGCTACTTTCCGCGGCGACGGCTAGCTTGCGGGGCGCACATCAGCCATTCTGACCCACCGAATTGCGCCAGAACAAGGCACGGCGTAGTGACATAACGGTCCCAGGGAAAATACAGCATGTCACAGCTGTTCTCGACAGATTTACTACCGGCGTCAGACCGAATCGATGCATGGCAATGGAATGCGCAGCAAATCTGCGGCGATTGTCGGATACGACTTCCAAAGGTGTCCTTTCACGGATCGATAGAAGTCCGCAACGTTGCAGGCGTCGCCTTAACCCGATTTTCTTCCAGCGCGTTATCTTTCTGGAAATGGCCATTTGACAGCGCATGCGCGCCTAGCCGCTCCTGCCTGGTTATTACGCAGATCGCCGGTGCTCGTCAGTATCTGCAGCGAGGTGAAGAGATACTGCTCAAACCTGGGGATACCACGATTATCGATACAGCCGTTCCCTGGTCCTCCAGTTGCAACACCGATTGTGTTCGTCTTTACCTTCGAGTGCCGCGCT
>Ga0210409_10002586_pt1 | contig 21343 bp, 14 predicted proteins | sample IncBWH17MmetaG_FD_161649 | JGI IMG/M metagenome (GOLD analysis project Ga0210409, IMG submission 161649) | Forest soil microbial communities from Barre Woods Harvard Forest LTER site, Petersham, Massachusetts, United States - Inc-BW-H-17-M | ecosystem: Environmental > Terrestrial > Soil >...
CGGTGTCGAAGGCGAACTTTACATCGGCGGCTCCGGAGTAACCAGGGGATATCTAAACCGCCCCGAACTCACGGCTGAAAAATTCGTCCCCGATTCATTTAATCCGAATCCTAATGGGCGCATGTATCGCACCGGCGATTTGGCGCGCTATCTGCCGGACGGAAATATCGAGTTCTGCGGCCGTATTGACGATCAAGTCAAGATTCATGGCTACCGCATCGAACTCGGTGAAATCGAGGGGGCTCTGCGAGAGCAGAGCGGCGTCAGAGAGGCATTGGTCCTGGCGAGTGAAGACGGGTCCGGTAGCAAGCAGTTGGTCGCGTATGTGATTCCAAAGCGCGCGAGTCAACCGCTTTGGGGGAACAGTCCGCTTTACGAGTTGCCCGATGGCTCACCCGTCGCGCATCTGAACAGGAGCGAGACCGATTACGCCTATAGCGAGATTTTTGTGCGGCAAGCGTACCTCCGGCACGGAATCACAATACGGGATGAGGACTGCATTGTTGATGTAGGTGCGCGAATTGGCCTATTTGAGGTTTTTGCCGGCCGGCTGGCGCGAAATTTGCGGATTCTTTGCTTTGAAGCCGATCCCGCCGCATTTGCGTGCCTGAGCGCGAATGCAGAAGCGTGGGCCGCAGCGGCGCGATGTCTGTCCTATGAACATAGTCCCGCTTGCGAAAATGATTCCGCAGAAGCGGAATTCTTCGGCGCGTTGAGAGGCTCATCCGGGACGCGCGATGACGTCGCAGCGTCACGCGAGGCACAACTTGAATCGGGCAATGAGCTCATTGCTGCTGAGATCGGTACCTTGGGCGATTCTCCGCTCGAAGTGGAACCGAAGTCTGCCCGACATCAAACCGTATGGGGCGCTATCGAAACAGAGGGGATTGATCGTATCGACCTTTTGAAGATCACCGTACAGGAAGATGAATTGGATGTACTGAAGGAACTCAGCCCGGAGCATTGGCTTAGAATTCGCCAGTTGGTTGTCCGAGTAGATCGTCGAGAGAATCTGGAATCAGTTACAGCACTGCTGAAGCAACATCAATATGAGGTCCTCGTCGAAGACGGGCCATCTTTCGGGGAATCTCAACTCTCTTACGTCTACGCGATTCGGCCTTCGGCGACGTTACGTTTGGTGCAGCAAGCACCGGGTAGGCAGGTCCGTTCGATACCTTCACCGGATCAGGAGATCCTTACCCCCGCGACATTGCGCAAGAATTTGCAAGAGCGCCTTCCGCAATATATGGTGCCGGCGGCATTTGTCCTCATGCAGAAGTTTCCGCTGACGTCGAACGGAAAAATTGACCGCAAAGCGCTACCCGCATTCACTCACGAGACTGCCCAGGTCTCCCATGATTTTGTGAGCCCGCGGAATGAAACCGAGAGGGCACTCGCCGCGATTTGGGCTGAATTGTTAAAGGTGGAGCGAGTTGGAGTCAATGATAGTTTCTTTGACTTGGGCGGGCACTCGTTGCTCGCGATCAAAACCGTGTCGCGGATCAGAGATGCGTTCGACGTAGACCTTCCGGCCCAAATTATATTCGAGCACTCCACCATCGCGGGAATAGCGAATTTCCTAAGCAAGGCAGAGGGTTTCGGCGGAAAGATTCAACGGATTGAACGCCGCAAAGAGGGCGGGCCATATCTACTATCTTCCTCGCAGGAACAGCTCTGGTTCCTGAACCAACTGGCGCCCCGCAGCCCGGTTTACAACGTCGTCGACTTGATCCCACTGGGAGAAACTTTCGTTCCCGATGCGCTCCGAAAGGCCGTAAAAGAGTTGGTGCGTCGCCACGAGATACTGCGCACCGCATTTTCTTTCCGCGACGGGCGCCCTGTGCAAGTCGTCATGCCAGCGGCGGATGTGCCGCTTTCAGATCTCGATCTGAGTTCCATGCCCGAACCGGAGCAGGAAAGCGAATGGGTGCGGGTGGTGCACGAAGAGGGGCGCAAACCCTTCGACTTATCTCAGATCCCGCTGCTGCGGGGGACAGTCGTTCATCGGTCCCGCCACGAACACAAACTGCTGCTGGTGATCCACCACATCATTGCTGACGAATGGTCAATGGAACTTTTTCACAAGGAGTTGACTTTGCTCTATGAGGCCTTTTCTCTTGGGCGGTCACCGTCCTTGCCGGAATTGCCGATCCAATACGCTGATTTCGCGTGCTGGCAGCGCGACGGGCTACAGGGCGAAGTGTTGCAGGAGCAGATTGCGTATTGGAGGGAAGACCTGTTGGGGGCTGCCCCAATCTTGGAACTGGCCACGGACAAACCGCGCCCTGCGACGCAAAGTTTTCGCGGTGCGACTGAAGTCTTTCGCTTGCCTGAGAACTTATTACAGCCACTGAAGTCCCTAGGCCGGCAGGAACAAGCAACACTATTCATGACTTTGGAAGCCGGTTTTGCTGCATTGCTGAACCGCTACACCGGACAGAACGACATCTTGGTTGGAACTCCCATCTCCGGTCGGACGCACAGTGAAACCGAGTCGCTGATAGGCTGCTTCCTCAACACCATCGTTTTGCGCGCTCGTTTCACCGAGGATCTGACGTTCCGGTCTTTGCTGAAACAGACGCGAGCGCGTGCGCTCAGTGCCTTCGCGCATGCGGACCTTCCATTCAAGCGTCTCGTCACCGAATTGGCTCCGGAGCGCGATCCCAGCAGATCCCCTCTATTCCAAGTGATGTTTATTCTGCACGACCCCGACGGAGTCTCCGAAGTATCGAAGGTTTCCGGGAAGCACCAGTTGGAGACCGGCACATCGAAATTTGACCTGACGCTCTTTATTTCAGAGACGAAAAACGGTCTCGAAGGATTGATCGAGTACAGTACCGATCTATTCGAAGCCGACACCATTCGGCGATTCTGCAAGCACTACACCACGCTGCTGCAGGCGGTCGCTTCCAACCCGGATCAGAGTGTGTCGAAGTTGCCTGTCCTTGCCAACGCCGAACGGCAGCAATTGCTGGTCGCCTGGAACGACACAGCCGTTGAATATCCGGGAAGAGACCTCTGTTTGTATCAATTGCTAGAAGAGCAAGCCCAGCGAACTCCGGATCGGGTTGCGCTTGTACTCGGCCAGGAAAGTTTAACCTACGATGAACTCAATCGTCGCGCCAACCAACTCGCGCACCACCTAAGAAAACTGGGCGTTGAACCCGGTGTGCTGGTCGGGCTTTGCGTCGAGCGTTCGCTGGACATGTTGACGGGAATTCTTGGCGTCTTGAAATGCGGCGGTGCATACGTACCTCTCGATCCTTCGTTTCCACAGAACCGCCTTGCCTACATGATCGATGACAGCCAGATGAATGTGCTGTTGACTCATCGCGGTCTTGAACAGAAACTGCCGGTTCGACCGCAAGTGGTTGTCCACCTGGATACTGATTGGCATGAGATCGCGAACGAAAGTACGGCGGTTCCCGATTGGCCCGGCATCAGCGGGCAGAGTCTTGCTTACGTGTTGTACACGTCGGGTTCAACTGGCAAGCCGAAGGGCGTAGAGATCTCACATTCCGCCATTGTGAACTTCCTGCTCTCCATGCTGCGGAAACCTGGCTTCAGCGCCAACGACACGCTGCTGGCAGTCACGACACTCTCCTTCGACATTGCGGGACTGGAGCTCTTTCTCCCACTGATTTGCGGAGGGAAAATTGTTATCGCAAGCCGTGAAGAGACCCAGGATCCCGTGCGGCTGGCGAAACTGATACACGACTCGGCGTGCACCGTACTGCAGGCTACGCCGGCAACCTGGCGCGCGCTGATTCATACAGGTTGGAGAGGTTCAAGGAAACTCAAAGTGCTTTGTGGCGGCGAAGCCCTGCTGCCCGATCTGGCGAGGGATCTGTTACCGCGGTGCGCAGAGTTGTGGAACATGTATGGGCCTACAGAGACTACCGTCTGGTCAACGATCCATAAGGTTACGTCGGTGGACGGTGTGGTGCCGATCGGCCGACCGATTGCAAATACCCAAGTCTACGTACTTGATGCGCGGCGTAATCTCGTGCCGCCTGGAAATGTGGGGGAGCTGTACATTGGTGGCGATGGCTTGGCGCGAGGTTACTTGCACCGCGAAGCTTTGACGCGGGAACGTTTTGTGTCCAGCCCGTTTGTGCCAAATGCACGACTTTATCGCACGGGTGACCTCGCACGCTGGCTGCCTGACGGAACTCTTGAATGCCTGGGACGAGCGGATAACCAGGTGAAGGTCCGGGGTTTTCGCATCGAACTCGGCGAGATTGAAACAATCCTTAACTCTCACCCGTCGATACGACAATGCGCAGTGGTTGCGCGCGAGGATACCCCGGATGACAAGCAGCTAGTTGCCTATTTTGAAACCCAGAAAGTGCCGGCCCCAACGGCTTCCGAATTGCGCGCCTACGTGGAGAAAGACCTTCCAGTCTTCATGATCCCCTCGGTCTTTGTCGGCATGGAGAAGATGCCTTTGACCCCGAACGGCAAAGTGGACCGCAAGGCCTTGCCCGCACCGACTCAACGAGTTTCTGTAGAGAACGTCTTCGTTGCGCCCCGCGATGCCACCGAGCAGTTGCTCTCCCAGATCTGGGCGAAAGCTCTGAAGGTGAACCGCGTGGCGCCGCACGACAACTTTTTCGAATTGGGTGGCCATTCTCTTTTAGCGGTTCGCGTCACGGTTGAGATTGAGAAACTCACCAAGATACGTTTACCGCTGGCTACGTTTTTGCAAGCTCCCACCATTGCTGATCTGGCAGAAATCCTTCGTAAGGAGCACTGGACGCCATCATGGTCGTCGCTGGTTCCGCTTCGGCAGTCAGGAGGGAAGCCGCCGCTTTTTCTTATGCACGCTCATGGCGGCAACGTACTGGAGTACCACGCCTTGGCGAACCTGTTGGGCCCTGATCAGCCGGTTTATGCCTTTCAATCCCGTGGTCTCGATGGAAATATTCCGCGGAATTTGACGTTAGAAAAGATGGCTTCCGCCTATATCGAGGAGTTGAGAAGTCTTCAACCGGAAGGACCATATTTCTTGGGTGGATTTTGTTTCGGTGGGCTGCTGGCCCTGGAAGCTGCCCAACAACTCACGGCCGCCGGTCAAAAGGTTGCGTCTCTCATCCTGATTCAAACAATGCACCCAGCCGCTTTTTGCTTCAAGCCGACTGTTCCGGCCTTCCTCCGATGGTGGTACTGCGTGACCAAGCGAATCGATCTGGAGCGCGAGAACCGAACTCACGCAGGAAACGGCTACGTCGCGGAGAGGTTCCGGCGGGCATGGGAGATGGCCCGTGCCCGCGTTGCGATTGTCCTCGACAAGCTAACCGGGAAAAGTCTCGCAAATCCATCAGGCTTGCCAGAGATGTATATCTTCAAAGCCATCAGCCTAGAAAATGGTAAAGCGCTAAGGAAGTATCAGCCCCGTCCATATGTCGGGGACGTCACTCTGTTCCGCGCCAGCAATCAGCTAACCGGACTAGTTGCTGACGAGTATTTGGGCTGGAAGACTTTTTTTAATGGCCCATTCGAAGTGTGTGAGGTTCCAGGGCATCAGCAGAATCTCATGCTGGAGCCCAATGTTAGACGGGTTGCAAGCGCAGTGAATGACCGGTTGAAAATCGCCCAGCAACGATGCGGAGCTAAGGCCCGATGAGGAGCGATCCAATCACCGAGTTCGCGCCGGCGCCCCAAGAAGATCGCACCGGGGAGTGCGGAAATAAGTCTCCTCGGTCTGGGAACGTTCTGAGCTGGGAAGAAACTCTTTCGCGCCCGCCTCAACATTCTCTCTACAAGAGCATGGTGGCGGAACTGGCGGAGTACCTTTCGGAACAGCCCGACACAGTTGCCGCGTCATGCGAGGCGGGTCGTGTCTCCGTTGCAGAGGAATGGAAGGCTCGACAACTCGGCAAAGAAAGCGCGCCCTCTGATGTGGTGGAGTTTTATCGGACCACGACGAGTTATTTATTCGATTTGACTACCTTCAATTCAGAGTACCCCCACACAGCCACGCTGGAATCTCTGGTCGAGATAAGCCGAAAGCGGGAACTTCGCAAAGTTCTCGACTTCGGATCGGGCATCGGATCGGTTGGGCTCTTCTTCGCCCTCAACGGTATGGACGTTACGTTGGCGGATGTTTCCGAGCCCCTAATGGAATACGCGGCTTGGCGGTTCAAAGCTAGAGGCCTAAAACTGAGACTCATCAATCTCAATCGCGAAGAATTGCCCAAAGACACTTTTGATGTCGTGACAGCTTTTGACGTGCTTGAGCATTTGCCACGTCCCGCGGACACCTTGCGGACACTTGCCACGGCAATGAAGTCGGGCGGAGTAATCGCTCTGAACGTCGAAGAAGCTGAAGCAAACTTCCCTCAACATATCGCCACGTATGAAGAGGTTTTCTCTACTGTCGCGGCTGCCGGGTTTCACCGGCTGCAATTCCTCGGCAAGACCGAAGTCTTCAAGCGGGTGGAGCGCGGCCCAATTTCTACTGCTTGGCATTCGTTTTGGGGCAAAGTCTGGTATCGATTCTTGTACCGCAAGGTGATTTCCGTCCTTGATGCCCTTGAGATTAAGAAGACGGTGCGAAGGTGGATAAAGGGTCCAAAAGGTTAGTTCGCTTGCATGGTGCGGAAGCAGCCAGTCGTTCAGCTCGCTACGAGAACCGACGAATTTACTATGAAGATCCGATTCAGCATTCTGATGCCGGCATTCAACCGGGAGAAATATGTCGGCCAAGCGGTCGACTCGGTTTTGTCCCAGACCTTCACCGATTTCGAGTTACTTGTGATCGACGACGGGTCCACGGACAAAACACTAGAAGTGCTTCAGTCCTACGGAGCACAGATCAAGTTGCTTCAACAAGCCAATCATGGGCCGGAGGTCGCTCGCAACAAGGCGGCTGACGTGGCTCAGGGAGAGTACCTAGTTCTGCTAGACAGCGATGATCTTCTCCTGCCTTGTGCCTTGGCAACCTATGATCGGATTATCCGGACCTTTGAATCCCCGCCGCTTATCATTGGCGGGATGACCGATTTTCAGGACGGACAATCCGTTTCCGGCGACTCACAACAATCATCTTCAATCAAGGTTCTGAAGTATCGCGATTACCTGTCGAAAGATGTGAAGCTCGCTCTTTCCAGCAGCCGGATTGTCATTCGGAAATCCGTATTCGATGAGGTGGGGGGTCTTCGCAAAACAACCCCGGCGACCTTCCATCTCGACAGTCTCAACCTCATTTTGAAAGTTGGCACTTACGGGCCGTGCATGGTCGTCCAACAGCCTTGCACGGTTGCGTATCGGCACCACGAAGCAAACTCCATCCGGAGTTTGGCACCTATAGCGGACGGAATTCTCGTACTGGCTCGCTCTGAATCTCAAGGCCAATACCCCGGAGGAAGAAAGCGCCGCCGCGACCGATACGCTTGTATCGGCGCAATCGCTTTGTCATGGGCCATAAGTTATTGCTTGCGAGCACGGCGCTGGAAACTGGCGCTTAGACTTCTCTGGGGAACTGCGCCAATGGCACTGGCTGCAGTATGGAAGAAGGCCTTGACGCGTTGGCGAAAACGCGTTCAGCCGGTCGTCTTATCCGAACAAGGATCGCTTAACTGAATATTGGACCGCAGACCGCAGAAGTCGGTACCGTCACGCAATCGACGAGGGTTACGCTTATTGTGCGGTAGCCCCTCCTTCAGCATGTCGATTCCTATCCGACGCTGCCCAGCCCAAGGGTTGATTTGTGGGGTGGCGCAACCACCCGCTATTCCTCTTCTTCCTTACTGGGATTTTGCGCACGCAAGAGACGTGGTTCCACTGCCCGCATTCGCTGTTTCTCGCGTGGGAAAGATTTGAGAAAGAATCTAGTTACCGAATTGCCCGTTAAATCGCATAGAATCAACGGGTCGTCTGTTTTGGCACGTTCTCATAACCCGAAGGCCGTTGGTTCAAATCTAACTCCCGTTATCGGCCATCTTGACTGCATTGGCAGTTATGGAGTTTGCGACTCAAGCTCCGCCTTTTCGTATGAGAGTGACTGCCACTGGAAGGGTGAGGCGAAACCGGTTTTTTATGGGGCAATGAGGGCTCCCCGCAAATTTAGCGCGCTCGTAAACAAAGACAATTTTCCTGAAAATCTCTTCCCTCCTACAGAAGTTCTCCAGACGCCGCTGCGTATCCACCGCGTATCCACATTGGGCGTTTTGATCGTTTTTGGCGGTTTAAGCCTTTTTTATTATCAATAACTTGTGCGTTTTCAACGTGAGTAGGCGGTTCGAGTCTCACCGCCGGCACTATTCAATTTACGCGGGCTTGCAACCCCTTCATCACCTCTTTCGCTCCCCCTGCGCTTCCAGCCCCTGGCCATGCAATACACTAAATATACGCGGTCAGGCACAACGCCGGAATCCATGCCACCTGGTACCCTGCGCGTTTTCGTGGCTTTTGGCGGTTTAACTTATTTATGCTATCAATAACCCGCGTGGTTCATGGTTGGCGGCGGGTTTGAGTCTCACCGCCGGCGCCAGTCGTTCCAATGTCAGATGTGATTCGATCAAGTTACGCGGGCGAGTCACTTGGCTTCGCTGGCGTGACTGGCGACTTGCTTCCATTGGCCTCCAATCTTGACGAATGTGTCGGTGCCGATGACTGTTTTAGCGAGATGTTCACCGTTCATCATCGCGTCATACGTGTCTTTGTAGGTTGCCACCGCGGTGTCTCCATATACGCGAACTTTGAGGTCAAATATCTTCTCACTGTTGGTTTTGTTATGCGCCGGGTCGCTCGCCATTTTCAATATATCGGCTTTTGTAAACCATATACCTCCGCTATCGCCGCCAGACCAATCATCGGCCAAGACCTTTTCGTAAAAAGCTTTGTCATTTGCCAAGTCGGCCTTGACGCCGTCATTTTCGAGTTTGGTTATCATGGCCGCAGCGTCAGACTTGGCTGTCGTTTGCGCCATGGTCACTGCCGCAGCGGATGCCGCGACGACGATTAAGATCCAATACATGCGATTCTTCATTTTCATCTTGCCTCCTCATTTTCCATTAGAGTCTTCGAGACCTGGCTACAGAGAGAAATTCCTGGGAGCGAAATCTACCACGGCGGAACAGGGCGCAGCAAGGAGCGCGGGGAAATTCACATCGTCGCGCCGGCCAGACTCTGGCAGCGACATGTAGCCGGCGAACCTCGTCAAAATCGTTCTTATCGGTCGTAGCGTCACGTATAATCACGAGCTTGCACGTTCACAATAGAAGCAGGCGGATTGGGGCTCGCCGCCTGCACTATTGGTTCTTTGCATCCATCTCGCATATCCCGCGTTTCGGAGGGGGCAGACTTTGGCAAAAATCACCGGCGGTCGATTTATCGCGGAATTTCTGAATGCCCAGGGCGTTACCGCAATCTTTTTCGTCCCGACCATGCTCAGCCGCGCCCTCGCCGAAATGGATAATATGCCCATCAAGCGCGTCTTGACGCACGGCGAGAAAGCGGCCGCCTATATGGCGGACGGCTACGCGCGCGCTTCCGGGCGTCCCGGCATCTGCGCGGCCCAGGCCGTGGGCGCGGCGAATCTGGCGGCAGGCTTGCGCGACGCGTACATGGGGCACAGCCCGGTGATCGCTCTCACAGGCGGACGTTGGGGCCACCAGAAACACAAAATCAATTACCAGGAGATGGATGATTTCCCCATCTTCACGCAGGTGACGAAAGCGAATTTTCAGGTGGACAGCGTGGGCCGCTTGCCTGACCTCTTGCGGCAGGCATTTCGCGAGGCCACGTCCGGGACGCCCGCGCCGGTAAATTTGCTGTTCGCGGGAAAGGAAGGCGACATTGAGCACGATGTGGCCGACTTGAAGGTGATTGCCGAAGAAACTTTCGCGCGCGTTCCCGCTTACCGGCCCGCGCCGGAGGCGGCGCGCGTGGCCGAGGCGGCGCGTATTCTGAAGAAGGCCAAGCGGCCAGTGATTGTCGTGGGAGGCGGCGCGCGCTTGTCGGGCGCCGGGCCGGAAGTTTTGAAACTTGCGAAAACTCTTTCGATTCCTGTGGCGACTTCGCTGAATGCGATGTCCCTTGTCCCGGAGAATAATCCGCTCTACATCGGCGTGCCCGGGACCTACTCGCGCGCCTGCACAAATAAAATTTTAGCGCGCGCCGATCTGGTTCTCTACATCGGGAGCCAGACGGCCGGACAAGTTACGCACTTCTGGAAAATTCCAGCGGCGGGTACGCCCGTCATCCAGATTGGAATTGATCCGAGCGATTTGGGGAGGAATTATCCGAACGCAGTCTCGCTGTTGGGCGATGCCAAAGTGGCGCTCAAAGCCTTGAACGAGGCGGTTGGCGGCGCCGAGAAAGCTTCGCGCAATGCCAAGTGCGTCGAGGAAGCGAGCGCGGCCGTGAAAGAATGGCGCGCGGAAGTGAAGCCGGCGCGGGACTCCGACGCCGAGCCTGTGCGCCCGGAACGGATCATGAAGGAGTTGGGAGACTGGCTGCCGCGCGACACGATCGTCGTTTGCGACACAGGCCACGCGGGCATGTGGTCCGCCCAGCAGCTTTGGGTCAGCAAGCCTTGGGATTTTATTCGCGCCGCCGGATCGCTGGGCTGGGCTTTTCCCGCGTCGCTGGGCGCAAAAGTGGCGATGCCGAAAAAACCGGTCGTCTGCTTCACAGGCGACGGCGGGTTTTGGTATCACTTGCAGGAACTCGAAACCGCGGTGCGCTGCGGGATTCCCACGGTGACGGTCGTCAACAACAATAATTCCCTGAATCAGGAAACCACAATTTTCCGCCAAGCCTACGGCGGCAAACCGTCAAAGAAACAGGGCGAAATGTGGCATTTCTCGAAAATCAGCTTTGCCACGATTGCGGAGAGTATGGGCGCATTGGGAATTCGCGTCACGAAGCCCGCCGAGTTGCGCTCTGCTCTAGACCGTGCCGTTTCGAGCGGCCGCCCGACGGTGGTCGAAGTGATGAGCGATATAGAAGCGTTGGCACCCAACCCGTGGGAAGGCTAGGGGCTTCATTTGCGGCGCGCCGATCGAAAAATCGCAAGCATTGGGCCCCTTAGGGGGCAGACCAAAGCACTTTGCCTTCTTTGACGCAGATCAGACTTGGCCCCTCGCTCCCCATGGTGATCTGCACGCTTGTGTTTCCGTCCGGGTTTTTCGTGTCAAACAGACATACGCCTGGGCTATTCTCAAGCGCTCTCGCGACAACACTGGGCTTACCATTCGGGTCGCGCATGGTCAGACCTGGCAGACCGGACTCATGCGGAGCTATGTCCAGGGAAAGACGCTGCTTTCCGTTTGCGTCGAAGAGAGATACGTCTGGGCCAGCCTCACCCACACTCAGTTCCAGACCTGCTTTTGTCCTCGAATCCAAAAGATGGAGAGATGGCCCTTCTGCGCTTACTCTCAGGATCGCGCGCACGTTCCCATTCGAGTCGTAAAGGATGAGACTTGGCACTTCCTCTGTCATGTGCAGAGTCGCTCTCGTTTTTCCATCGCTGTCCACGAGAGCAAGCTTCTCCGTCACAACTTCGGACATGAGCCAGTGATATTGTTTTTCGAGCCTTTCCAACCGGGCAGCGAGGGATTGCAGTTCGGAGTTTGACGTGTCCATCGGATCGTCTCCAATGTTAGAGAGGAAGTAGATTCCGGCAACAGATTTTGGGAGTCTATCAGCAATCGCCGAGAAATTATGGGCTAGAAACGCCCGTGTGCACGGAGCGTGGCAATTGTGGAAGTAGCCCGAGACATCTTGGAACAGCACGACTGATTTCCGGTGTCGGTTGACTTTTCATTTTGTCTTGTATCATGCCGTCACTTTCAATCCGGTCAGCAATTTTGATCTAGGAAGAACGAGATCGAACGCAGCATATTTAAGCCCGACGCGTGGGGCACCGAACCTCATCCACGCTCTTGACGTCCGGGCCAACGATCCCCATCCTGAATTCATGGCAATAGAGACCACTTATTTCGTGGGAGCGGGGGCGTCAAAGGCTTTCTACCCTGCATTGCCCCTTGCGAGCGAAATGACTCTGGAGTACCTCCTTGACCGGCGAGGTTCGCCGATTGGTTCCGACCTGGCCATCGAGAATGTCGAACAGTATGTATCCGATGAACGCTGGCCTCACATGAAGCGGCAGATCCCTTTTGAGCAAATATGTCTGGAATTACCCATCCTCCCGCGCGAAAACCTCGAGATCTGTCTCTTCCGGAAGCTCAGAATAGAGGGCTGGCCCGGTTGCCTTCATCCTTGGCTAAAAGAGAGTCTAGATTCCAGTCATCCCATTCTGACAACGAATTACGATACAGTCGTCGAGTGGGATGCCGAGAACTTTCACTTCGCCCCGGTCGGAAACGGCGACTCGGGCATAATTGATTACGGAGTCCCAGATCACTTTTGCCTACCACTGGCCTCCGCTGGTCCTCGACTGGACGGCAAGCGCAATAAACTTTTGCTCTTGAAGCTGTATGGTTCAATGAGTTGGAGTCGCTGCGAGGACTGTCACAAATATCTTCTAGAACGAATCTATGACCACGGCGCTGAAGATGCCATTATGGGGCGCGGGAAGTGCAGCGGCTGCGGGGGAAAACGACGAAACGCGGTTTTCGTTCCACTCGTTGGAGAGAAAATCCCAAACGACATTGCACTCAAGGCTATTTGGGAGAGAGCAAGACAAACCTTGAGCCATTCCCGCGAGATTGTCTTTGCTGGATTTTCCCTGAACCCTGATGACAAAAGCATCCGAGAGCTATTGCAACGCGCCGATTCCGCCGGAAACACTTGCAGCGTGACCATCGTCTTAAACCAGAGCCATCCAGAAATAATTGAGCGTTACAGAGGAATCTACGGCGACCGTGTGAACTCCTACGATTCGGGCTGGGCACAGTACTTCCAAGAGCGAACTGCGCGAGCGGCCGGCCGAGTCGGAGTGCGAGGCTGAATTTCGGGCGGTCCACCTTAAAGGCCAGTGGCCCGTGTTCTGGCTCTTTCCTGTTGGAGAACGCTCACATGCGGGAGGCCAAGTCGCGATCCTCGGCGGCGCCGTGCTCGAGACGGGTCAGCTCGTCGCAGAGGACGATCTTGCCGTCGTCGATCACGAACAGAGCGAATACGCGGACGGAAATCCTGCCGCCCGCGACCTTCTCGGCTTCGGCGCGGTGGATGCTGACAACGTTCGCGCCCTCCGCAACCATGCGCTCGAACGTGATCTTGACGTTCTTGAGCGTGCACTTGAGTTCGCGAACGTGAGCGACAAACCCCGGAAAATCGAGCGTACGTCCGTCGGTCTTCTGCACGTAGCGGGGACTGAAGTAGCGGGCAATCGCGCCTTCATCGAACGCGTCGGATGCGAACACGTCTTGAAATGCCTGCTCAACCAGGGATTTGTTGAGCTCTTCCTGGCGGGTGGACCGGCCTGCCGCGCTCTCCTGCGCGTGAACACTCATGACGGGATGATATCACTGCGGTCCGCCTTCATCGCGTGATGGGTTTGGTTCTTTCGGGTGCCCCATCCTTCCCGTTTTTGGAAGGGTAGGGCTTGTTCAGACTGTTCCACACCTTCAGGTCAATTCCGTACGAGTCCGATTCACGGGAAACGACTACCTGGATCAAGAATCAACCCCCCTTGCCAAGGGCGCAAGGATGGGGCACCCAAAACTCAAAACCCAAAACCCGAATCGCAACCCAAGCTCGAAGGTGGCGCCTCTCGGCTGGGGTATACTTCCAATCGCACGCAGCAAATTCCATTGCAGGAATTTCTTCTGAGGGGATGCATGGCGGAAAACTACGACGTCATCGTCGTGGGCGGCGGGAACGCTGCGCTGTGCGCGGCGCTCGCGGCGCGCGAGGCAGGCTGCCGCGTGCTCGTGCTCGAGCGTTCGCCGGAGCATGCGCGCGGGGGGAACACGCGGCACACGCGGAATATCCGCTGCTCGCACGTTGCCGCCGACCAATTTTTCTCCGGGCCGTACTCGGAAGAGGAGCATCTGCAGGATTTGATTGGCGTCACTGGCGGCCCGGCGAATCTCGAGCTTGCCAAGCTGGTCATTCGCGAATCGAGTTCTCTGCCCGGATGGATGAGCGCGCACGGGGTGCACTGGCAACAGCCGCTCGCGGGCACGCTGCATTTGGGGCGAACGAACCGCTGGTTTCTAGGAGGCGGCAAGGCGTTGCTGAACACGTACTACCAGACCGCGGCGCGCATGGGAATTGAAGTGCGCTACAACGCGCTGGTGGAAGACCTGGTCATCGAGAACAATCGCTTCGACGCGGTGCGCCTCAAAAACGAAAATGGCGGTGAACTGATCCGCGGGCGCGCCGTGGTCGTTGCCGCCGGCGGCTACGAAGCGAATATCGAATGGCTCAAGCGGCACTGGGGCGATGCGGCCGACAATTTTATTATTCGCGGCTCGCCTTACAATGACGGCACGCTGCTCGCCGCGCTGATGAAACACGGGGCGAAGTCGATCGGCGATCCGAAAGGTTTTCATGCGATTGCCGTCGATGCGCGCGCGCCGAAATTTGACGGCGGTATCGTGACGCGGCTCGACGTAGTCCCTTTCGGCATTGTTGTGAACCGGGATGCGCGGCGCTTCTATGATGAAGGCGAAGAAATCTGGCCCAAGCGTTACGCGATCTGGGGGACGCTAATTGCCGGTCAGCCGGAACAGATTGCTTACGGCATTGTGGACGCAAAAGCGATTGACCGGTTCCTCCCGCCCATGTTCAAGCCGTATCAGGCCGATACGCTCGAAGCGCTGGCTCCGCAGCTTGGCCTCGATCCCGGCGCTTTTGTGAACACCGTCAAGGAATACAATCGCGCGGCGGCCGGAAACTCGGAGCTGCGCATGGAACGCTTGGACGGCAACTGCACGCGCGGCATCACGCCGCCGAAGAGCAACTGGGCGATTCCGATTGATCGACTGCCGTTTTATGGCCTGCCGCTGCGGCCGGGAATCACGTTCACGTACATGGGTGTCACGGTGGACGAACGCGCGCGCGTCGTCGATCAAGTTGGAAAACCATTTCAGAATGTGTTCGCGGCGGGAGAAATCATGTCCGGCAACATCCTGACGAAGGGCTATCTCGGAGGCTTCGGCCTGACGATCGGCTCGGTGTTCGGCAGGCTCGCGGGCAGGGAGGCGGCGGCCAATGCCCGGGCTTGACGTCATTCAGGAAGCCGGCCGCCAGCTGGTCATCTGCAACGCGTGCCGGTATTGCGAAGGCTACTGCCCCGTCTTCCGCGCGATCGAAACGCGGCGCGATTTCAAGCCGGGCGACGTTTTTTACCTTTCCAATCTTTGCCACGACTGCCGCGCCTGCTACTACGCCTGCATGTTCACTCCGCCGCACGAATTCGCGATCAACATTCCGCAAATTTTGGCCGAGTCGCGGATGGAAACCTATCGCCGCTGGAGCTGGCCTGCGATCCTCGGACGCGCATTCAAAAATCGTAGCGTGACCATCTATTTGGCCACCGGCATGGCAGCGCTCGTCGCCGTTCTCGCGCTGCTTTTCATTTCTTCGGAAAATTTGTTCGGCGTTCATGCCGGTCCCGGCGCGTTTTACGAAGTCGTGCCATACCTCGCGATGGTGGCGGGCGCGCTAATTCTGTTCTTTTACGGAATCGCCGTGTGGTTGCGCGGCGGCGCGCGCTTCTGGTCGGAAACCCGCGGCCTGCTGAACGAACGCGGCGATTGGAAATCGCTGGCCGCGGCTGTGGCAGCGGCGCTCGGATTGCGATATCTAAAGGGCGGCGGTCCCGGATGCTTCTATCCGGACGAGCGGCCTTCCCCGGTTCGCCGCATCTATCACTCGCTCACGTTCTGGGGATCCGCCGCGGATTTTGTTTCCACGACATTGGCATTCGTGTACCAGGATATTTTCCATATCCTTCCGCCGTATTCGCTCACCAGCGCGCCCGTGATTTTTGGCAGCCTGGGCGGCGTGGCGCTCCTTATCGGAACGGGCGGCTTGAGCTACTACAAATTGCAAAGCGATCGCCAGGCCGCGGCGCCGGCCGCTTCCGGCATGGACTACGTTTTTCTGGTCACGCTCGGCCTCACGGCGCTGACCGGAATGCTGACGCTACTCCTGCGCAGCACATCGGCAATGGGAAGCATTCTGGTGCTGCACCTGGCGTGCATCGCGGCCCTGTTCATTTCCGCGCCCTACGGAAAATTCGTGCATGCCGTTTATCGAACTCTCGCCCTAATTCGTTACGAGATGGAACAGAGCCATCCGCACGGAACAGTCGGGCACTAAGCCAAATTTCGGGCGAGTGGACAGGCGCTATTTGACGGTGATAAAGCGACGGTTTGGCAAAGTGCAAGGGAACGCCGAAGTAGCCCTCGTGCAAGTCTGGTGAAAAAATACGGGGTTTTTCCAGCCTCCAACTTCCAGCTTCCAACTTCTAGAACTGGTGGGCCTGGGTAGACTTGAACTACCGACCTCGCCCTTATCAGTTGTGCTCGGAAATTCTAATACACGCGGTGAGATACTGCTATCTGGTAGTACCTGCATCCGTTTAGTCCATAATCCCATTAGTGACGCGAGACTACGAATTGGGAGGCAAAGTTAAATCGGTGTGCACCAAATTGTGCACCAACTTTTGGTTCTTGAGCAGGACGAGGAAGGCGCAGCCTATATAGGCAAAGAGAGCTATCTGCGCCGGTAATTCCTTTGGAGAATTTCGTAGACTTGCCGATACCCCTTCATTTCAGGCCCCAAACACCTAGCAGCTAATTTTCATTCCGCCTCGGGCTCCGTTGGAGGTTGTCGGACCATTGTCGAGGCCGTTCAAAACCGGAGTTTTCTCCAGATTGCAGCCTGGTTTTGGGTTGGCAGAACACGATTGGCTAGAGCATAAGGGGGCGGATGCGGCTACAGCCTGGATCGGCACAGTGTACGGACTGCCGAGTGTAGGAACGTCCAAGAATGGGGTCAATGTCGTGGGGGGATAGGATATAGGGCGCGCAAAAGTTGCACCCGCCCAGGCCAAATATAGCGGTCGTCGGGCCCCGCGCCACAAGGTGAGCATGTGACAGCGGGCCCGTGTGCCCATTCCCGCGTTTCGTAACGCTGGCGCGCTTGGAAACTGCCCTCCCCAGGCTGCGCGTGCTTGTCACGCCCAGCGTTTCCGCGACCGAGCATCACTAGATTTAGGAACTAAATATTTTTAACTTGAGTAATTCTTATTTATGATGTTATATGAGATATCTTATCTAGAAACTAGATCCATGCCCAATCGCCTTATTGTAATTTTCTCACTTACTGCTGGGATGCTTGTGTGTTGTGGCCCCACTCCTTCCTATGGTCAACCATTAGAAGAGGCGCAAACTGCAGCCTCGATTGCAAGAATTCCAATCAATTTCGAGCCTAACTATGGCCAAGCAAGCCCGTCCGCACGATTCGTTGCCCGCGCCGGCAACGTGGACGTCGAAATTCGTTCATTAGGCATCAATTTGTCGTTGCACGGCCAAACAGGAAAAAGCGCAACCGTGAAACTGGACTTTACGGGTGCTTCTCCGAATGCCGGGATTTCCGCTTCGGATCGAAGGGCTGGCCAATCCAATTACTTAATAGGTCGTGACCCCTTTGGCTGGCAGACTCATGTACCTAACTTTGGGCGGGTGACCTATACGAATCTCTATCCAGGCATCGATGTAGCATTTTATGGGAATGGCCAACACCTTGAGCACGACTTCCTCGTTGCCCCCGGCGCGGACTACCATACGATCCGCCTACGCGTTACTGGAACTAACAAGCTGTCACTAGATGGGAACGGCAGTTTGGTCCTTTCGTGCCCGGATGGGGATTTGATTTTCCATGTGCCGGAGGTTTATCAGCTCAGCGAGAGCGGCCGACAAACTCCGCATGCTCGATTTATCTTCCTCGATAAGAACGAGATCGGGTTTGAGATTGAAAACTATGACCGCTCGAAGCCTCTTGTTATCGATCCGGTCCTCGATCACCAGACGTTTATCACGAGTTCATACTTCCTGACGGCGGGCCTGGCTACGGACGCCTCCGGAGACACGTTTGTAATGGGGGTTACCACTGCTTCGGGCGCTGTAAGAGTGATGAAGGTTAACCCTTCGGGGACGAGTTTGATTTACACCACAGATATCGGGGACTCCTGCCAATAGTGCACCGTTTTATTTCGGTACGAATGAGGGCACCACGGCGTTCTAACCGTCCTGCGCAAATAGAAATATTTCCAGAACCTGAAAACGAGGCCCGTCGAACCTTTCGGGTTCCCACAATCCAATAATCGCGTTTCTCAGGACTTGGCGTTCCTCTGGCTGTTGAACGATCCTTGACAACTTGGGTTGCGACCAGATAAGAGGACTGGCGTTGAGAGGAATAGGTCGTGAAATTTGTCTATTGGATAGCACTCGTCTTTTCATCTTGCGCCTTGGTTGCTAGTTTTATTGTGCACATCCGTTCCGCGCTAGGACTTGGTCTTTACCACTGGTTACTTCCCTTCGGATTTATCATTGGCCTATTCTTGCCTTACCTGCTCGCTTGCGATGACATTGTTCATAGGGGCGTGAAGGTCTGGCGGAAAAAGCCACTGCAATCTATGGAAGACGATTCAACTGGAAAAAGTTCGTTCTTCTTGAATTGGTCACAGCAACAAAAGTGGGGCAAAGAGGTCTTCAAAACTCGGCCAGCATGGATCAAGAAAATTGACTGACTGTTTCTAGGCTATTTTTTCCTTGTATTCGGGGCCTTTTCTCTAAAGAGCCACCGAAACGATTCCCAATTACTACCTTGGTCCAGCCCCTTGCCAGCTCCAGTTGCTTTCTTTTTCTCAGCTGGGTCAATGTCATTCTACTGGTTCTTTCTTGGCACATTCTGGCATGTGCTACAACTTGATCGAAATGATCGTGCTAACCGCTAACCGCAAGGTAACCAAGTCCCCCCACTCGAAATGTGGCTTTTTGGCCCAAACTGGTTTCGCCCCACATTCCGATAATCCCGTTTCTCAGATGGGATGAGAAGGCCGGTCTCCGGCGGGATGCGATACGCTCCCAATGTTCGACGTGCTCAAGGCACAAAGAAAGGGAGACCGGCTATGAAAAAGACTAGCACTGTTCGGGTAAATGGAAACATGATTTTCAAAGGACACAAACTCACGATTGGTCTGGACCTCGGCGATCGCTGGTCGTTCTACTGCGTTTTGGAGGAAGCGGGCCAAATCATTTTGGAACAGAAACTACCGACGACACCGGAAGCGATGAAGCAGACATTTGAGAGCATACCGCGAAGTCTCATCGCCTTGGAGACCGGAACCCATTCCCCTTGGGTAAGCCGGCTGTTAAGGGAGCTGGGACACGAGGTGCTGATGGCGCACGCGCAAAAGGTGCAATGGATCAGCAAGAGCAATCGAAAAGATGATCGACACGATGCTCGGACACTGGCACGGCTGGCAAGAATCGATCCTGAGCTATTGGGGCCGGTGCGGCATCGCAGCGCGAAAGCACAAATTCATCTGACGGTGATTCGGGCACGGGCGGAACTGGTGAGTGCACGAACCGCCCTGGTGAACGCGGCGCGAGGGTTGGCGAAGTCTTATGGTGAACGGCTGCGCAAGTGTGGCACGCAGCAAGTGAGTCGGGAGCTGGCCGCGGAATTGAGCGTGGAGTTGCCAGAGGTTCTGGAGCCGTTGCTGCAAGAAGTCGAATCGCTGAACGAGCGCATCAAGCAATACGACGCACGGATGGAGAAAATCGCCAGGGAGAGCTACCCGCAAGTCGAGCTGCTCAAACAGGTGAAGGGGGTAGGGACCCAGATCGCGCTGACGTTTGTCCTGACCTTGGAAGATCCGCATCGGTTCCCAAAGAGTCGCGAGGTCGGCTGTTTTCTGGGGTTGCGCCCTGGGCGCAGGGACTCCGGAGAGAGCCAGCCGCAGATGCACATCAGTAAAGAAGGAGACCCTTATTTGAGGACCATGCTGGTGCAAGGGGCGCACTACATCCTGGGACCCTTTGGACAAGACAGTGATCTACGGCGTTGGGGACTAAAACTTGCGGCGCGAGGAGGGAAAAATGCAAAGAAGCGGGCCGTTATTGCGGTGGCGAGAAAGCTAGCGGTGCTGCTGCATCGGTTGTGGGTAGGTGGAGAGGTGTACGAACCACTGCGCAACAGCCACAAAGCGATGCGCGCCGTGGCCTAGAGTGAACAGCTGCCCACAAAACAGGGGAGGCTAGGGGTCGACGGAGTTGGCGATGGTCGTTCCTGGGCGATCCTGGCTGGAAGTTTCTCTGTGAAAAACTGGGAAAGGCAGGAAGAAAGAAACTGGAGCAAAAAAGTAGGAAGAGAGATGGTATCCAAACAGCCGAGCTCGACCGCCGAGATCAGGTGACTGCGACAGGTCCTGGACCAGTTCCCTTCGAAAGGGGGGAACAGAGGTCGATTCTCAGGTAGCAGCACCTACTGGGTCGAAAAAACTAAGACTGAGTACAGAGGGCTTAACCCGATCCCCTTGTTTTTCATGCGGTTTCGCGGGCCGAAGGCCCTAAAGGACTGAATCGAGTACACCCAACTTGCACCGAGCGACAATCGCTCAACAAAGAGTGCGGATGGAAGGGTGGCGACAGAGGCGGCTTGGCTCAAATGCAAAACCTCTTATAGAGAGGAAAAAGAAAAACCGGCTTGACACTCACCGGCCTTCTCATGGAAGGAGTTGAGTTCCCAAACTGCTCTTGAAAGCATTTTATAGGTCAGAGAGCGTGCCGTCCGCTCCAAGGTCACTATTTGAAGTGTGCACTCTCGTACAGTCAACGATTTACCGGAGCCATATACTCCTCGCGTCGCTATGGAGCAACGATTCCCTCGATTTGTCGATAGTCTATTGCGAGTCTCGGGTTTGGATCACTTTTCAAAGGGTCAAAGTCAAATAAGAACACGGCGCATCAAGGAGGAAAACGCACATGGACGATACTGTTGATGGTGTAGCAAGTAGCCCGGACGTAACAGATCCGATCCAAGAGCGAACGGGCGATATTAAATACTCCACATGGCAACCTGAGTGCCGAGCGGTGATGCTGGAAATTGACCCGATTAAGGTTCAGGAAAAGCTTGCCGCCGCTGAGGCAGCAATGGCTAAGCGATTACCGCAGATCACTGCGTCGGAGGGCCAACCTGAGCGTCGGGCGATGAAAGCGCAAGGCGAGGCGTTAAGGTTAGCGCTCGATGAAACTCTAAGCCAGCATCCGGACCTCAATAAGTAGGCCAAGTCCTTCCATGAGAAGGCCGGTGAGTGTCAAGCCGGTTTTTCTTTTTCCTCTCTATAAGAGGTTTTGCATTTGAGCCAAGCCGCCTCTGTCGCCACCCTTCCATCCGCACTCTTTGTTGAGCG
>Ga0210409_10002587_pt1 | contig 21341 bp, 21 predicted proteins | sample IncBWH17MmetaG_FD_161649 | JGI IMG/M metagenome (GOLD analysis project Ga0210409, IMG submission 161649) | Forest soil microbial communities from Barre Woods Harvard Forest LTER site, Petersham, Massachusetts, United States - Inc-BW-H-17-M | ecosystem: Environmental > Terrestrial > Soil >...
GTTGTGGGGTCATGAGCGGCCGACGACCCTGGTGTTGCTGGCGGTGCAAACCGGCCCGTTATCCGGGACGGTTGTGACCACCGACGACAGCGGCGAGTTGAAGACAGCCATCGATGCGGCTGCATCGGCGCGCGGCTTGCCGCTGCTCTGGCCCAGCGCCGCCGAGCTGCAACGAAATCGGCTCGACTTTGCGGCCGTGAACGGCGGCGCGCCGACCACCTTGGCGGAGATTGGGCGACGCATTGGCGGCGAGGGAGTGCTGATCGGCCGCGCCAGCGGTGCCGGTGCGACTGCCAACGTGCGCTGGATTCAACTGTTTCAGGATCGCAGCAACGAATACTCCGGTACCTTCGAGGGCGTGAACGGCGCCGCCGATTTGTACGCCGGCATGTTTGCCGCCAGCGGCAATCTTGTGCCCGTCGATATCGAGGTCACGGGAGTGAACGACCTTCGCGACTATGCCGGCGTCGAGTCCTATCTTGAATCCCTTACCTTCATCTCGCACGTGAGCGTGGAATCCTTGTCAGGCGATACCATCAGATTCCGTCTGGCTACACGCGGCGGGGTCGAATCCCTGCAGCGAGCGCTATCGCTCAATGGGCGGCTGCAGCCGCTAGCCGCAGGCGAGAACGGGATCCAGCGCTTCCAGCTGCATCACTGATCGCGTGTTCCGGTTCGCGCGCCATATTCCGAACATCATCACCGTGCTGAGGATCGCGCTGGTGGTGCCGATTGCGATCACTCTCGCCCGTCACGAATTCACCGCGACCATGCTGCTGTTCGCGGTGGCCGCCGTGTCGGACGCGGCCGATGGGTTTCTCGCCAGGCATTTTGGCTGGCAGAGCGAACTGGGTGGGATGCTGGATCCCATCGCAGATAAGCTGTTACTGGCCACGGTGTTCGTCACCTTGAGCGTGCTGAAGCTCGTGCCGCTGTGGCTGATGGCGGCGGCAGTCGCGCGCGATACGATCATCGTTCTCGGCGCCGCGGCCTTCCGCTTCTTCATTGGGCCGCTGACCGCGAATCCCTCATTCATCGGCAAATTGAATACCCTCTGTCAGGCCGCGTTCATCTTTGCGATTGTCGGACGCGCGCAATTTTCCGTGCCGCCGGCTTGGGTGACAGTGTGGCTCGGCGCTCTGGTGTTCGCGACCGTGGTGGTGAGCGGCATTGACTATGTTCTCGTCTATGGGAGGCGCGCGGCGGCATGAGGCAGCTGGCACTGGGGGTGAGGCTGCGCGCCGATGCGGTGTTCGCGAGCTTTGCGCCGGGTCAGAACTCCGAAGTGGTGGCGGCGCTGCGCGTGGCGCAAGCGACACCCATCTGGCTGTGGGGCGCGCATGGTTCCGGCAAAACCCATCTGCTGCAAGCCGTGTGCTCGAGCGCCGGTGATACGGCTGCCTATTTTCCGTTGCACCGATCGTTCGGCTTGCCGCCCGAGGCATTGGCCGGATTCGAGCGAACCGCGGTGCTGTGCATCGACGACGTCGACGCGGTCGCGGGAGACCGGGTCTGGGAGGAGGCGTTGTTTCGTCTGTTCAACGAAGCCGCGGAGCTCAAAACCCGATTGATATTTGCCGGCAGGGTGGCGCCGCGCCAGGCTCCATGGTCACTCGAGGACTGGCGCTCGCGGGCCGCAGCGTGCGTCGTGTATCAGCTGCGGGAGCTCGACGATGCGGGCCGCATCGAGGCTTTGCGGCTTCACGCGGCGCAGCGCGGGCTGCAGCTGCCCTCCGAAACCTCCGAGTATCTGCTGAAGCGCATGCCGCGGGATTTGCCGTCGCTGTTGCAAATTCTCGACGCGCTCGACGAGGCCTCACTGGTGGCGCAACGGCGGCTGACCATTCCCTTCATTCGTGATGCGCTCGAGAAGCACGCAGGAACAAAATCATAGTGCAGAACCACGCAAACACCAGCAGCAGACTGAGCGCGGCAACCCAGCGCGCCCGGCCGTTCACCAAAAGCTCGGTGACCGCGAATGCAAGATACGGAACCGCGAACAAGGTTGCCCACGCATAGGTGTAGCGGCGGCCGCGCACCAGCCCATGCAGCGGGGCCAGCAAGGGTAAGACGGCCAGCACGCAAAACGCCCAGGAATACCCGACGCTGATCCACGCCAGCAGGCTTGCGGCGATCGCGCCCCATAACCAGATGGTCAGCCAGCGTGAGACGGATCGGGTGCTCAAGTGGCCCTCTGCAGTCGATCGGCCAGCGCGGCCACGCGCTTACCCAAGGCGCGCGCCAATGCGCTCTCCTGATCGGACAGTTCTCCGTGGCCACTGAGTTCGGCGACGTGACTCGCGCCATAGGGCGTGCCGCCGCCGCGAGTGTCGGTGAGCCCGCGCTCCGTGAACGGCAGACCCACGAGGTACATGCCGTGATGAAGCAGGGGCACCATCATGGACAGCAATGTCGATTCCTGTCCGCCATGAAGCGTCTGTGTGGAGGTAAAGACGGCGGCGGGTTTGCCCACCAGGGCTCCGGATATCCACAGGGCGCTGGTGCCGTCCAGGAAGAATTTCACGGGGGCAGCCATATTGCCGAATCGGGTGGGGCTGCCGAGAATCAGACCGCAGCACTGCTCGAGATCATCATGCGTTGCGTAGGGAGGCCCCTGGTCCGGCACCGGTGGGTCCAGCCTCTGGGTGGAGGCCGCAACCGGCGGCACCGTGCGCAGCCGCGCCTGCATTCCCGCAATGGATTCGATGCCGCGGCAAATTTGTCGAGCGAGTGCAGCGGTGCTTCCTTGGCGGGAATAATACAGAACCAGAATTTCGTTCATCGGTGCTCTTCCGTGGAATCATGCGCAATTCTGCACGCATGCTGCGTGGGCGCAACGACTGCGTTGCAAATTGCGGGGAATTGTATAACGGCGACTAAGGTTTGACGGCCTTAGCAGCTATTGCTAGTGTCGCGGCACCCTATGCTCCGGATCATTGTTGTCTTGGGTTGTGTCGCCTGCCTTGCCGGTTGCGCGAGCGGGCCGCCCGTGCAAGAAATGAGCGACGCCCGGCAAGCCATCGTCGCAGCCCAGACTGCGGGCGCCACCAGCGCGACATCTCCTGAATATGCCGCTGCGCAGGCGGCGATTTCGCGAGCGGAAGCCCATTTGCAGGCGCAAGAATACGTGCGCGCCCGATTGGCGGCGGTGCAGGCCAAGAAACATGCCGCCGCCGCGCTTGCCGATGCCCAGCATTCCGAAACCCCCGCCGCAGTCCCGCACTGACCTCACTCGCCACTACCGGGTATCCGGCAAGGTGCAGGGAGTGTATTACCGGCATTCCACGCGGGCCGAGGCCAGGCGTCTGAATCTGCGCGGCACTGTACGCAATTTATCCGATGGCAGCGTCGAGGTGCTGGTGCAGGGCGCGCCGGCGGCGGTCGAGGCGCTGCGGCTGTGGCTGCATCGCGGCCCCGCGCATGCGCGCGTCGACCGGGTCAGCGAACTCGCGCTGGGCGATCCGGCGGACTTGAAAATCCCGGAGGACTTCGAGGTTCTCTAAAAGCGCCAGGCCCGCTGCCAGCGCTGCATTACCAAGGCGGGGTAGGTGTTTCGTCCGGTGCTGCCATTGTAGCGGGCGAGCGCGCGTGTCCAATTTCGATGTTCGGCACGCAGGTAGTAGCGAAGAATCTCGCAGCCCATGCGGATGTTGGGCGCGACCTTCACCAGCTGATTCTGCACCCCCAACTCGCGCGGCCAAAAGGGCATCACCTGCATGAGCCCGACCGCGCCGGCGGGCGACACGGCCCAGCGGTCAAAACGACTCTCCACTTCCATCAGGGCGAGAACCAGGTCCGGGGGAATTTGCAAAGTGGGATCGCGCTTGGCCTCGCAGTACACATGATCCAGAATCTCGACACGGGCTTCGTGAGTCGGCACGAACTGCGCCAGCCGTGGCTCCATGGTCTTGTACCAGACTTCGGACTCATACCGATCCGCAAAGCAATCGGTGCTGGCAATGATTCTTTGCAGCAGGGACTTGAGTTCCGGATCGCGCTGCTGATCCGCGCGCGCGGCGCGCGGCAGCGCGCAGCACAGGATCAGCGCCGCCAATGCCGCCGGGAAGCAGAAACTCGCGCGCAACCAGCGCCGCATCGGGCAACCTCAGGTATTTAACTTATCCCGAATATAGCCTACCGGATCCGCGGCGGAAATTTCCGTCGACTCGATCTCGTGCCGCTGTCGATATTCGAGATTTCCGGTCAATAGACTGCGCTCGCCGATGACGATGCGGTGCGGTATCCCCAACAGTTCGGAATCGGCGAATTTGACGCCGGGGCGCGCGTCGCGATCGTCGAGCAGCACATCGATGCCGGCGGCATTGAAGTCCCGGTACAGCGCGTCGGCTTTCTCCTGCACGAGCGTCGACTTTTGGTAGTTGATCGGCACCAAGACGACCTGGAACGGAGCGATGGCCGCGGGCCAGAGAATACCGTTGGCATCGTGATTCTGTTCGATCGCGGCGGCAACCACCCGGGTCACGCCGATGCCGTAGCAGCCCATGAACATGGGTATGGCTCGGCCCTGCTCATCCAACACGCTGGCATTCATCGCTTCGCTGTACAACTGGCCAAGCTGAAAAATATGGCCGACCTCGATGCCGCGGGCGATCTTCAGAGTTCCGCGCCCGGTCGGGCTGGGATCGCCGGTCTGGACATTGCGGATGTCCACCGATTTTGGGTCCGGCAGATCGCGCCCCCAATTCACGCCGCGGTAGTGCAGGTCTTTCTGGTTTGCGCCGCATACGAAATCCGCCAAGTGAGCGGCGGCATGATCGACGTATAGCAAGCCTTTGAAGCCGAGGGGTCCGAGGGAGCCAGGGTCGGCGCCGGCGGCCGACCGGACCCGCTCGGCGCCCGCCATCCGCAATGGGCTGGCGACGCCCGGCAATTTCTGAGATTTGACCGCGTTCAGCTCATGGTCGCCGCGGATCACCAGCGCGACGACATCGCCGGCGCTGCCCTCCACCAGCAGGGTCTTCACGCATTGCGCCGCAGCCACTCCAAGCAGCGCGCTTAACTCGGCAATGGTGCGCGTGTTCGGCGTCGGGACCTTGCTGAGCGGCTGCTTACCCAACGCACGCGGCGCGGCCGGCGGCACGGTTGCGGCCAATTCCAGATTTGCCGCGTAGTCGTCGGCATCCGAAAACACGATCGCGTCCTCGCCTGAGTCCGCCAAAACATGAAATTCCTGCGAGGTGCTGCCCCCGATGCTGCCGCCATCGGCCTGCACGGCCCGAAATTTCAATCCCATCCTGGTGAAGATGCGCGAATAGGCCTCGTACATGAGGCGATAACCCTCGGCCAGGCTCGCTTCATCGGTATGAAAGGAGTAGGCATCCTTCATCAAGAACTCGCGCGCGCGCATCACGCCGAAGCGCGGGCGAATTTCATCGCGGAATTTGAACTGAATTTGATAGAAATTGACCGGTAGTTGCTTGTAGCTGCGCAGCTCGCGCCGCGCGATGTCCGTGATTACTTCCTCGTGCGTCGGGCCATAGGCAAACTCGCGATCGTGGCGATCCTTGAAGCGCAGCAGTTCCGGTCCGTACTTGTTCCAGCGGCCCGACTCCTTCCACAATTCTGCCGGCTGAACGGTCGGCATGCACATTTCCAAGGCGCCGGCGCGGTTCATCTCTTCGCGTACGATTTGCTCCACCTTTCTCAAGGTGCGCAGCCCCATCGGCATCCAAACATACAGTCCAGCCGCCAGGCGGCGAATCATGCCTGCCCGCAGCATGAGTTGATGACTGATGACCTCGGCGTCGGCGGGCACCTCCTTGAGGGTCAAAATCGGATATTGGGATAAGCGCATACCCGCATATCTTACATGAGCCCCCCTGGTATTATGGCGGCCAATGAGCGACGACGACGAGTCACAAGCGCCACGGCGCGGTGTTTACTGGCTGCCAAACCTGCTCACGACGGGAGCGTTGTTTGCAGGTTTCTACGCCGTCGTCGCGGCCGTCGACTTGAGGTTCGAATACGCGGGCATCGCGGTGTTCATCGCGATGTGCTTCGACAGCTTGGATGGTCGAGTGGCGCGCTGGACCAACACGGCGAGCCCTTTCGGCAAGGAATACGATAGCCTCTCCGACATGGTGTCTTTCGGAGTCGCTCCCGCCATCGTCACCTACCAATGGGGGGTGGCGCGCATCGCCGAGTACGGACCGCTGTGGCGCCGGATCGGCTGGTTGGTGTGTTTTTTTTATGCGGCCGCCGCGGCGCTGCGCCTGGCGCGCTTCAATTCACGATCGGCCACGCAGGATAAGAATTATTTCGAAGGGCTGCCGAGTCCCGCGGCCGCTGCGGTGGTCGCCGCGCTGATCTGGCTTGCGAGCGACCAGACCAATGTCGGATTGCCGGGATTGGTTCTTGCGTTCGTCGTCACCGCTTCGGTAGGCGCGCTCATGATCAGCCGCTTCGCATTCAACAGCTTCAAGCAGGTCAACGTCGGCGCAAAAGTGCGCTTCACGTACATCGTGTTCGTGCCGCTGGCGTTCGTGCTCATCTTTTTGCATCCGGCGATCACCTTGCTGCTGATGTCGGGGCTGTATGCCCTGTCGGCGCCGACGGTGTGGGTGTTCCGCAAATTGCGGCGGCGAAATCGTGCCGTGGCACAACATGAATAATGCATTGCGCCGCGAGTATCTTGCCGCTTTGGGGTTTACCACCTGGGTGGTGCGCGGCAAGGCCCTGCCGGCGATGCCCGTGGCGGCGAACGAGTCGCCCGCCGCGAATGAAATGCCGGCCGCGGCTGAAATACCAGCCGCGATTGCCGGGTCGGCCGCGCGCGAGGCGGGGATCGATTGGCCCGAACTGCGTGCCCGAGTGGCGGCGTGCACGCGCTGCTCATTGAGTACGACGCGAACCCAGACGGTCTTTGGTGTGGGCAACCAGCGGGCCGAATGGCTGGTCGTCGGCGAGGCGCCAGGCGCCGAGGAAGACCGCCAGGGCGAGCCGTTCGTGGGCCGCGCCGGCCAATTGTTGAATTCCATGTTGCGTGCGGTGGGACTGACGCGCGAGCAGGTTTACATCGCCAATGTTCTCAAATGCCGGCCTCCCGGCAATCGCGACCCCAGCCAAAGCGAGGCCGCCGAATGCCTGCCCTACCTGGAACAGCAGATTGCGCTCATAAAACCGAAGATAATGTTGGCCGTGGGACGTATCGCCGCACAAAACCTGCTTCGGACGGATAAGACATTGGGAAGTTTGCGCCAACAGGTCCATCGATTTGGAATATCTCAAGTGCCCCTCATCGTCACCTATCACCCCGCCTACTTGCTGCGCACGCCGACCGACAAGCGCAAGAGTTGGGAGGATTTGAAATTCGCGCGCGCCGTGTGCTCGCATGTCTAGCGTCAAACGCGAACAAGAATTCGCCGCGGTCGAGATTCGGCCCATGCACGAACTCGACCTGCCGGTGGTGGCGGCCATCGAGAGAACCGCGTATCAATTCCCCTGGAGCGAGGGAATATTTCGCGATTGTCTGCGCGTCGGCTATGTGTGCCGCGTGGTTGATGTTGCCGGCGATCTGGGAGGCTACGGCATCATGTCGGTCGGCGCCGGCGAGGCGCATATCCTGAACGTCTGCATCCGCGATGAATTTCGCTCGCGGGGTTTCGCCCGCAGAATATTGCTGTACTTGGTGGAGTGCGCACGCGCCGCCGATATGCAGGAGGCGTTTCTCGAAGTCAGGCCTTCCAACCTGGCCGCCACCCGCCTGTACCAGTCCCTGGGATTCGAGCAGGTTGGCGTGCGGCGTGGATACTACCAAGCCACGGTGGGCCGCGAGGATGCCGCGGTGCTGCGCCTCATGCTGGGCAAGAACGTCAGGTAATGACCCGCCTCCGGGGCAAGGATGTTCATCAGGAATAAATATCAATAAAATCAATTGATAATAACCTAATATTAATCCAATTGAACATCCGCGTGTTTCCTCTACAATGCCGGGCCCCGCGCAGACTCAAACCGTAGAGGAATTCTTGATCATGTCGACTGGCTCCCTGGCCGCTGAAATCAGCAGAAGAAGAACTTTTGCAATCATCTCCCATCCCGACGCCGGTAAAACCACGCTGACCGAAAAGCTGCTGCTGTTCGGCGGCGCCATCCAGATGGCCGGCACCGTGAAAGGCCGCAAGGCAACGCGGCACGCCACCTCGGATTGGATGCGACTCGAGCAGCAGCGCGGCATCTCGGTGACATCCTCGGTGATGCAGTTCCCATTCAATGCGTGCATCGTCAACCTGTTGGACACGCCGGGCCATGAGGATTTCTCGGAGGACACCTATCGAACTTTGACCGCCGTGGACTCCGCGCTGATGGTTATCGACTGCGCAAAAGGCGTCGAGGAGCGAACCATCAAACTCATGGAGGTGTGCCGCCTGCGCGACACGCCGATCATGACCTTCGTCAACAAGCTGGATCGCGACGGCAAGGCACCGATCGAACTGCTGGATGAGATCGAAAGCGTTCTCAAGATTCAATGCGCGCCCATCACCTGGCCGATCGGCATGGGCCGCGATCTCCAGGGGGTCTATCACCTGATCGAGGACAAGATATACGTATATTTCGCGGTCGAGAAAGGCCGGGTCGGCACGCACGCAACGATTGCCGGTATCGCGAGTGCGGAGGCGCGCGAGTTTCTCGGGGCTAGATACCAAGAATTTCTCGACGAGGTCGAACTGGTGCGGGGCGCCAGCCCGCAATTCGATTTGCAGCGCTACCTGGCCGCCAAGCAGACGCCGGTGTTCTTCGGCTCGGCGGTCAACAACTTCGGCGTTCGCGAATTGTTGTCGTCGTTCGTTGCGCACTCGCCCGGGCCGCAGCCGCGGGCCGCCTTGCAGCGTACCGTCAACGCCGCGGAACCCAGACTCAGCGGTTTCATCTTCAAGATTCAGGCCAATATGGATCCCGGGCACCGCGATAGAATCGCGTTCATGCGCCTCTGTTCGGGGCGCTACGCGCGCGGCATGCGCTTGCATCATGTGAGGCTTCACAAGGATGTCCGCATTGCGGACGCACTGACCTTTCTTGCCGCGGACCGCAGCCAGGCCGAAGAAGCCTATGCGGGCGACATCATCGGTCTGCATAACCACGGCACCATCAATATCGGCGATACCTTCAGTGAGGGTGAAGACCTCACCTTCACCGGCGTGCCGAATTTTGCCCCGGAAATCTTCCGCCGTGCCGTGCTCAAGGATCCGCTGCGCATGAAGGCGCTGCAGAAGGGGCTGTCGCAGCTGTGCGAGGAGGGCGCCACGCAGCTGTTCAAACCACTGCGCAATAACGATTTGATTCTCGGGGCGATCGGCCAGCTGCAGTTCGAAGTCGTGGCCTTTCGCCTGCAGGACGAATATGGGGTGCAATGCGTTTTTGAAGCCATCAATGTGGCTGTGGCACGCTGGGTGAGCATCAAGGATGAGAAAAGACTTGGCGAATTCAAGGTCAAGGCCTACGACAATCTTGCGGTGGATCACGCCGGCGAACTGGTGTATCTCGCCCCGACGCGCGTCAATCTGGGTTTGATCGAGGAGCGCTGGCCGGAAATAAAATTCCTGAAGACCCGTGAGAATCTCTCGGGTTGAGCGCGCGGCTTCATTGTGGCCAGAGCCGCGGCGAAATTATTTTTGCAGCGGCTTCGGCCGGAACCCGCGGACCCCTGCCTCGAACTGACCTAGGGTGACGGCCGTCGAGGGGACCGCATAGCGCAACGACGAATACTGCCGGCATAGCACCGTGACGGCGGAGCCAAGATCGGGACGCTGCCGCGCCACTCGAGCCGCGTAGGCTTCGGCGCCCTCGTGCGGCAGGCGCGGCAAACCCGCGGCGGCAAGCTTGAGGCATAGCCGGCGAAAGGCTCGGACCGCCGAGTCCTTCGCTTGCGGATCGAGTTCGCGCCGTATTTGCCAAGTGAGCCAGCACATCACGGCAATCATGGCACCCGCCAACAACATCACCAGTTTCTGGCCGTCGGGCTCGGGAATCCGCAGCATCTCGAGCAATTTGCGCTGCGAATCCTGATCGAAGTCCAGAATGCGCTCGCGCCAGATCTCGCGCAGCAAATCGAGGCGCAGGCGCGCGCCCGCGAACCAAGGCGAGCTCCTTTGCCAACGGCTGGCCGCCTGCTCGCCGGCATTCACGGCGTCGGTCAACCCGCTCTCGACGCGCTGCGGCGCGATCGCGGACGTGGGATCGATGCGTACCCACCCCCGGCCCTCGATCCACACTTCGTCCCAAGCGTGCGCATCGCTCTGGCGAACTATCCAATAGTCCCCGTAGGGATTGAGAGTGCCACCTTGATAACCTGTCACCACGCGCGCCGGGATCCCCGCCGCGCGCACCAACGCGGCAAACGCCGATGCATAGTGCTCGCAGAAGCCGCGCCGCGTGCCGAATAAAAATTCGTCCACCGGACTCGCGCCCAATTTCGGCGGCGACAACGTGTAGTAGAAGGGTTGCTGGTTGAACAGGGCGAGTACCGCGCGCACGAACTCCATATCGTCGGGGTGCGCGGCGCGCAGTTCCCGTGCCAGCTGCAGCGTACGCGGATTATGATTGGGCGGCCGCGTGTCGAGGCCGCGCGAGAGGTCGCTCAAAGACGCCGCAAATTGCACGTGAGAATGCGAGGTGGCGACCACATCGACCGGACGCGACAACGGGAAGTCCTGCATCAGCGTGTAGTCACTGTTCAGGCCGGCATGGGGCAGATTCCACTGGGCGGGATAATCCAGGGTGAAAATCCATCTGTGTTGATGCGGTTCCATCATGATGGTGTATTCGTATGCGGGCCCCTGCGACTGCAAGGGAAGCGAATCGTTGGCAAGCCAATCGGCGCGCTGCCAGGTACGCCCGTCAAAGATGTGCAGCACCGGGCCGCGCCAGTAACGCTCCTGCGATGGCGGTGTTGCACCAGCGAAGCGAACGCGAAATGCAACATCATCCGACAGCGCCAGGTGGGTGATATCTCCGGGACTCATGGTGTCTCCCACTCCCGATTGGGCGACGCGCGTATCGTTCGGGATCTGCCACAAAGGCCCGGCGAATCGCGGGAACAGCAGCCAAAATACCAGTGCCAGAGGCAGAGCTTGGCCCAACACCCGTCCGCCGTGGCGCAGGCTGTAGCGCCAATCCGGCGCCGGTCCGCTGCTGGTGAGACGCAGCAGCGTGGCCGTGGTGAACCAGCAGACACCGATGAGATAGGCGAGCAGCCAGAAAGAGTTTCCCTCCAATAAGGCCGACAGACTCACGAAGTAAATGATCAGGGTGATGATGTAGACATCGCGTCTGGTTTTGGTCTCCAGCAATTTCAAGCCCGCCATCAGCACCAACAGCGCGGTGCCGGCATCCAGGCCATTGAAGGTGTGAAAACGCAGAAGCAACAGCGGAATGGACAGCAGCGCGAGTGTCAACACCACCCAGCCGGGCGCAGAGCCGCGGCCGCCGCGCGCCAGGCCTAAGCGGACGAAGCCGCAGGCGACAACAACGAGCGGTATCCAAACGGGCAGCGCGGTTATGTGCGCCACCAATGCCAGGCCTAAGCATGCGGAGATACCCAGCAGCTGCTCGTATGAGACGCGGTCGGTGATCATTCTAAGATTCCGCAACGCCGAATGCGGCAAGCGCCCGCAAGCACGCGAATCGATGGGCGGCGCCGCCCGAGGGGGCGATCTCCTTGCCGGGTATGCGAAGACCATACGGGCGCTGCGCGGCATCGCTTTCCAACACCCACAGGCACAGCTGTGAAAGGCGAGCCTCGACTCCCAAGCCCTGCAGCGAGGAGAATTCCAGCCACTCGGGCTGTGCTGCCAGACTCGAATAACTGCGCACCGCCGCATCGCCGCCGCGCGCCAGTACTTTCCATGCCATGTGCTTCAAGGGAACCCCGGGCTCGTAAGCGCGCAGGCCGGAGAAATCCTCGTCGCCGCGTCTCTCGGAATGCGCGCCGTTGCCCTGTGCCCCCTCCGACGGCAGGATGCGGGTGCCCGCGGGAGCGGGCGCAATGTAAATCGTGAGCAACTGCTGCACATAGGTCCAAGAATAAAACCAGCCGAAGGGATAGCGGGTGCGCAGTTCGAACTGATTGACGCGCGTCAGACCGCGCTGCGTCACCGGGACGACGACAGTGATCGACTCATTCTCGTTGGCCGCGACGCTGCCCATGCCGGCGGCCGACATGCAGCGTATCTCGACGTCGCGGCGATCCACATTCGAGTTGTTATGCAGTGCAAATTCAAACACCGCGTCGCGCCCGGCAAATGCATCGACTTCCGTGGTCACGTCAACGGAAAGACGCTGCAGGTTGCGATTGCAGTGATGCATGGTGACCATGGCCATGCTGACCAACAAGAAAGCAAATGCCAGACCGAGATTGCTGTTGTAGTTGAGGCCGGCGATGAGCATCGCGGCAAGAATCGCCGCCAGCATGAAGCCGAAGCGCGACGGCAGAATATATATGCGGCGCCGATTGACCGTCATCGGCAAGGAATCACGCCCATGACGGCGCGCGGACCGGGCCCGCAATTTGGCGGTGGCAACCTGCCGTAATGTGGCCACGGAATCGAATCCTTACATTAGGGAACCGCTACCGCCTCGAGCAGGCTGGTCACAACGACGGCGTCGCTGCTTCGCTGCCGTACTCGATGCTCGACTACGCTGGCGAATATGGCCTGCACGTGCTCGGGGATCACGGCGCTGCGGCCGGACAACAATGCCCATGCGCGCGCCGCACGCAGCAGACCTATGGCCGCTCGCGGCGAGAGCCCCGCATTGATTCCCGGCGCGCGGCGCGTGTGGGCGACGAGCGCCTGGACGTAATCGAGCAGCGCCGGGGCGACGTGTACGTCCAGAACGCTTTGCTGCAGCTGCCGCAACTGGTCGGGTGTGAGAATCGTGGTCAGGGTGTTCACCAGTTCGCGCCGATCGATGCCGTTCAGCAACTCGCGCTCAACCGCAGCCGCCGGGTATCCCAGATGCACACGCATCAAGAACCGGTCCAGTTGCGATTCGGGCAGCGGAAAAGTGCCCACCTGATCCTGTGGATTCTGGGTGGCGATGACGAAGAAGGGCTCCGGCAGCGCCATGGTTTGCCCGTCGAGGGTGACCTGATGCTCCTCCATCGCTTCCAGCAGCGCGCTCTGTGCCTTTGGCGAGGCGCGGTTGATTTCATCGGCGAGCACCAGCTGCGCAAAGATCGGGCCGCGTTGAAAGCGGAATTTCCCCGTTTCGCGGTCAAAGATCGACACGCCGAGCACGTCGGCCGGCAGTAGATCGCTGGTGAACTGCACGCGCTGGAACGATAACCCCAAGGATTTTGCGATGGCGTGCGCCAGAGTGGTCTTGCCCACTCCGGGAATATCCTCAATCAAGAGATGGCCGCGCGCCAACAGGCACGCGACGCACAGCCGGATCTGCGCATCCTTGCCGAGGATTACCCGGTTCAGCTGCGATAACACTGCTTCGATCTGCGAATGCAGCGCGTTCATTGGTCTTTGAGCTTGGTCACGCGCGCAGTCTGGGCTGACAATTGGCCGATTTCCGTGCGCAATTCCGCAACCCGCTGCTGATCTTTGAACACGATATCCGGCGGCGCGTTGCGTGCGAACTGGCCGTTGGACAGTTTGGCGTCCAATTTCTGCAGGTCCAGTTCGGCTTTGCGCAGCCGCTTGGCCAGCCGCTCGAGTTCGGCCGTCGGCTCGATCAGCCCCGCCATGGGCACGAGGATCTCCAGGCTGCCCAGCAATGCGACCGCGGAAATCGGCGCCGTATGGCCCGGCGCCAGCACGCGCGGCGGCTCGATACCGGCGAGGCGCGACAAGTAATGCAAATTACGCCCAAGATATTCAATGTCCTTGGGAGAGGCGTTCTGCAGCAGCACGTCCAGTCTGCGGCTGGGTGCAATGTCCATCTCGCCGCGAATTTGCCGCACGCCGAGAATGAAATCCATGACCCAGCGCATTTCCGGCTCGGCTTGCGCATCCGTTTGGACGTCGGCGGCCGCGGGATAGGCCGCGCGCATGATGGTCTCGCCCGGCGCCGCGGCGCTCAGGCGTACGCGCTGCCAGATTTCCTCGGTGATGAAGGGGGCGAGCGGATGCAGCGCGCGCAGCAGCTTTTCCAGCGTGCTGATCAAGGTGAAGCGGGCGCCGAGCTTGCCGGCGGCGGTCGCCGATTCCGATTGCAGCACCGCCTTCGACAACTCCAGATACCAATCGCAGAATTCATGCCAGGTGAACTCGTACAGCGCATTGGCGACATTGTCGAGCCGATAGTCGGTAAATCCGGATTCGATGCGTGCGAGCATCGCCGCCAGCCGCGATTGGATCCAGCGATCCGCCAGGCTGAATTCCGCGCCCTGCATCTGAACATCCTGGCCCTCGACATTCATCAGCACGTAGCGCGCCGCGTTCCACAATTTGTTGCAGAAATTTCGGTACTCCTCGACGCGTGCCATGTCGAATCGAAGGTCGCGGCTTTGCGTCGCGAGCCGCGCGAAGCACAGGCGCAGCGCATCGGTGCCGTAGGCCGCGATGCCTTGCGGAAATTGCCTGCGGGTATCCTTCTCGATGGCGGTGCGCATTTGCGGCTGCATCAGGCCGGAGGTGCGCTTGGCGAGCAGCGCCTCGAGCGAGATGCCATCGACGATGTCCAGGGGATCGATGACGTTGCCCTTGGTCTTGGACATCTTCTGGCCGTCTTGATCGCGAATCAGCCCATGGATATAGACGGCGCGAAACGGCACGTCCGCGGTGAATTTCAGGCCCATCATGATCATGCGGGCGACCCAGAAGAATATGATGTCGAATCCGGTCACCAATACCGTGGTCGGGTAGTAGGTTTGCAGCGCGCGTGTCCGTTCCGGCCAGCCCAGAGTGGAAAACGGCCACAGCGCCGAAGAAAACCAGGTATCCAACACGTCGCTGTCCTGACGCAAGGGAATCGCCGCGTCGATGCCGTGCACGGCGCGGGCCTGCGCCTCGCTGCGCGCCACATACCAGCGGCCATCAGGGTCGTACCACGCCGGGATTCTGTGGCCCCACCATAATTGGCGGCTGATGCACCAATCCTTGATTTTATGCATCCACTCGAAATATACGCCGCTCCAGTTGTCAGGCACGAAGCGGACTCTTCCTTCCTCGACGGCGCGGATCGCGGGCGCCGCCAATGGCTTGATGTCCACAAACCATTGATCCGTCAGCAGCGGCTCCAGCACCGCGTTGCTGCGATCACCGCGCGGTACTGTGAGCTTGTGCGGTTCGATGCGCTCGATGAGACCCAACGCGTCGAGGTCGGCGACAATTCTCGCCCTGGCTGCGGCGCGGTCGAGACCTCGGTACGCAATGGGCACGTTGTCATTGAGGGACGCGTCCAATGTCATGATGTTGATCAGCGGCAACTTGTGCCGCAACCCAACCTCGTAGTCATTGAAGTCATGTGCGGGCGTGATTTTTACGCAGCCGCTGCCGAAGGTCGGGTCCACGTAGGCGTCGGCGATAATGGGCAGCTCCCGCCCGGCGAGCGGCAACCGCACCTTGCGGCCGATCAGGTGCCGGTAGCGTTCATCGTCGGGATGCACGGCGACCGCGGCATCGCCCAGCATGGTCTCCGGCCGCGTGGTGGCCACCACCAAGAACCCCTCGGCGTCGCTCAACGGATAGCGCAAATGCCAGAGGCTGCCGGACTCCTCCTCCGCGACCACCTCCAGGTCCGATACCGCAGTCTTCAGGACCGGGTCCCAATTCACCAGGCGTTTGCCGCGGTAGATCAGGCCTTGCTCATACAGGCGCACGAACACCTCGGTCACGGTTTGCGACAGAGCCGGGTCCATGGTGAACATATCGCGCTGCCAATCGACCGAAGCGCCGAGCCGGCGCATTTGATTTTTGATGATGCCGCCGGAGGTTTCCTTCCATTGCCAGACTCGCGCGACGAACGCATCGCGCCCGATATCGACGCGCTTTTTTCCCTCGGCATTGAGCTGGCGCTCGACCACCATCTGTGTGGCGATACCCGCATGATCGGTGCCCGGCTGCCACAGTGTGTCGAAGCCGCGCATGCGATGATAACGAATCAGGGCATCCATGATGGTGTCTTGAAACGCATGCCCCATGTGCAATGTACCGGTGACATTCGGCGGCGGAATGACGATCGAGTACACAGGCCCATGTTCGCTGGGTGCGAAATACCCGGAGGCTTCCCAGTTTCTGTAGATGCGCGGTTCGATGTCGGCGGGGGAGAAGGCCTTATCCATAAACGCCGGCGGTCTCGTCGATCTGATGCGTTTCCAGGGTGAGCTTGAGCTCGCGGTAGGCCTTGAAGCGCTCGCGGGCGAAGCGCCGGCGCTCATCGTCGGCGTCGATGATTTCGGCGACGCGTGAGTATTGCGGCAGTTGCGCGGGCAGGGCATTCGCCAGATTCACCAGCAACTGCGCCCCCGGCGTTGCCGCGCAATCCACCATGAGGTGAACCGGCGTCTCGGGATCGACGGATTGCTCATCGAGGCAGATCTTGTGGGGTATGAAGGAGCGCTCGTTAAAGGTCCAAAGCAGTTCATCCAGCTCCTTCGCGTCCGCCAGCGTTTCAGTGACTATGACGACGCGCAAGTCACGCAGATAGGCTTTCTCAATCAGTCGGCAGGCGAATGTCCAGCGCTGTTTCGCGGCGGCGGTTTTCAACACGTAGAAATCAACGCGCTCGGTCATGTTGCCTTGGCGCGATGAACCAGGAAATCGACCAGCAGCGGTACGGGCCGGCCGGTGCTGCCCTTTTGCGAGCCGCTGAGCCAGGCGGTCCCGGCCACATCAAGGTGGGCCCATTCAAGATCCTTGGCAAACTTCCATAGGAAGGAGGCGGCGGTACAGGCGCCGCCCTCGCGGCCGCCGATGTTGGCGATGTCGGCGAAGTTGCTCTTGAGCTGATCGACGTATTCCTCGCCGATTGGCAGGCGCCAGGCGCGATCATCGGCGCGAATGCCGGCGGATTGCAATTCCTGCGCCAGGGGTTCGTTGTTGCTCATCAAGCCGCTGGTGTGGTTGCCGAGAGCGATGATGCAGGCACCGGTCAAGGTGGCGACATCGATCACCGCCGCCGGCTTGTAGCGGCGGCTGTAGGTGATGCAATCGCATAGCACCAGCCGGCCTTCGGCGTCGGTGTTGAGCACCTCGACGGTTTGACCGGACATGGTGGTGACGATGTCGGCGGGTTTCACGGCGCTGCCGCTCGGCATGTTCTCCGCTGCGGCGACGATCACCACCACATTGAGCTTGAGTTTGAGCTCGGCGATGCTGCGCAGCGTGCCGAGCACAGTCGCACCGCCGCTCATGTCGAACTTCATTTCGTCCATGGCGGGAGGATCCTTGAGAGAAATTCCGCCGGAATCGAAGGTGATGCCCTTGCCGACCAAACAGATCGGCGCCGCGCCCTTTTTGGCGCCGCGGTACTCGCACACGATGAGGCGCGGGGGCTCCTCCGACCCTTGGGTTACCGCGAGAAAGGCGCCCATCTTGAGCGCCTTGATGCCGCTTTCGTCCAGGACCTTGGTTTTGATGCTGGAGAAATCCTTTGCCAGCTGTTGAGCGCGGCTTCCGAGGTAGGTGGGAGTGCAGACGTTGGGCGGCAAATTCGCGAGATCGCGCGCCAACGCAAGCCCGCTGCCGAGCGCCGCGCCGATACGCAGGCCCTCCGCAGCCGATTTTGCGCCGCGCGCATCGGCCGCTGCCACATGGACCGTCGCCAGCGGTTTGGCCTTCGGTTTGGCGTTGGTCTTCAGATCCGGAATCTTGTACGCCTGCGAGCAGAATACTTCTGCGATCACGCGCGCGCGGTAGTGCATGTCGAGTTCGGGCACATGTTCCAGACCCAGGTAGACAACGGCATCCGTGGCGCCGGTCTTGGCGAGCGCCTGAGCGCTGGCCAGGGATGCTTTGCGGTACTGCTTGCGGGTGAATCCTGAGCGGGTTCCGAGGCCGATAATGAGCAGGCGGGATGCTGCGGAATCCGCAGGAAGCGGCAGCATCAGCGAATCGCCGAGTTTCGCGGCAAAATCGCCGCCGGCGTGCAGTTTTGCGACCATTCCGTCGAAATGCTTGTCGATTTGGCGGGCTGCGACGCCAAGGTCGCCGTTCTCATAGACGCCGACCACCGCGCAACCGGCCGGGTGGCGCGCTTTGGCATCAACAATGGCCTTGAATTCCATATCGTCAGCTCCGTTCTTATTTGAAATCGACGTGCACGGGGGGGCAGCAAATAGTTTACTAGATTATTGCGAAGGCTCTAAGCTCCACACCATGAAATGGACCGTGCAAAGATACGTGCTTCGCGAGGTCGTGCAGACCTGGCTCGCGGTGACCGGGGTCTTGGTCGCAATCCTGGTGTCGAACCAGGTATCAAGGGTGCTGGGCCTGGCCGCCGACAACCAATACGGCCGGCGCGTCGTGTTCGATCTGATCGCACTGGGCGCGGTTATGAACCTGTCGGTGATCGTGCCGGTCGGTTTGCTGCTGGCGGTGGTGTTGACGCTGGGCCGCATGTACCACGACAGCGAGATGGCCGCGCTGCAAGCGTGCGGCTTCGGACCCGCCCGGCTTCTGGCGCCATTGTTGTGTTTTGCAGCGCTCATTGCCGTGGGCTTGAGCTGGCTGACATTCGTTCAAGTCCCGCGCGCAGACGGCCAAGCGCAGTTGTTGCGCCAATCCGCGATCAAGGAGGCTCGTTTCGGTCAACTCGACGCCGGCAGGTTCCGCGCGTTCAGCGGCGGCGAGGCGGTGTTCTATGCGGAACGCGTCGATCAGGAGGGCGTGCTTCACAATGTGTTCATGCAGCGCGAATCGGCGGGGCGGGTCGAGGTGGCGCTGGCTGAATCGGCAACCTATTCGAAGGCCGATTCCAGCGGCATGCACCTGGTGACGCTGTTCAACGGCCAGCGCTACGAGGGCGTTCCCGGGCGCGATGATTTCCGGGTCATTGAATTTCGCGAGCACGGCATTCCGGTCGCCACGCCCGAGGATGCGCGCGGCCCCGCGGACCCGGATACGAAACCAACCCGGCTGCTGCTCGGCTCGCATGAACCGGCCGATATCGCGCAGCTGCAATTCCGGGCATCGACGCCGCTCATGGCGCTGGTGCTCGCGCTGGTCGCCGTGCCGTTGAGCAAACTTCGACCGCGCCAGGGCCGCTATGCGCGCGTGGGCTTCGCCATCGTGCTGTACTTCCTGTACTCGAATTTACTGTCCGCCTCGAAAGTGTGGCTGGAGAAGAGCGAATTGCCGCCCGTGGTCGGCGTGTGGTGGGTGCATGCCGCGGCTTTGGTCCTTGGGATCTATCTGGTCGCGCGCGAAGCGAGGAAGGCGTGAACACTCTCGACCGGTATCTGTATCGAACGGTGCTCATTTACACCTTCATGGCGATGGCGGTGCTGCTGGTGCTAGGCGCATTGGTGGTGTTCATCAGCCAGCAAGGCGACATCGGCGTCGGTAGCTACCGTGCGGGCGATGCATTTCTCTACACGCTGCTCAATGTGCCGCAACAGGCGTTTGAGCTTCTGCCCATTGGCGCGATGATCGGGGCACTGATGGGGCTTGGCAATCTCGCGTCGGGCAGCGAGTTGGTGGTGACCCGAGCCTCGGGCGTATCGGTGTGGCGCATTGCGTGGCCGGTCGGAATCGCCGGGATTACGCTGGCCCTGATCATGTACGGGGTCGGCGAGTATGCAGCGCCGCCGATGGCGCAGTATGCGAAGCGCGAAAAGACCACCAGCAAATTGCAGGATGTCAGTTTCGCCGGTTCGAGCAGCGCCTGGGTCAAGGAGGGCAACCTCATCATGGGCGTGCACACCGGCGAGGTGGGCAGATCGTTTGGCGGCGTCTCGGTTTTCGAATTGGACGGCCCGACCCACCTGCGCTCGATTCAGCGAGCCGCCAGGATTTCGCTTGCTGATCCCGGCCGCTGGAGTCTGCACAATGTCGCGACCTCGCACTTCGACAACGGCCGCGTCGAGGGCGATACCCTGCCCGAATCGACCATGCGTTCGACCGTCAACCCGGAGTTTTTGGGCCTGGCCGCCACCGATCCGGAATTGCTGACGCTGCGCGGACTCGCCGCCTACATCGATCATTTGCGGCGCAATAGCCTCGAGACCGCGCCGTACGAAATCGGCTATTGGTCGCGCATCGCCAGACTGTTCGCCGTGGTGATCGTGACGCTGCTGGCGCTGCCCTTCGTGTTCGGTCCATTGCGCACCACCGGAGCCGGTACCCGAACCGTGATCGGCGTGCTGTTGGGCGTGGTGTTTTTTCTCATCACCGGCACCATCGAGAAGGGCGGCCAGCTATTCGCCCTCAATCCGGTGATCGTCGGCTGGCTGCCCACGAGCTTCGTCGGACTGTGTACGCTGATCGCGATATCAAGAACGCGTTAGACGTACCACCCGCGTCTTCGACAGTCGGTCATGTAGGGCAAGGTGCTCGGGATCCGCATACAGCCATAGCACCCCCAGTGCTGCCGGCGCCCAGGCGAGCAGGCCGAAAATCAAACGCAGGGCCGCGGGCTTGAACTGAAGAGGCTTGCCCAGGTCGGTGACCGCGCGCAGATGCCAGGCGCGCATGCCCAGCGTCTGGCCGCTGCGCAGCCAGTTGAGCAGATAGTAGCCTGCGATCACTGCGATGAGCCCCAGGCGGTACAGGTAAACCCAAGCGCCAGCCGTCCCGGGCAGCACTGCAGCGCCATGCGTAAAGAAAAGCGCGCCGCCGGTAAAAATCATGAGCAGTGCCGCCAACAACACCGCGTCGTAGAGCAGCGCCGCCAGCCGGCGCCCGAAGCCCGCACTGGTGCCGCTGGTCACGATGCCGGCGAGGGCATGGACTTTTTCGGCACCGAAGCGCCATTCTTCTTGGCCGGCGCGGATTTGGGCACCAGCAACTGTTCCAACGGCTTGAAAATGGCCTCATATCGGTAGGCGGGAATCTCGAACGCGCGTCCGGCCGTCCTTGCGGTCAGCGCCGCATCCGAGGGCTGGGCCACTTGAATCCAGTGCTTATCGCCGATTGCGGTACCGGTGAAGGTGACGATGCTTCCGTCGGACAGCGTCAGCGTCACGATGGATGCTTTGCTGAAATCCAGGTCGCCGGGTGCGCCCACGTCATCTGCCGTGAGCCCGCCGAAGGCTGTGGGCGAGGGCGCCAGCAGCTCCGAATCGGCCGCCTTGCGGCCGCTCGGCACGCCGGTCAATGTGAAAGTGCTCCCGGCCGCAGCAGCGGCACCGGTGTTTTTGGCGCTGCCGGCCTCGGCCGTCGCGGCAGCGGCAGGGGCAGGAGCAGGGGCAGGGGCAGCAGCTGCGGCAGCGGGCG
>Ga0210409_10002589_pt1 | contig 21329 bp, 19 predicted proteins | sample IncBWH17MmetaG_FD_161649 | JGI IMG/M metagenome (GOLD analysis project Ga0210409, IMG submission 161649) | Forest soil microbial communities from Barre Woods Harvard Forest LTER site, Petersham, Massachusetts, United States - Inc-BW-H-17-M | ecosystem: Environmental > Terrestrial > Soil >...
CGCGAAAAGTAGAGCGCATTTTCGTCAAAGTCCAAAACTACCTTGCAAACATTGGGATCCATGATGTCGCCCGGCGTCTTGATGGGGGTGGCCACGGTGGCGATGGCCGCGTGCGGCTCTTCCAGGATGCCGCGGACGGCAGTATCGACGGCTGCAGGGTCGAGAAGCGGCTCGTCGCCTTGGACGTTGACAAAGATATCGCCGGGCTCATGGGCTGCCACTTCGGCCACCCGTTCAGTCCCGGTCCGGTGATCGGGCCGGGTCATCCGGGCTTCGCCGCCAAATCCCTGCACGGCTTTAATGATGCGGTCGTCGTCGGTGGCGACGATGACTCGGTCGGCGCGCTTTGCCAATTTGGCACGCTCATAGACCCATCGAATCATGGGCTTTCCGGCTAGCGACACGAGCGGCTTTCCAGGCAGACGGCTAGAGCCGTAGCGTGCCGGAATTACCACAACTACGTTCGGCGCACTCATAATTTGCCTTCCTACATTGTTCCCGAGCAACTTCTACTGTAACTTACCGCCGCTGGCAAGCCCGGTGTCGTTCATCGAATTCCCGTTGTGGCATTTTCCAAGTGTTGACAAAAGATTGACAAAATTTCTTGGATGCATTTAGCAATTGTTCTTGTCTTGTACAGTGGCGGTGATAGAATCCAGTGCAGTCTTACCGCGCGGCCGTTCCTGCTGGTCCGGGTCGAGTGAGGGAGCCGTGAAGCGCGACGTACACCAGTTCCGTCCTCTTAGTTGGTTCATTAGATTCCTGCCCGTTTACCTGATGTTTGTTCTAGGCATCGCCATGCCACTTGCGGCGCAGAATCCTTCGGGCTCGGATGATAATCCGGCGGCCAAAGAGGGCGAAAAGTCGGCCGAGGAAGTGAAAACTCCCGACGTAGCGAAAGCTCTCGATGCAGCGAAGCTGCCGGATGTCTCGAAACCCCAAGAGGACCTGAAACCCAATGAAGACTTAAAACTCAAAGAGGATGTGAAGAAAGACACTCCTGGGTTCGCGGTGAAGCCTTCTATTGGGCTACACATGAATGTGGACCTGGCTCTGATTAATGTAACGGTTACGGATCCTTATAATCGGTTGGTTACTGGGCTCGATCCCGACAATTTCCGAGTGTACGAAGACAATATTGAGCAGGAAGTAGTGACTTTCTCTTCCGAGGATGTGCCGATCTCGATCGGCGTGATATTCGATTTCAGCGGAAGCATGGCCAACAAAATCGGGAAGGCCCGGGAAGCGGCGCTGCAATTCTTTAAGACCGCCAATCCCCAGGATGAATTCTTCCTGGTCAGTTTTAACGAGCGCGCCGAACTGAGCAGCGCGTTTACGAATAGCATCGAGGATTTGCAGAGCCGCATGATGCTTACGGCGCCGAAAGGCCGCACGGCGTTGCTGGACGCCATTTATCTTGGCCTGAGCCAGATGAGGGGTGCACGCAACGGCAAGCGTGCCTTGCTCATTCTGTCCGATGGAGGCGATAATCATAGTAGGTACAACGAAAGCGATATCAAGCGCCTGGTGAAGGAAGCCGACACGCAACTCTATGCTATTGGCATCTTTGATCCGCTTGGCTATCGCAATCGCACGCCCGAGGAGCTCAACGGTCCCTCGCTGTTAGGCGAAGTCACCGAAATGACCGGTGGCCGAGTCTTTGCGGTGGAAAACCTGAATGAGCTTCCAGACATCGCATCAAAAATCGGCATGGAGCTGCGAAACCAATATGTCCTGGGATATCGGCCAAGCAATAAGGCGCATGACGCGCGGTGGCGGAAGATCAAAATCAAGCTGCGCGCGCCGAAGGGGCTTCCACCCCTCAACGTGTATTCAAAGACTGGGTACTACGCACCCAGCCACTAGAGCTACGTCCTCCCGGTCGTCCCGCCACGCTCTTCTTGCCCTGCTCGCCTCGTTTTTTGTTATCTGCTGCGCCGGAGCTGTGCTGGCGCAAATTCCTTCCGTTCCGAACGCACCGCCCCCGCCGCCGGGGCAGCCTACTGGAGGCCAGGAATCCAGAATTCGGGTGGACGTAAACCTGGTTGTCCTGCACACCACGGTGATCGACGACCGTGGGCGCTTCGCCGATGGTCTCAAGCAAGAGAATTTCCGGGTGCTGGAAGACAAAGTCGAGCAAAAGCTGTCGCTCTTCAAGCGCGAAGATATTCCCGTCAGCATGGGGCTGGTTATCGACAATAGCGGTAGCATGCGCGACAAACGGCCACGCGTGAACCAGGCGGCCATCACGCTGGTAGAAGCCAGCAACCCGCAGGACGAAGCGTTCGTGGTCAATTTCAATGACGATTTTTATCTCGACCTGGACAAGGACTTCACCAGCAGCATTCCGGAGCTAAAAGAAGCTCTGGAGCGCATTGATTCGCGCGGCAGCACGGCGCTCTACGACGCCATCATCGGATCGCTGGATCATGTGAAGAAAGGTAAGAAAGACAAGAAGGTTCTGCTCATCGTCACCGACGGCGAAGACAACACCAGTCATAGTTCGCTGGAGAAAACCGTTCGCGAGATCCAGAAGACGGATACGGTCATTTATACGATTGGTCTGTTAAGCGAAGAGAGCAAGAAGAGCGCGAAACGCGCCAAGCGGGCGCTCGAGGAAATCGCCAAAGCCTCCGGAGGTCTCGCGTATTTCCCGGAGAACGTCGAAGATGTGCATAACATCTGCGAGCAGGTTGCGCACGACATCCGCAATCAGTACACCCTGGCTTATTATCCCACCAACATAAAGCGTGACGGCACGTTTCGCGCGGTGCAAGTGGATGTGATTCCGCCGCGTGGCCGCGGCAGGTTGCAGGCGCGCACTCGCAATGGATACTACGCTCCCGGCGGAGCAGCGGGAAGCACTTCCGGCAACTGACTCGCACGGCTCTGACGTTCTCGCGAAATCAGCATTTTATTCTGTAGTTCTAGTGCTTAGCACTTGCGCGTCGGGCTAAACCCGACTGTGTCGATTAGGGGTGGGCGATGGCGATCACGCCAGCATCCTGTTGCATCTCCCTCTGTATCTGCTCGGCCAAACTTCTTACTTGTTCCCTGTGGGGCTCGAGTTTCAGGTAGGATTCCAAATCTCTGAGCGCCGCGGGAAGGTTGTGTTGGCGTATGTGAATTCTTGCAAGCAGGAAGTAAGCTTGCGACAGGTTTACGTTGCGCACCAATGCTTGCTCGACAGTGCGCTCGGCCTCGATCAGGCGATTCAGTCCAAACTGCGCAAAAGCTAAATAATATTTGCCGACCGCTGACCCGGGCTCCAGGTCGAGGGCGCGCTGCAAAAGCATTTCCGCCTCCGGAAATGCGGCTTTCTGGCACAGGATGGCTCCCAGACCGAACTGCGGAGCCGCGAAATTCCCCTTGGTAAGTTCGATCGCTTTCTGGAACGCCTGCTCCGCTTCGGTTTGGTGCGCCAGCCGTAAATGCGCAACGCCCAAATCGTAGTATGCCATGTAATGTTCTGGATACTGCGCGATGGCTTGCTCGAGATACGGAATGCTGTGAGCGGCGTCGCCCTTCTCCAGCATTTTGCTGCCTTTGTCGAACGCGGCGCGCCCCTTGCTTGCCATCTTCAGTTCTTGCACGGAGACCAGGTTGCTGCCTACGGCCGCGTGGGAGCTCGCTTGTCCCCGGCAAACGCTCGCGGAGAATAACATCGCGTGCGAAATCAGAGTTGCTGCCAACAACGTATGGTGTGACCGGATGGGGAATCGGGATGCGTTCATCGGAATACCTTGGGCGGGAAAGTCATCCCCCGTCGACGCTTCCATTCTGAGAAGTATTTGCGCAATGCACACCAGGGAATCGCGCACTGTGTAAGCGCAGATAACTGCACGGACGAACAGAGGGGTTAACTGCCCGATCGGACAGGGGTGCTACGGGGTCGTTTCGCCGAGGACTAAATCCCGCGCGCCGTCTCCTTCGACGCCGCTTCTTCGCGTCGGGCGGAGGTGACTTCACGGACAAAGCTGGTTCCGTGCGGAATTGCAGTGCCGAAATTCTCGGCGATGGTTTGGCCCATGTCGGCCAGGGTCTCGCGGATGCCCAGGTTGGCGCCGACTGCCGACGGCGAGTACGCCAGAATCGGCACGTATTCGCGCGAATGGTCCGTTGTTGGCCAGCGTGGATCGGGATCGCAGCCGTGGTCGGCGGTAATCATCAGGAGATCGGTGCGGCTGAGCTGGGGCAAGAAATTCGCCAGCCAGTGATCAAACTCTTCCAGGGATTTCGCAAAGCCTTCGACGTCTTTGCGGTGTCCGTACAACATATCGAAGTCCACGAGGTTGCAAAAAATCAGGCCTTTCTTTCTGTGCTGAAGAGCGGCGGTCAGCTTGTTCATGCCATCGTGGTTGCTGTCGCTGGTGACGTAGTCGGACACGCCGCGGCCGTTGTAAATGTCGTGAATTTTGCCAATGCCGAAAACTGGCACGCCGCGCTCTTGGAGGACATCAAGCAGGATCGGCTTGGGCGGATCGACGGCGTAATCGTGCCGGCGCGAAGTTCGTGCGAAATTGCCGACTGGGCCTGCGAATGGGCGGGCAATCACGCGGCCCACGCGATGTGGGCCGTCGAGCAGTTTGCGCGCAATTTCGCATATTCGGTAGAGGTCCGCGATGAAAATAACGTCTTCATGCGTGGCGATCTGAAATACGCTGTCGCCCGAGGTGTACACGATGGGCTTGCCGGTGCGCACATGCTCTTCGCCCAACTCTTGTATGATTTCGGTTCCGGAGGCGGGCTTATTGCCGATGGTTTTTCGGCCGATCGAGCGTTCAAATGCGGTGATCAAATCCGGCGGGAATCCGTTCTTGTAGATCGGGAATGCCTGGTCGAGCCACACGCCGGCCATTTCCCAGTGTCCGGTGGTCGTATCTTTTCCGGGCGAATGCGTTGCCCCTCTGCCGTAAGAGCCGAGCGGCGCCGCGGTTGGCTGCTGATGATTCAGCGGAGCGATATTTGCCAAGCCTAATTTTACGAGCGTCGGAATCTTGAGGGGGCGCGACTCCGCAATGTGCCCCAGGGTGTTGCGTCCGACGTCGCCATAGTCGGCGGCGTCCGGCAACTCTCCGATGCCCACGCTGTCTAGCACAACCCAGATGACTCTTTCCCACGCGGCCATCGCGGCGCTCCTTGCATCGCCCAGCTCATCCGCGACTCTAACATAGCCGCCGAGCACTGGCGTTGCGACCCAGGAGGGTTCGGCGATATTCTCTTTGCAAGAATCCGATCGAACCTGCTGAACTTTTGTTGTTTCCGCCGCGTAGTACAGATGGAAGAGGTGTGCGATGGCTAATGGTCAATCCCCACGTCGAACTTCGCTGGTGCTGCCGGTGGTGCTCATCGCGCTCGGGGCCATGTTTTTGTACGCGAACTGGCGACCAGCGTTTGATCCTTGGCCAATCCTGCGAACTTATTGGCCATTGATTCTGGTGTTTGTGGGATTGGGGAAAATGTGGGATGCGACGAGAGCGCGGCAGAACCCGGACGGCACGGCTCGCTCCGGTGGCGTTTCACTGGGAGCGACTTTCGGCGCCTTGGCGTTCGTGCTGGTGCTGGTCGTTTTGTTCTGGCACGGCCGCGCTTTCAGCCACGGTCGCCGCTATTCCAGCGATGTGCAGCACGAGTCGCGAACCGTCGAGCGGCAGGGCGCTAAGTCTGTGAACGTATCTCTGGAGACGGGCAGCGGGGAACTGAATGTAAGCAGCGGCTCGGGTCATTTGCTCGACGCCGATTTCAATTACAGCGATTCCTACGAAACACCTCGCGTTGATTACAATGTCGCAGACGGTATCGGCCACCTGAATATTTCGCAGGATAGCGGAAGCGCACACTTCGGCCCGAAACACAATCAGTGGAACCTGCGCCTCAGCAATGACGTGCCGCTCGAGTTGAAAATAGAAATGGGGGCGGGGCGCGGCCAACTGCGTCTTCGCGATTTGCCGGTGACTCGTCTTGAAATGAAGATGGGCGCAGGTCAGGCCGACGTGGATCTTACTGGCGATCGCAAGAGCGATTTAATCGCCGACCTACAAGGGGGCGTCGGCCAGGTGACCATACGGCTGCCCAGGAAAGTCGGCGTGGTGGTTCATGCTACAGGTGGCATTGGCGCAGTGGATGCGCACGGGTTACGCCACGATGACGGCGAATATACCAACGAAGCCTATGGCAGGACGCCTGCAACGATTCGCCTAACGGTGCAAGGCGGTATCGGGCAGATCAGCCTGATCGAAGAGCCGTAGAAGCTTGGTTTGCCCTGCCATCGCGCTCGCCGTATAATTTGAAGTTTGGGCAGCGCTCGCTGAGCGCGCTGTCCGAGCTTCCCTGTGGCGATCAACGAACTCATTCCGGTAAACACCAGCCAGGACACTATTTCGATCCGCGGCGCCCGTGTCCACAATCTTAAAAATATCAGCCTGGAAGTGCCCCATAACGCCATCACCGTGGTCACCGGGGTCAGCGGCTCTGGCAAATCATCGCTCGCGTTTGACACTATTTACGCCGAAGGTCAGCGGCGCTATGTGGAGTCGCTGTCCGCTTACGCGCGGCAATTTCTGGAGCGCATGGAGAAGCCCGATGTGGACGAAATTTCGGGGATTGCTCCGGCCGTGGCCATCCGGCAAAAGAATTCCACGCGCAATCCACGCTCGACCGTGGCGACCGCAACGGAAATCTACGATTACTTGCGGCTGCTGTTTGCGCGCTGTGGGCAGACGTTTTGCATCAAGTGCGGCACGGAAGTGCGCCGCGACAATCCCGAGGAGATCGCCGACAAAGTTCTGGGTCTTGCGCCCGGGCGCCGGTTTTATGTGTTGTATGAGCTTCGCATCGCGCAGGCGCAGCCTTCTCCGGGAACGCGGCGAGGCGGCAAGAAAAAGCCAATACCGCCCTCGCCGGAGGCGTTGCGGAACGCCCTCAGCGATATCCAGAAGCGCGGGTTCAATCGGCTCTATCAAGATGGCCGCCTGCACGAATTTTCCTCTCCGGAAACGCTGCTGGACGTGGATTTTACGCGGCCCGTGTGGGTCGTTGTAGATCGGCTCGCGGTCAGCCCGGAATCGCGGGCGCGGCTGGTGGATTCGATCGAGATTTGCTATCGCGAGGCCGGTGGGGAAGCGATCTTGGAGTTTGTAGCGGATGGGGCGGGGAATGCTGCGGAGCGCCTCGTCTTCAACGAGCGATTCGAGTGCAAGAACGATGGCACGCTGTACCAGGAGCCGGAGCCGCGGCTGTTTTCGTTTAACAACCCGTATGGCGCGTGTCCGCGCTGCCAGGGTTTCGGGAACACCATCGATTTCGATCTCAACCTGGTGGTGCCCGACGGGAGCAAGTCTCTGGACGAAGGCGCGATCGAGCCGTGGACCAAGCCGCGTTACCGGGCGCTGCTGCAGGAGATGAAGAAATGGGCCCGCGCGCAGGATATTCCCACCAACGTAGCGTGGCGTCACCTGACTGCGGAGCAGCGCAAGCTGATTCTGGAGGGCGACCCGGAAAATGATTTCGACGGCGTGAAGGGGTTTTTCAACTGGCTGGAACGCAAAAAATACAAATTACACGTCCGCGTTTTCCTCAGCCGCTATCGCGGGTATGCCATGTGCCCGGAATGCGGCGGAACGCGGTTGCGTGCCGAAGCGCGGGCGGTGCGCGTTGCCGGGCGGTCGATTACGGAGATCTGCACGCTGACGGTCAAGGAGGCTCGCAAATTTTTCAGCGGCCTGCAGCTCACCGAAGCGCAAACCAAGATCGCTGACAAGATTCTCGAGGAGATTCGCTCGCGACTCCAATTCTTGGATGAAGTCGGCCTGGATTATCTCTCGCTCGATCGCCTGACTTCCACGCTTTCGGGCGGCGAATCGCAACGGATTCAGTTGGCGACATCGTTGGGCTCGCATTTGGTGGGCGCGTTGTACGTTCTGGACGAGCCTTCCATTGGCCTGCATCCGCGCGACACGCAACGATTGATCGACATCCTGAAATCGCTGCGCGACCTTGGAAACACTGTATTGGTGGTGGAGCACGATCCAGACACGATTCGGGCCGCGGATCACATCATTGATCTTGGGCCAGGAGCCGGGGAGTTGGGCGGCAAATTGTTATTCGCGGGTTCTTACGACGCGATGCTGGCTGAACATAAGTCGCTCACCGGCCGTTATCTTAACGGCGAGCTGCGCATCCCAATCCCCAACAATCGGCACCGCCCCAGCGGCAAGTTTCTGCGGCTGTTTGGGGCTACGCTGCACAATCTGCAGAATGTTGACCTGATGATTCCCCTGGGGACGCTGACGGTGGTGACCGGCGTCAGTGGGTCCGGAAAATCCACTCTGGTTCACGATGTGCTATATCGCGCGCTGGGCGCCAAGCGCAATGGCGGCAGCGTGAAGGAATTCTGCGATCGCCTGGAAGGCGACAATCAGATTACCGACGTGGTGATCGTCGATCAGTCGCCGATTGGCCGCACGCCGCGTTCCAATCCGGCTACATATCTAAAAGCCTTCGACGCGGTCCGCGAAGTGTTCGCCGATACTCCGGACGCGAAGCGCCGCGGCTACACCGCTGGCCATTTTTCGTTCAACGTGCCGGGTGGGCGATGCGAAACGTGCCAGGGCGACGGCACAGTGACGGTGGAGATGCAGTTTCTCGCGGACGTCGAACTGATCTGCGAAGAGTGCCGGGGCACTCGGTTTAAGAGCAGCGTGCTGGAAGTGCGCTATCACGGGAAAAATATTCATGAAGTGTTGGGTCTCACGGTGCGCGAGGCGCTGGTGTTTTTCGGCAACGTGCCCAAAATCGTCTCGAAGCTAAAGGTGTTGAATGAAATTGGCTTGGGCTATTTGCGCCTGGGCCAATCGGCCACCACGCTTTCCGGCGGAGAAGCACAACGGCTCAAGCTGGCGTCGCACCTGACGCGCACGGAAAACCGCGGCATTCTTTACATTCTCGACGAACCCACAACTGGATTGCATTTCGACGACATTGCCAAGCTGCTGGCTGCGTTTCGCAAGTTGCTCGAGTCGGGAGCGTCGCTGCTGGTCATTGAGCACAACCTTGACGTCATCAAGTCTGCCGACTGGCTGATCGATATGGGGCCGGAGGGCGGCGACAGGGGGGGCAAGGTGATCGCTACGGGCACACCTGAACAGGTGGCGCGCAATCAGCAGTCGCATACTGGGCGTTTTCTATCGCGCGCGCTGAACGCTAACGGCCAGGCAAAACGCACCGGAAATGGCGCATCCAAGTCAGCAGCCCAGCCGGCAGCAACGGCAAATGGAGCCGGCGTTCCTGGCATCGAACCATGAAGGATTTTCTATTGCGCAGCGGAGCGTTCCGACTGACGCTCGGTGTGCCCCTCGCAATTGCGCTGCATTTAATCCCTGGATCATGCATCAATTCCGCGGCGTTTGCGCAATCTCCCGCTAGGCAGCCTACACAGGCGCGTCCGCAAAAAATCACCAATCCGCTCAACGACCTTCTCGACGAGGCTCAGCGCGATATCGATGCCAACAACTTCGACGCTGCGTTGGTGCCGCTGCAGAAATTCATCGCGGAAAAGCCGGAAGTGGCCTTCGCGCATTTCCAACTGGCCTACGCGTACACAGCGCTGAAGCGCAGCGACGAAGCGCGCGCCGCGTACGAGCAGGCCATAGCGCTCGATCCGAAAATGCCGGAGGCTTATCTGAATCTTGGCATTCTGCTCCTGGACAAACAGCAATATGCCGAGGCGATTGCCCCGCTAACCAAAGCTGTAGAACTGCTTCCCGCGCAAAGCCGACCGCGCTCGCTCCTGGCTGTTGCCCAAGACCGCTCCGGAGATAAAGAGACGGCGGCGCGATCGTTTGAGGGCGTCCTTCATCTTGATCCCAACGACCTGACAGCGAATCATTATCTCGGCGACCTGGACTTGCGCCGAGGCAAGCCTGCGGAAGCAGAGGCAAGATTTCGCCACGCTCTGGAAATTCGTCCGGACGCGCCGGAACTTTTGCAGGGTTTGGCGCAGAGCCTGGAGGCGCAAAACAAGCCGGAAGCCGCTGACGTATATCGTAAGTACCTCGTCGTTATACCCGGAGACGCCAGGGCGCGAGGGCACTTGATTCATGTGCTGCTGAACGCCCAAGAGTACGATAGCGCTCTCGCGGAACTCGACCATGCAGACGCCGGAAAGCCATCATTGGATTCGCTGCGGATGCGCGCCGACATTCAGATCGCGCAGAAAAAATGGGCCGATGCCGTCGCAACGTTACAACAAGCCACTGCGCTGGCGCCCCGAGACGCGCAGCTGGCCGGCGGGCTAGGCCGCGTGTACTTGCAGAAGCGCGATTTCGCGGCAGCTGAGAAAGAGTTGAAGGCCGCTCTGCAACTCGACAACAATAATCTTGCGTACTGGAAAGATCTAAGCTCGACTTACTACCTTTCTGGGAATTGCCCGGCGACGCTAGCGACGCTAGATGTGATCGCCAAGGCCGAACCGCCCACTTCGGGAGCATGGTTTATCCGCGCGCTCTGCTACGATAAGTTACGTCAGTTCAAACCGGCCCTCGAAGCCTACGACAAGTTTCTGGCGCTGGAGCAGGGTAGGGCGTCCGACCAAATCTGGCAAGCACAGCAGCGCAGTAAAGTCTTGAGACATATGCTGGAGGAGAAAAGATAGGCATGAGCCTTTGGGGGGCGAGCGTGCTGGCGATTTTGGCCGCGATGATTCCGGCGGGGATGGGCCGCGCTGCTGCTGATGATGTGGGCGCGTTGCAGGCACGGTTCGACCGCGAAACTAACTCGGTCCATAAAGCCAAGCTGCTGGAGAAACTGGGTGACGCGCAACTTGAACTGACCCGCCGGGCGTCGGAGGCCAACGATTACAAGACCATTGGCCTGGTGATGGAAAAATACCGCGATAACGCCCGCGCGGCTATCGATGCGCTCAAGAAGGATCATCGCGACGCGGAACACCATACTAGCGGCTTCAAGCAGTTGCAGATTCACGTGCACAAGTCCCTTCGCGAAGTCGATGAAACCCTGGTGATCGCTCCCGACGAATATCGTCCGCCATTGGAGATCGTGCGACGCGATCTCGCGAATATGGACGACGAGCTGCTGGATTTGCTGTTTCCCCGCCATCCTCTGGACAAGAAGCCCGCGCCAAAGAGTTCTGGCGGGCAAGGAGTATCGCCATGAAGTACGCCGCTCTGCTCGGTCTAAGCGTGTTGGCAATCGTTGCCGGGCCCTTTGCCATTTCCTCGAGCGCGGCGCAGAAGGATTATCTCTCCGCGCTGGAATCGGACAAGATCCGTGATGCGCAGGGCACCAATGAGCGAATCAGGCTATTTCTTACGTTTGCAGAAGACCGGCTAAAAAAGTTTCAGTACGAGTTGCAGCACCCGTCATCCAACAAGCATCCCGAGATGCTGAACGCGCTGATGAACGCGTATGTTGGCTGCGTGGACGATGCGGCGGACTTGGTTCAACTCGGGATTCAGAAACAAGAGAATATTCGCGCTGGGATCGACTTGATGGCCGGCAAAACGAAGGAGTTCTTGCAGGCGCTGGAGAAAGTGTCCGCCGATGGAGTTGAAGTAGACATTTACAAAGACAATTTGGACGACGCCATTGAGGGCACCCGCGATGCGATGAATGACGCGGAAAAGGCCAAAAAGGCTGTTGCGCCGCCTCCGGTAAGAAGGAAGAATTAGCTTCACTTGTGAGTTTCCGACGCCAAGGGTTTGGGAGAGCACACCAGGATTGACACTACGAAGCACAGCCACACCAACCGCCGGCCGTAGCGCCATGGTTCCTGGCGGCGCGGCATTATTTCAACGGGTCTATACGCGCCTGGGTTGTGAGGGTCGGCCACCCCGGTTTCGCGTTGAGTTTTATCCGTACAGCAGTTTGGTTCTGACTATCCGCCGCCGCGAAGAAGCTGTCTGGGTGCGGCTGTCGGACTTGTTGCGCCGCGCGCCGCTCAGCGTGCTGGAGGGAGCGGCCGCGCTACTCTTGTCGCGCGTATACCGGCGCAGAGCCCCGGCTTCACTGACGTCGCCTTACCTGGAATATGCGCGCTTGGATCGTACGCGCGCCCGCATCAATCACATGCGCAGACGTCGCATTCGTCCGGGCGCGGCCGGGCCGCAAGGGCGGCACTTTGACCTGGAAAGGTTATTCGACGAACTGAACGCCCGATATTTTGACGGCCAGCTGCTACGTCCGCACATCGGCTGGAGCAATCGAAGCTGGCGGCGGCAGTTCGGCTGCTATGACCCGGGGCCAAATCACATTTTGCTGAATCGTCGCATGGACCGCCCGGGGGTACCGCGATTCGCGGTCGAATATGTGTTGTTCCATGAAATGCTGCACGTGAAGCATCCTACGCGGCGGTCCGGCTGCAGCCTGGTGTCACATTCCCGTGAGTTCCGGGAGGAAGAGAAGCGCTTCGCGGATTTTGCGCGGGCCCGGCGGGTGCTCGACCGGCTAGCCAGATAGCTGAGCGCGAGAATGCTCTATCTTTCCGACTTCTTCTTTTTCTCGACTTCGCTGCGCAGCTTGTCGATTTTCTTGCGGATTCTATCGCCATCCTCGGCGTGCGGATACAGGTCGAGATACCGTGAATACGATGCGATCGCTTGCTTCCTCAGGCCTCTTTTCTCCTGCGCCTCGCCCAGATAGCGAAAGGGAATTGCATAACCCGGCTTGGCGGTAGTGGCATCCTGAAACCGATCGATGGCTGCGTCGATGTCGCCTTTCCTCATGTAGTACTGCCCGACCTCCAGGTCTTTCTCGGCGCGCAGGGGATCCCACGCGGGTTGGTCAGTCGCATTCTGCGTGGCGCTATCCGGCTTTTTTTTGGTATCCGGCTTCTTCGGGGTGGGTCCGTCAGCGGGCTTCGAGGATGATTCCGGCTCCGGCTCTTGCGCATGCAGCATCGGACCCGCCACAAAAAAGATGACTGCTGCGGTTTTTAGCATCCAATGAAGGAGCGATCTGCATTTCATGTTGCTTGGTCCAGTGTCTCTCCGCTATCGGATTCGCTCTAGTATGATGGAAGTTGCATGGAAATCGGAACTCCAAACTCCGAAACGTAACGACACGTAATTAGTGCCTTATGGAACCTCGCGAAAAAGCCGCGGCCCTTCCGGAAACCGCCGGGGTGTACCTGTTCAAAGACGCCACAGGCGCAGTGTTGTACGTGGGCAAAGCGGGGTCGCTGCGGAGCCGCGTGCGTTCGTATTTTCTCGAGTCGCGCTGGATGGATGCCAAGACGGGCTCGCTGGTTCGCGAGATCGCCGACCTGGAAACCATTGTGGTCGACAACGAGCGCGAAGCCCTGGCGCTCGAAAACAACCTCATCAAGCGCTATCACCCTAAATTCAATGTTCTGTTGCGTGACGATAAAACCTATCCGTACATCAAGTTCACCGCGGCCGAGAAATATCCGCGGGTGTACTTCACGCGCCGCATCAAGAAGGACGGTTCGCTCTATTTCGGACCGTATTTCCCAGCCGGCCTGGCGCGCCGGATTCTGCATTTCATTCACAAGCGCTTCCTGGTGCCCAGTTGCACCGTGGATTTGACACGCAATCATCCGCGGCCTTGTTTGCAGTATTACATCAAACGCTGCCAGGGCCCGTGTGTCGCGGGGCTCACCAGCGATGAGCGCTACGCGGAAGCGGCGCGTGATGCGCGCTTATTTCTTGAGGGCCGCCGCCACGATTTGATGAAGAGCCTGGAGCAGCGCATGGCCGCCGCAGCCGAGCAGGAACTGTTCGAGCAGGCCGCCGCCTATCGCGACTTGTTGCGTACTCTGGAAGATATCGAGGAGCGCCAGCGCATCGCCACCGCGCAGGGCGATGACACCGATGTTTTTGCTTACTATGCGGAGCCGCCGCTGGTTTCAGCGAACTTGTTTCACCTGCGCGGGGGCCGCGTGGTCGATCGCCGTGAATTTTACTGGGAGGACCTTGAGGAATTCGATCCCCACGAGTTCGTTCCGTCGCTGCTGAAGCAATTTTATCTGGACGCTGAATATTTGCCTAAAGCGATTCACGTGCCCATTGATTTTGAAGATCGCGCGCTTTTGGAAGAGACGCTGACCGAACGCGCCGGCCACAAAGTGGAAATCTTCACCCCACAGCGCGGAAGCAAGCGGGCATTTCTGGACCTCGTTGAAAACAACGCAAAGCATTCCTTTGAGCAGCGCTTCCGAGTGCTGAAGCCCACCTCCAAGGCCATCGGCGAGGCAGTTCAGAACGCGTTAAACCTACTGGAAGAGCCGCGGCGCATCGAAAGTTTTGACATTTCGCACATCGCGGGCACGGACACGGTGGCTTCCATGGTCGTGTGGGAAGATGGCCGAATGAAAAAGTCCGACTACCGCAAGTTCATCATACGCGGCGATGGGGGGAACGGGACCGCAAGCGGCGACCTCCCGGTGCTCGGCCGGAACGACGATTTCGCCAGTATGCGCGAAGCGGTCGCTCGCCGCTATCGACGCGTTCTGGAAGAGAAACGGCCGATGCCCAGCTTGATTTTGATTGACGGCGGCATCGGACAACTGCATGCCGCTGCGCAAGCTTTGGAATCCCTGCAGATCATCAATCAGCCGATCGCCAGCATCGCCAAGAAGGAAGAAATCCTATATATTCTCGGCCAGGAAGACGAGCCATGCATTCTGGATCGCCACTCGCCGGTTCTGCACCTGATCCAGCAGATTCGCGACGAGACGCATCGTTTTGCGGTGAGCTTTCATCGCCAGCGCCGCGGCAAACGGCAGACCAAGACGGCCCTAAGCGATATTCCTGGCGTCGGCCCGCGCACGACCCAGAAGTTGCTACGCGAATTCGGCAGCATCGCAAATCTGCGGCGGGCGGGTCGCGACAAACTGAGCCGGGTGGTATCCCCGAAAGTGGCCGAAGCAATCCTCACTCGACTGGAATCCGAAGTCGCCACGGATAACCTTAAGTAGGGCCGGATAGCGGTTAGGCCGTATTGCACCGTACAGACTGCTATGCTACGGTTTCCCTCGGAGGTTTCTATGGCCGATAATGTGGGATCCAAGGTGAGTTATTTCCTGGTAGGCCTGGGCGTTGGCGCGTTGGTGGGAGTTTTGTTCGCACCGAAGTCTGGCGAAGAGACGCGCGACCTGCTCTCCAAGAAGGCCGATGAAGGGCGCGATTATGCCCAACGCAAGGCGCGTGAGCTTCGGGAGCGCGCGGATGAACTGATTGAGCGCAGCAAGGACGTAGCGGTGCGCAAGAAGGACTCGATTTCGTCGGCCGTGGAAGCGGGACGCGAAGCCTATCTCCGGGAGTCGGCCAAGTCCTAAGCAGTGTGGGTAGGTAAGACCGCGACAAAGCTTTGCGCCTTTGTCGTCAAAAGGCGTCGCACGAGCATCTTACGAGTGGGGCGGCCCTGGCAGGGCGCTGGGGGTGACTATGGACACCTGGGTTCAAGTCTTCGTGGTGGTTGCGGCGGTAGCGATTGTTATTCAGACGGCGATGATCACCGCGCTGTTCCTGCAGATGAAACGGCTGGCGGAGCGGCTGGAGCGCTTCACCGGAGATCTGGAAACGCGGCTGACGCCCATTCTCAACCGGGTGCAGTTCTTCCTCGAAGATACGCAGCCAAAGATTTCGGAAATGATTGCGGATGCCTCACACGTTGTGTATCTGGCGCGTGCGCAAGCGCAAAAGGTCGATCGTGTTTTCACCGAAGCTTCGGACCGATTGCGCGGGCAACTGGTGCGCGCCGACCGCATTCTTACCGGCGCGTTGGAGGCGGTCGAGGATGCGGGCAGCAAGTTTTCGCACAGCGTTTGGCGGCCCATGCACAAAGTCTCGGCGCTGGTGCAGGGCATAAGGGTCGGGATCGATTTGTTGCGCTCGCGGCGCGGGAATCGGCGGCGGGAAGAGCCGTTGGAGCAGGAAGAAGAGCTTTTTATCTAACGGCTACGAGCAAGTTTCTCCGGGCAGGCGTTCACGCGCCTGCCCTTTTTTATTGCTAACGAATCCAGCCGCCGCCCAGCACACGTTCGCCGTCGTAAAAGACGGCGCCCTGCCCGGATGTAATGGCGCGCTGTGGAGTATCGAAGACGATCCGCGCCCGCGTGGTATCCGAAGCCGTGATCGTGGCTTGGGCGGGAATGTGCTTGTGACGAATCTTCACGCTGGCCCGCAAAGGGTCACCGGGAACCTCGTGCGCGATCCAATTGACGTCTTGGACTTCACACGCCGTGGTGCGCAACGACTCGTCATTTCCGACTATGACGCGGTTCTTCTCGCGGTCGATGGCCAGCACATAGAACGGATGGCCGGCCGCGAATCCCAAGCCTTTGCGCTGCCCGATAGTAAAGTTGTGCACTCCGCCATGATGGCCAGCCACCGCTCCGTCTTCGGTCACAATGTCTCCCTCGGTGTTCGATAGCGGGGAGCCGCGTTCGCGTGAATAGGCCTCGATAAATTGCACGTAGTTGCCGTTGGGAACGAAACACAGCTCCATGCTTTCGGGTTTATCGGCCACCGGCAGGCTCGCCTGGCGCGCTGCGGCGCGCACTTCGCCCTTGCTCAATTCGCCCAGCGGAAATTCGCTGCGCGAAAGCTGGTCCTGGGTTAGTCCCCACAAAAAGTAAGACTGATCCTTGCTGTCATCGCGTGCGCGCCACAGCTCCCAGCGGCCGGTCCTCTCGTTGCGGCGAATGCGCGCGTAGTGGCCGGTAGCCAGCCGCTCCGCGCCAATTTGCCGGGCCATGCGCAGCAGCGGCTCAAACTTTACGTCGGTGTTGCAGTTGGTGCATGCGATGGGCGTGCGTCCGGCAAGGTATTGATCGACGAATGGACGAATCACCCGCGCTTCAAATTGCTCCTCGAAATTGACCACGTAATGCGGGAAATTCAGATGCTGCGCGACACGCTTGGCATCATAGACATCGTCGAGCGAGCAACAGCGGTGCTGCGCCGGTCCATCGCCTTGCAATTCCGGCAAGCGCCGCTGATTCCAGAGCTGCATGGTCAGCCCGATGATCGGGCAGCCTTGTTGCTGGAGCAGTGCCGCCACAGTGGAAGAATCGACACCACCGCTCATGGCCACGGCGATCAAGCCACTCTGAATTTCGGCTGCGGCCGGCAAGGTGTCGAATTGCGTTGCGCTGCTCATGCACTAATCATTTTACGGGAAAGCGGTCGTCGCTGCTCAGAAAGCTTGAGTCACGTGGTTGCACGGAGTCGTTCGGGAGTTACGAGACTCGCGATGCGCACATTTATGTACGCGTGGCGGCTTCCTTGCGGTAGGTCGGCGAGAGTTCGCGAAGCTGGTCGACCGCGGCGGGTACAACTTCCAGCGCGAATTGGATGTCAGCGGGCGTTGTGTGGCGGCCAAGGCTGAACCGGAGACTGGCGCGTGCCTCGTCGGGCGTGAGCCCGATCGCCGTCAGGACATGCGAAGGCTCAACAGCTCCGGACGAGCAGGCCGCGCCGGTGGAGCACGCCAAGCCCTTAAGATCCAGGGCGATGACCAGCGCTTCGCCTTCAATCCCCGGGAAAGTGATATTGCTTGTATTAGGCGTGCGCGGCGCTCGCGCGCCGTTGGCCCGCGAATGTGGAACCCGCAACAACAGCCCCTCCTCCAACTGGTTGCGCAAAGCGGAAATCCGCGCCGCATCTTCCCCTAGCGACTTCCTTGCCATCTCAGCGGCTTTGCCCAAGCCGACAATCCCCGCGACGTTTTCCGTACCCGGACGGAACCCGCGCTGGTGGTGTCCTCCATAAAGAAGCTGCTGCAAACGCGTGCCGCCGCGGATGTACAGCGCCCCGATGCCCTTCGGCGCGTAAAACTTATGGCCCGAGAGCGCCAGCAAATCCAGATGCAGCGCGTTCACATCAATCGCCAGCTTTCCCGCGGATTGCACTGCGTCGGTATGGAAGTAAACGTCGGCCTCCACCGCGATGCGGCCAATATCCTCCAGCGGCTGCACGGTACCCAGCTCATTGTTGGCGTGCATCACCGTAATGAGCACGGTTTCCTTGCGAATAGCCCGCCGCAGTTGGTCCGGGGAAATGAGACCTTCGCGATCAACGGGCAAATAGGTGACGGCTACACCTCGCTTCGCAAGTTCCTGGCAGGTATTGAGCACGGCTTCATGCTCGATGTTGCTGGTAATGACGTGCTTCAGGTGCGCGATAGAAAACCGCCGCTCAAGATCATCGAGGGGATTCTTGCTCGGAACAGCGGGCCAGCTCACAGGAGCTGCCACTGTGCCGAAGATGGCGTGGTTGTCGGCTTCCGTGCCGCCGCTAGTAAAAACAATTTCCTGCGGACGCGCACCGATCAGCGCGGCGACTTGCTCCCGCGCCGTTTCCACCGCAGCGCGCGCTCTCTGCCCAAAGGTGTGAATCGAAGCAGCGTTACCGAATTCCCCGGAGAGGTACGGGAGCATGGCATCGAGGACACTCGGCTCGACGGGTGTGGTGGCATTATGATCCAGATAGACGCGAGTCATCGCCATCCCATCAGGATAGACCCCGCCCTCCCGGACAGCAAGCGGGCCCCACACGGGATTAAGACTGAATAGGTACGAAGAACGAAGAAGACAGAGGATGCCAGACGCGATTCGATGGACTTAACCCACGAGGCGGGCTGACGGGCAGCCGCGTGGCCACGCTTCAGCACAACATAGACGTATCATTCGGGCCATACAGGTAATTTGGCAGTTTGAACGCGGCTCAGACCGGACTAGCGGGCCAGAGTGAGGAGCACAGAATTCAATTGCATCAGGTCGGCGTCTACGCGATAGAAGCCAGAGCGCCACTTGGTATCTGCTTCTTCGGCGTCCACCTTAAGAACTGCAAAGTCCCGGTCTTGTGGTGCGCCGGTCGCCATGGTGGGGAACGCGTCGCCGAGATAAGTGATGTCGCCCGGCGCAGCCAGATGCTGGCAATCTTCGCGATTCACGATGGCGCGCAGCATGCCTTGGTTCTGCGTGTGCGGCTGACAAAAGTATAGGCTTGCCATACCAGCCGAGTATCGGCAAAAGGCGAACAAAGTTGAATGGTACGGGAGGTCTATGTTGTGCATATGAGTACCTGCCCCACAGCGAAGATTAGAATCCTTTAAGCCTCATACAATGAGCAAGTTCCGAGCATTTCAGCGTCAGCAATTCCGTCCGCTTCCAGCTAGAATGCCCAGTGCTCGTCCACTAACTGTTTTGCATTATCCTCAAATTTTTCTATAGCTTAGAGTGAAATTACGCGTGTTACCCCTCGCCCTGCAATCCATCCTACAAAGTGAATCAAAAAATCCTGCTTGAGGGCTGAAAGAAGCTTTGAGCCTCTGCAAGGAAAAATCGAATGGAGCTAACAATGAAAGTGTCGAGAAGCTTGTTTGGCGTAACCTTAGCGTCGGTGCTGCTGGCAAGCAGCGCCTTCGCAGCAACGGCCAACAAGGGGACCCTGAAGCTATTCGTGCCGGTAACCGTCCAAGGCAAGCAATTGGCGCCCGGGCAGTACACCGTGGAATGGAATGGTGAAGGCCCGAACGTCCAATTGAATATCGCAGACGGGAAGAACGCCGTGACCGCGATTCCTGCCCGCATCGTGCCGGTCAACGCCAAGAATCAAAGCAGCGGATATTCCTCCGAAAAGCAGCCAGACGGCCAGGAAACCCTAAAGAATGTATTCTTCGCGGGCAAGACCTACGAGCTGCAGATCGGCGAGCAGTCTGCGTCCCAGGGAGGGCAACCCGCCGCAAGCGGCAGCAATCAATAGCACTTACTCACAATTTGGATATTGGCAAAGAGGGCTGCTCAACGCGGCCCTTTTTTGTTGAGCAGCCAACCCGATGTTGAAGCCTCATCCCTATTCCAGCTTGGGTTATATCGCTGGATTGCTAGGCATCGGGTCAGGGGCAGGCTTTGCCTCGCGACCATGGAATTGCTCAGCTTCCGTGGATCCGGCCAGCGCTGTGGTGGACGAATTGCCGCTGGAAACCACCTTGGCGATCTCGTCGAAATACCCCGTGCCCACAAAGCGCTGATGCGTCACGGCACGATACCCAAGCTCCTGGGCGGCAAACTCTTCCTGCTGCAGCTTGGAATACGCGGTCATGCCCGCCTGAGAGTAGCCGCGCGCCAAATGGAACATGCTCATGTTCAGCGCATGGAAGCCGGCCAGCGTGACGAACTGGAACTTGTAACCCATCTTGCCAAGCTCTTGCTGAAAGTTGGCGATGGTCACATCGTCAAGCTTCTTTTTCCAGTTAAACGACGGCGAGCAGTTGTACGCGAGAAACTTGCCAGGGAACTTCGCATGGATGGCGTCGGCAAACTTCCGCGCTTCGGCAAGATCCGGCGTCGACGTTTCGCACCACAGCATGTCCGCATACGGCGCATAAGCCAGGCCGCGAGCGATGGCGGCGTCAATCCCACCGTGGAATTGGAAAAATCCTTCCGCAGTGCGCTCGCCGTGGATGAACTCGCGGTCGCGCGGATCGGCGTCGGACAAGAGCAGGCCCGCAGAGTTCGCGTCCGTGCGCGCAATCAGAATGGTGGGGACGCCGCAGACGTCGGCGGCCAGTCGCGCCGCGGTCAGCTTCTCAATGAATTCACGGATGGGCACCACGACCTTGCCGCCAAGATGCCCGCATTTTTTGGCCGAAGAGAGCTGGTCCTCGAAGTGCACGCCGGCCGCACCGGCTTCGATCATGGCCTTCATCAATTCGTACGCATTGAGCGCGCCGCCGAAACCGGCCTCCGCATCGGCCACAATGGGCGCGAACCAATACGTGCCGGTGTGCTTGCCTTCCGCGGACTCAATCTGGTCGGCGCGCATCAGCGCGCGATTGATGCGCTTCACGAGCGCCGGTGCGCTATCGCAGGGATAGAGGCTCTGATCCGGATACACATCGCCGGCCGTATTGTTGTCCGCCGCAACTTGCCAGCCGCTGCCGTAAATGGCCTTCAGGCCGGCTTGCACCATTTCGATGGCTTGATTGCCGGTCACCGCGCCGAGAGCGGGAACGTACGCATCCGTGTGCATCAAGTTCCAAAGGCGTTCGGCCCCCAGTCGCGCCAGGGTGTATTCGATCTGAATCGTGCCGCGCAGGCGTACCACGTCTTCGTGGGAATAGGGGCGCGTGATCCCGGACCAGCGCGCATTGCTGGCCCAATCGGAATGACCATTCTGCTTCTTGTGCCCGTTCTTGCCGTTGACTGCCATGGGGTCTCCTTCATTCACCGCTAAAGCTGAATCACAACTACGCCTCAGACCGGATTGAACTCGCCGCGAACGATCATCTCTTCGCTTAATCTCCTTGCTTCGCGAAGCCGGGCTTGCTCCGGAGCTACCTCGCCG
>Ga0210409_10002590_pt1 | contig 21324 bp, 19 predicted proteins | sample IncBWH17MmetaG_FD_161649 | JGI IMG/M metagenome (GOLD analysis project Ga0210409, IMG submission 161649) | Forest soil microbial communities from Barre Woods Harvard Forest LTER site, Petersham, Massachusetts, United States - Inc-BW-H-17-M | ecosystem: Environmental > Terrestrial > Soil >...
GATGGGCGGCGGCGAAGTCGCCCGCTACCTCGGCAAGTACGGCTCGGATGGGGTACGTAAGGCCGTCATCATCTCCGGCGTGCCGCCGTATCTGCTCGATGGCGTGCCGAAGAGCGTCTTCGACGGGCTCGAAGCCGCGGCCAAGGCCGACCGGTACGCGTTCTTCTCCGAGTTCTTCAAGAACTTCTATAACACCGACGTATTGCTGGGGAAGCGTGTCAGCTCGCAGGCGGTGGAAGCTAGCACGGCTGTCGCCATCCGCAGCTCGGCGTTCGCGACCGTGGCCTGCATCCCCACGTGGTACACGGATTTTCGGGCAGACCTCGATCGCATCGACATCCCCACGCTCGTCATGCAGGGAGAACAGGATCGGATCGTACCCATCGGCGCGTCGGGTGCCAAGACCGCCAAGCTCGTCAAGGGCGCGAAGTACGTGGTCGTCAAGGACGGACCGCACAATATCGCGTGGACACACTCGGACGTCGTCAACCCCGAGCTGGTGGACTTCCTGAAATGAGAGCGGCGCAGATATCCAAGCCTGGCGGAGATTTTGAGATCGTCGAGCGCGACATTCCCAAACCCGGCGCCGGACAGGTGCGCATTCAGGTGCAGGCCTGCGGCGTCTGCCACAGCGACTCGTTCACGAAGGAGGGCGTGTGGCCCGGCATTCAGTATCCCCGCGTTCCGGGACATGAGGTCGTAGGCATCATCGATGCGCTGGGCGCAGGTGTGTCGGTGTGGAAGAAAGGCCAGCGCGTCGGAGTGGGTTGGCACGGCGGCCACGACAACACGTGTCGCCAGTGTCGGAGAGGAGATTTTAAGAATTGCGAGAATCTTCAAGTGCCTGGCATCAGCTACGATGGTGGATATGAGCAATACATGGTGGCGCCCGCGGACGCCGTGGTGTCGATTCCGGACACCCTCAGTGACGCCGAAGCCGCACCACTCCTCTGTGCGGGCATCACCACCTACGACGCGCTGCGCCGCAGCACCGCGCTCCCAGGCGATCTGGTCGCCGTGCAAGGCGTTGGCGGCCTAGGACACCTCGCCATTCAGTTCGCGAGCAAGTTTGGCTACAACGTTGTGGCGATCGGGCGCGGCGCCGACACCGCGGCGCTCGCCACGAAGCTCGGGGCCAGCGCGTACGTCGATACCGAATCGACGAACGCCGTCGAAGCATTGCAGAAAATGGGTGGCGCGCAGGTCATTCTGGCGACGGCACCGAGCTCAAAGGCGATGTCCGAGTTGGTGAACGGTCTCGGACCGAACGGCGAGCTCATCGTGATCGGCGTCTCACTCGATCCCATCGAGGTTACCCCCGTACAGATCATCGTCGGGAGTAAGCGCATTCAAGGCTATGCCTCGGGCGCACCAGCGGCCACTGACGACACGCTGCGGTTCTCCGAACTGACCGGTGTGCGACCCATGATCGAGACCTATCCGCTCGAGAAGGCGAGTCAGGCCTACGATCGCATGATGAGCGGCAAGGTACGATTCCGCGCGGTTCTCACGATGTGAAAGCATCCCTTGTGCTATCGAGCAGCTAACCCTTCACTCAGGATGCCTTGACGGGCGAATGTCTTGAGCTGTTCCCCGTCATGACTGACGACGACGCTCACACCGCTCCGCTCGGCCTGATGGAGCCAGGCGAGCTCGCCAGCGATCGCCGCCCGGTCCTCCGCCATGTGGCGGCTCGCCGAATCGGGCTTCTCTTTCTCCGTCTCGATCCCCAGGCGATGCCACGCGACGTCGCCCGAGAGGATCACCTCGAGGCCCGACGCGAGCTTGACGTACACCACCTGTGATCCGGGCGTGTGCCCCGGCGCCTTGATGAGCACGACGCCCGGCGCGATCGGCAACACCCGATCGTAGTCGACGATGATGTAGCGCCCCGCGCGAGTCGAGTCGAACGGCGTGAGCGTCCGCTCCGGTTTGTGGAGCAGCCAGTCCATCTGCGCTCGCGTGAGCATGGTCTTCGGCGCCAGCTCGTCGGCGACGGCTGAGTGGCCCACCGTGCCGATGTGGTCGTAGTGCTCGTGCGTGATGACAATGAGACCAGCGCCCCGCAGGGCCGTGATCGCGCTGGTGTACCGGTCATCGAAGAACCGGCCGGAGTCGTGTGCGCCGGCTGCGATTTCGCGGTCCATCGCCGCGTCGATCATGATCCACCCTTGCGCGAAGCGCACCTGGAATACCGGAGTCGGCGACGAAACCGTCGTTTTCGGCGCATTCTCTACGGCGACGGAGAGCGGCCACGAGTCCTCCTCGACGTTGAGGTACCCGATCGCGATCGGCAGGTCCCCCGGCACGGCGTGTATGAGTCCGCGCGCAGCCGCGAGCTCCGGCTGAGCGGCGAGCGGCTGCGCCACAGCGAGCGTGCAGAGCAGGCCGCGAATCATGCGGCGGTCTATCATAGTCGGCATTTGGCGATGATCGCGCGCCGCGGTCTCTGTGTACAGGGTCAAGGGGCGGATCGGCTCCGCGAAGGGGTGATCGACCCTTGACGTCGTTGCGCGCATGCCCGTTTGCTCGATCGCCTCACACTACCGGATGCTGCGGCGCCTCGGGTGCGGATAACCTCATCGCGCCAGCACACCATGCAGCGCAGCTAGCCCGCGCTCGATCTCGGGCAGATCGACCACACCATACCCGAACACAAGCCCCGGTCGAGGCGACTGCCTCAAGTGATAGCGCGCAAGCGTATGCATCTTCACCGATCGCCCCGCAAGAACCTGAACAGCAGCGTCCAGATCGACCCCTTCCCGAGCCCAGGCGGCAACGTGCATGCCGTACTCCGAGGGAATCGGCTCCAGCCAGTCCGAAAAGTCTCGCCTTAGCAGCGCATAGAGCGTCTGGCGCCGTCTACTATAGATGTGCCGCATCTTACGAACGTGCCGCGCCAGATGCCCTCCGGCGATGAACGCGGACACGCCCGTCTGCAGTGGCGTCGAGCAATGCCAATCGAGACAATTCTTCGCCGCAACCAAGGTGCGCCGCGCCCAATCCGGCACCACGATGAACCCGAGCCGGAGGGAAGGCAGCATGCACTTCGAAAAGGTGCCAACGTAGAACACGACGTCCGCCGCGTCAGTGGCGCGCAAAGATTGCAGCGGCTTGTCGCCAAACCGAAACTCGCCGTCGTAGTCATCTTCGACGATGACCGCTCCGTGCCGGCGAGCGAAGTCCACCAATGCCGCGCGACGGCGCTTCGACATCGTCACGCCCAATGGAAATTGATGCGATGGGCAGACGCAGATTACTCCCACGCTAGCCGGTAAGCTGTCGACGACCAGCCCCTCTTCATCCACTCGCGCCGGCACGATCCGCGCGCCGGCGGCGGCAAAGGCAACGCGCATCGGCGGATAACCGGGATCCTCGACCGCCACTACGGTCTTGCCCGGCGTCACCAGAATGCGCGCCAAAAGATCGAAGGCCTGCTGTGCGCCCGCGGTGACAACGACGTCGTCGGAACGACAGACCACGGCGCGGGTCAGGGCGATATGGCTCGTGATGGCCTCGCGGAGATGAAAATTGCCCTGATTGCCCTGCGGACTTTTGAACGCAGGGGGCTTTTTCTCCAGACCGCTCAACTGCTTCGCACTGACGCGACGATAGACGTCAAACGGGAATAGGCGGGGATCGATCAAGGCAGGACGAAAGTCCATCACCTTCGCGGCGCGTGGGACGACCGACGCATCGTCGCGCCAGAACCCCATAGCCGCGGTCACATCTTCTTGGAGCCAGAAGGCATTGAGCCGGTACGTGCTGCCCGGCGACGGTAATGATGCGGGTTCCGGGGGCAGATCGGCGACATAGGTGCCCGAACCGTGGCGGGCGACGACGAGGCCCTCATTCGACAATCGGTCATAGACCTCCGCCACGGTGTTGCGCGAAAGGCCGAAGAATGCCGCCGATTTGCGACTCGCGGGCAGCTGGGTACCGGCAGCGAGGCGGCCATCTCGAATGGCGTCGTTCAATTGACGATAGAGAAATCGGCCGGCCTCCCGCGATCCCGGAACAGCGCGTTCCAACTCGATCTCGAACAACGGATCCATAAAGTGGCCCACCCACATTCTGATAAAGTGGCCCTTAAGTGTCAGCCACTTACAGAATACTTTGGGCAGGCACGCCTGACCATAGGAGAAGAACTTGAATTATCTGATGGCCGCCATCGTGTGCATCTCGTATCCGTGCGTCGGCCTTTCGCAGACACCCACGCCGCACGACGGGCAACACGACTTTGATTTCAACCTTGGCGTATGGCACACCCACATCAAGCGAATTCTCGATCCATTCGCGAGCAGTTCTGCATCCGTTGAACTGAATGGCACCGTGACCGTGCGCAAAGTGTGGGATGGCAAGGCGGAACTGGAGGAGATCGAAGCCGATGGGCCGAAAGGCCACTGGGAAGGTCTCACGCTCTTCCTGTACAACCCGACTGCACACCAGTGGAGTCAGTCGTTCGCGAACAGCAAGGTCGGGATACTGACGTCGAATATCGGTGAATTCAGGGACGGCCGAGTCGTGCTGGTTGGTCAGGACAACACCGTGACTGACAAGACGATCTTGGTGAGGGCCGTGTGGTCCGACATCAAGCCGGATTCGCACCAATACGAGGAGTCGTACTCGAATGATGGTGGGACGACCTGGGTACGGTCGTTTGTCGCCAACTTGACGAGGGTGAAGCAGTGAACCTGAGTGGGACCTGGAGTCCCACAACCGAACACCGGCCGCTGATCGTCTGACCGTAAGGGGCCGAGCGAAAGAGAGTTACGCGCGGGCACGGTCCTAGCTTGGAGGTGGGCTATATGCGAGACCTCCGAACCGCTTTTCGCTCTCTCGCCCGCGCCCAGGGCCTGGCGATCACCGTCATCCTCACGCTCGCGCTCGGGATCGGCGCCAATGCCGCGATCTTCACGCTGGTCCGCGGCGTGCTCCTCCGCCCGCTCGTCAACCGCGATGAGCAGCGCCTGGTCTACATCCGCCAGAGCCAGAGCGGGATCGGCTCTGAGGACGCTGCGTTCTCCGTCCCGGAGCTAAAGGACATCGAATCCGGCGTCCACGCGTTCTCCGAGTTCGGCGACTTCTCGACGATCGGCTTCGTGATGGTGGGCCTCGGCGAGCCGCGCGAGGTCCGCGCGGGCGTCGTCGGCGGCTCCTACTTCGATGTCATGGGCCTCCACCCGGTCCTCGGCCGCCTCATCGGCCCACGCGATGACGGCCCGGCGGCGCCCGGCGTGGTGGTCCTCACGTACCGATTCTGGTCCACGGTCCTCCACAGCGATCGCGGCGTGATCGGCAAGACCTTGCGTCTCGGCAGCGGCCCCCTGGGCTCGCGCAGCGCAACCATCGTTGGCGTCCTCGAGCCCTCGATCCCCTATCCGGCCGAGACCGAGATCATCGGGAATCTCGTCACGAGCCCACACCATCTCTCGGCGACAATGGTGACGGGCCGCGTCCATCGCATGACGGAGCTCTTCGGCCGGCTCGCGCCCGGCGCGACGCTCGAGCAAGCGCGCACCGAGCTTCAGACGGTCTATACCGCGATGGTGAGACAACATCCGGAGGCGTACCCGAAGCAGGCCGCGTCCGCCATCAGCGCGATCGGTCTCCGCGATCAGATCACCGCCCGCGCACGCCCGGTGCTGCTCGTGCTGCTCGCCGCCTCTGGCCTGGTGTTCATCATCGCGTGCTCGAACGTCGCGAACCTGCTGCTCGCCCGCACGGTGCGCCGGGAAAACGAGCTCGCCGTTCGCGCCGCGCTCGGCGCCAGCAAGGGCGCACTCCGGCGCGCCCTGCTCGCCGAGAGCGTGCTCCTCTGCGGCGCCGGGGCACTCCTGGGTGTGCTGAGCGCGGATCCCATGGTCGCGATACTCGCACGCTACGCCTCGCGATTCTCCGTCCGCGCGCTCGATCTCACGGTCGACTCCAGCATGCTCTGGGTCGGCGCGGGACTCGCGATCGTCGCGGCCGTGGTGCTCGCGTTCGTGCCGCGCCTACCATCGGCGGGATTCGGGGCGAGCGGCGGCCTCCGCATCACCGGCGGCACGAACCGCCGGCTCCGGCTGTTCGCGGTCACGCAGATCGCCGCCTCATTCGTCCTGCTGGCCGGCGCCAGCACGCTCTTGAAGACTCTGTTGGACCTGCAAACCGCCCGCACGGGGCTCGACATGACGCACGTGCTGGCTGTCAACGTCCCGGTCGACGGCTATGGCCGCACGCAAGCGCAGGTCGCCGCGTTCTATAAGGAAGCGATTCGGCGCGTATCGCAACTTCCCGGCGTCGACGGCGTCGCGGTCGGCAACGCCGTGCCCTGGCGCGATCAGGACTTCCTGTTCGGCCTGCAGTTCTCGGGCGAAGGACACGCCAGTGCTTCCGCCGAAGACAACCCCCGCGCCAAGTATCGCACCATCTCACCGGGATTTTTCGCTACGCTGGGCGTCCCGATTCTCGAAGGGCGTGATTTCAACGATCTCGATCGCGACAGTGTCGAGCCGGTGGTGATCATCAGCAAGAGTGTCGCCGAGCAGATGTTCCCGGGCCAGGATCCGCTCAATCATCACGTGCAGTGGACCGATCCCGTGATCCAGTTCGGGGGCATCAAACCGACGCCGCGCCGCGTCGTCGGCATCGTCGGCGATATCGACGATGTGAACGTCCTACCCGCACCCACGCTCACCATCTACCATCCGATCGAGCAAGAAGGCCTGTTCGGCGGTCGCTTGTTCGTGCACACGCGCGCCAACCCCTACACGCTGGTCACGCCGATCACTCGCACGATCCGCGACCTCTCGGCTGATCAGCCGATCGAGCACGCGGCCACGCTCGAGGATGTGCGCGCCGAAGTACTGTCACCGGACCGACTGAATTCCCTGGTGTTCGGCGGATTCGCCATCGTCGCACTCGCCATCGCGGTCGTCGGCGTCGCGGGCGTCCTGGCGTTCTCCGTCAGCGCCCGCACCCGCGAGTTCGGTATCCGGCTCGCCATCGGCTCTCAGGCGAGCCGCTTGTTGACAGGCGTCGTCCGAGAAGGTGCGGTCATGGCCACGGCGGGAATCGTCGCGGGCGGCGGGTTCGGCTATCTCCTGGCCCGGGTGGCTGGCAGCTACCTCCTGGACCTGAAAACGCCGAGCGCGCTCCCCGTCGTCCTCTCAGCGGTGATTCTGCTAGCCGCCGCGATCGCCGCGTCGGTGCTCCCGGCCGCTCGCGCCGCGCGCGTCGACGTCATCCAGGCGCTCCGCTCGGAGTGATCCCCACAAGCGTCTCGCTGCTTGGCATTTCGAGTCCCGCGATGACACTGGCGGGGTAGATCCAGCCCTTGATCGCCTGACGCCCGCCGTCCGGAAAGTCGATCCAGCCATCATTGAACCCGTCGAGCATCCGCATACGAGGCTCGGGGTTCCTCATGCCCTGCGATCGAAACAGCTCGTCCCATGACTCGCGGGGCACAGGCACCGCATGCACCGGTCTCCCAAGGACGCTGGCGAAGGCATCGGCCAGGTCGTTCGGCGAGACGCGACGCGGGCCCTCGAGCTCGACCACGCGTGTCCCCGTCCAGTCCTCCTGCAAGAGCTCCGCGGCCACCCGTCCGACGTCTTGTGCGGCAACCATCGGAAACGCTCGGTCCGTTGGCGTGAGAAAGCTGTGAATGACACCGGTGTCGCGGGCCGATGCCATGTCCCACGCGACGTTGTCGATAAACCAGGCGGGCCTGAGGATCGTGAGTGCTAGCGGCAGCTTGCCCAGCGCGGTCTCGATCATCGTGCGCTGTGAGAGCAGGTTGTCGTGGGCTGCGTCCGCGCCGATCGTCGACAGCAGGAGCACCTTCTTGGGGCGCGTGGCCGTCAGCGCGTCGACGACGCTGTCGATCACCGCTCGCGCCTCCGGATACCCCGGCGCGGGATCGAACTCCGACGGCGGTAGGATGAACACCGCCGTCGCGCCCGCGAACGCGGCGGACAGCGCCGATGCGTCTTCCATGTCGGCGACCGCGACCTCGCATCCGCGCGCGGCCCAGACGTCGCCCTTCGACGTGTCACGGACGATGGCGCGGACGCGCCGGCCCGCCGCGAGCAGCGTCCGGGCGAGCGCGCCGCCGACCTTTCCAGTGATTCCGGTGATGGCGTATGTCATGATCGGCAGTCTAATCACGCTTGATGTATAAACAAAATGCATTATTGCTATATCATGTATAACTTGAATGACATACGACCGCTGTGCGTGTTACTCGAGGAGCGGCACGTCTCGCGCGCGGCGGTGCGTTGCAACATGACCCAGCCGGCCATGAGCCGCGTCCTCGATCGATTGCGCATCACATTCGACGACGAGTTGCTCGTGCGCAGCGGTCGCACCTACGAGCGCACGCCGCGCGCCGAGCGGCTGCTGGCCGAGCTGCGCGACATTGTGGATCGGCTGGACGCCACGATCGCCGGCGACCGGTTCGTCCCGGCGCAATGCGAGAGCACGTTCCGCATCTCGACCACCGACTACGCGAGCATCATCTTCCTGCCCCGGCTGCTACGCGCCCTCGAACGACTCGCGCCGCGCGCGGCGGTCGAGGTGACGATGTGGGACAAGCACAGCTTCGACGACGTCGCCGCGGGGCGGATCGACGCCGTGATCACGGCCGTCACGAACTCACGGTCGGCCCTGATCAGCGAACGGCTGTTCGACGATGATTACGTGTGCATGGTCGCGGTCAACCATCCGCTCCCGGCGCGGCGCGTGGACCTCGAGTCGTATCTGGAATTCCGTCACGCCGTCGTGGACGTCGTGCGCGGTGGGCAACCGCCGGCCGATGAGCCGCTCGCCGCTCTCGGACGCCAGCGGCGCGTCGGATACCGCACGCCGTTCCTCGGCTCGGCCGTATTCGCGGTGGCCCGCACGACCATGATCCTCACGGTGCCGCGCCGGCTAGCGGCGAGCTATGTCGGCAAAGTGCCCGTCCGGGTCGTCGCGGCGCCGCGCGAGCTGGCGACGTTCACGTACTCGCTCGTCTGGCACAAGCGCTTCGACGCGTCGCTCCCGCACGTGTGGTTTCGGGAGCGCATTCGACTGCTGGCCAGTGACGTGCGGCGCCGGCGTGCGTAAGCGCGAGCGATGAGTTTTGCTGGGCGCGAGCCGAGCCATGCGCGCCAAGCGCTACAGGATCGGCTCCCAGAAGTCGCAGTGATGCGTTTCGGAGAACTGCGTGTCGGTGAACGTCGAGAGCGTCGGAATGTTCTCCGAGAGATAATAAGCGATCGTGCCGGCTCCGACGTCGTATCGAGGCCGCGAACACGCCGAACGTCGTAATCTGCGCGCACGGGGGCCCCGAACGCGGTCGCGTTCAGCACGCCAGTCCACGAAGCGTGTCGTTATGGCGGCTTCCATCGCAGGTCTCCGACCGGTGCGGCCGCGTACGGATGCCGAGGAATCGTCCGACTCCGTTCCCGACAGAACCCTAAACGATGCCCGTTGTCGTGGTGAGGCTTGGTTTATCGGTCTGGGCGCACAACGGCGAGCGCGCGGCGCCAACACCCCATAACCACAATTTTCGCGGAACTCACCTGAATAGTGAGTTTCCGCAAAACTACTCTGCGCTCCACCAGAAGTAGTTGCCGTACAATCGCGTTGCACTCCAATTATCGCCACCCAACTCGCTATTTCCGGCCGCATCTTGCCAGCGCAGGGACTGACTGCCAATAGGTAGCGCCATCTCGCCGGACTCGTCGTAGGCAATTCCGTGTACGATCGAGATGAACCCGTCGATGGTGATCACAGCCAGTGCGGGGCGCTGACCTGCGCGATGCTGCTGTCGCGCCATCGCATCGAGCTCGCGGCGGTAGAATGCAAAGTCGACCCATCGCGAAGCCGTGGACGCGGCCGAATCCGGCACTGAGGGATACGAGACCAGCAATGCGAGCATGACTGTCGATGCCAGCGCGCTCGCGCCAACAGACCATCGGGAGCACTGCCGCCGCGACTTTCGGCCCAGAACGTCGACGACCACCGCTATCGTGAGGCCGATCGCCAACCATGGCAGCACCATTAGGCGAGGCGGCAACACGAACAGGACTGGCGCCGTTAACAGCACGAAGAGCAACAACCCGCCTGGAATCGCCAAGACGAGGATCCAGATGACACAGAGTCCGATGGCAGCGGCCGGCGCCACCAGGAGCTCGCGAGTCGCTATGTGGTCGCCATGAAGTGACATCACGATCTCAGCGTAGTGAGACGAAGTACCAGTGCGGCCGTTCAGGTGCGATTTCCCTGATATCAGAGTGGAGGAGCACAGGAGTAGGTGGTGCGTCGCCCGCGACGTATGCGTAGCCGGAGGCGTGGCCGAGTATGCCGCGAAACGTGTAGAACAGCACAACGGACGAGGCGCTGTCGCCGTATATGGCGATCGACCCGCCCGATGACAGGCCGCGCCAACGCGACGGGAGGGCCACGTCGCCGCGGCCGGCGATCTCACCCTTTTGGACCAGCGCGACCACGCGTTCGAATCCGTCATGGCGCGCGTACCAGACGGCCTCGAGGTTGATCGCGGTCCACGGCACGAAGAACCACATCCCGTACCCAACCGCGGACGCGACAACCGGGGTGAGCGCGCGCCATCGGACCTTTCGCCAGAGGCGACCACCGACGCCAATGGCGAACCCCGCTCCCGCGGCCGCGGCGATCTCAGAGACCTCCTCGATTCGGGCAGCGAGGAAGACTGTTCCCCAATCAATGATCTGCCACTGGAACGCCGTCGCGGTGAGTATGACACCCATGATCGTGATCACGACAATCGTGGAGTTACGGGCCGAGCCTCCCGTGACGCCTACGATCGCGCCGGCTGTCGCCGCCAAAGCCAGGGCGGCGCCGACATGCGCGTCTCCCATCACATGCGACGCGACCGCCAAAAGTGCCACCGCGCTCATTATTACGAAGTACTTCATGTGACAAAGTCTACGTACGTATCGGCATGTTTGCCAGTACCGGCCTGGCGTGCCGGCCCGGCCCAAGCGTCCTGGACCGTGCGGGACTGGCCATCACTGCTGACCTCGCTACCTCTGGCGCCCCGGCGGTTTGTACCTATTGTCGTCGGCTCAGCTCCAGCCGATCGTATCGCCACCGGCCGGGATTCCGAGTTCATCTCCAACGCGAGCGGAAATTCTCATGAGCACATCCAGCGCAGCAGTCGCTGCATCCACCAGCGCATCGAACCCCCGCGCGTTCTGGGAACGCCTTTGGCGCACGAGCGGCATCCAGTTTATCGCCTTCTTCATCCTCGCCTATGTCATCTACGGTGACCAACCGCGGATCGGCGCCTCGACCGACGCTCTCGTCGCGTTCTACCACGGCGATCGCGCGAGAATCCTGCTCGCGGTGGTGATCTCGGGCCTCAATGTCCTCAACCTCATGTGGTTCGCGGCGGCGCTCAGGACCGCGCTCACGGATGCAGGGCAAGACGGGTGGGCCGCCGCCGCAACCGCCGCGAGCGCGGCGCTCGGAGCGCTGCTCTTCTTGCTCCTCACCGTTATCGCGGCGCTCGCGTTCTCGATCGCTGGCGCCGGAAATGCCGCGCTCACCTCCGGACTGAACGACCTCGCGTGGGCCCTCGTTGTGTTGACATCCTTCCCGCGCGCGATGCTGATCATGTCCGGCGTGTTCGGATTCTGGCGCGCCGGCCTCATTTCGAATGCGCTCTTCGCGGCTGGCGTCGTGGCCGTCGTCCTGGGAGTGCTCGGCGGCACCACGTGGACGACGGGCGATTTCTGGGCGCCGGACGGCGTCTACTCCCGACTTGTGTGGCCCATCATTGGCCTCGGGTGGGTCATGTTCGTGAGCTGGGTCCTCTTGAAGCGAAGCCCCGCGGCGCGTACGGGATGGTGATACCGTGACGCGCTTCGATTACGACGTGGTGATCATCGGCTCAGGATTCGGCGGAAGCGTTGCCGCCCTCCGTGCCGCGGAGAAGGGATATCGCGTCGGGCCGAACCCTGCGTGAGCCTTTGGACGCCCTTGGCGAGTGGGTGAGGACGCATCTGCCGGCGATTGAGCAGGCGCAAAAACGCTTCGATGCCGAGCATGGCGACAGCAAGAACGTGCGGCACAGCCCACGCCGCGCCCCACCGCTCGTGCGCAGAACACGCCTTTATTAGGCATGGAACCGGAAGCCAGACCCGTGCGGCGCGCACTCGTGACGCCGAAAGCAATCGTTATCGCCCTGGTCGTCATTCTCTTGGTCGTGACTTGGCGCTGGTGGTTAGATGACTTCGCCTTCGAACTCGGACTGACATCGGCCTGCGTGGGGCCCGCCATCTTGTGGGCAGCGGCCAGAACCCGACGCAGGACGGGAAGACCCTTCAATAGCGCAGCTCGTGCGCTCGTGATCGGTGGGTTGGCGATGACGGCCGGCTTGGCGGTGGCGCTGCTATATCTGTTGCGCCAGGTTGGACTGAGTCGGTGGCTCGTGATAGTTCTGGTATGCGGTTTCTGTCTCGCTACTGAGCTCTGGCACGCAAAAGACACTCCGCGTGAACGCGCTCAGTGTGTATTCGACGCGGTGATATCCGTTCCGTCCGACCACTGACCCACGGGAACGTTAAACTCGATCACTGGCGCAGGATCCCAGGATACAAAAAAGTTAGGGTCGTCCTGAAATACGCCGTTGCGTGGAAGTTCAAACATCACGTGGGCCAGGTTATGGCCACCCCGATCGGTCAGGTACGCTTCCTTGGACATCATGTAGGCCATAGAACCCGACTCCGGAGCACCCAGCTCTTTCTTGGCAACTGCGGTCCTGATCGCATCAATGATTTGGGCTTTAGAGGCGCCAGCCAATGCCATCCCGGTCTCTTTCACAGCATAGGGCCAGAGGGACCGCGCGGCGGGTGGATTGTAGCATATGGGGCTCCGATTTTTTGGATTCCAAAACTCCGGGTTGTTCAATGGCCCCGCAAACGCTCTGCCCACCACACAGATGAAACCGTTCTTGCCTTTGACGGCAGGTTCGAAGTTCTTCTGTCCCAGTACCAAAATCTCGGCATCGCGTGATATCGACGCCGGGGCCGCGGTGCGAGCCAGTGCTATTTCTGCATCACGGTCCATCCGGTATTGCTCGATCGGAGCCATGCTGGGATACGGCGCTTTTGTATCCTGCGCCTTTGTGTCCTGTGCCTGGATCGGCCACGCCGCGCCGAACACGGCGACCAACGCTACATTTCCCCATCCGATCGCTTTGCCTGTGTTTCGGAGCATTGATTGTCTCCTGTTTGATGTGAACGTCGCTCACGGCGCGCCCTTGGCGGTGACGAGCGCCGCTGGAAATGGGTGCTCCCGAACGCGGAAAGGGTTGGAATACACCTTTACCCAAAACCACCCGACCGGACATGACGCCCGCGCTCGCCGTGACCGACGGTGCCGGAAGCGAGTTTAACATTGAGAATGTTGAGGCGAATCGAGCGGTGACTATTCGGTACAGACTGACGCTGCCAAGAGTACTGATACTCGGAATCGCACTGACCATCGCGGTTGTTGCGCTGGTCGATGGGTGGCGAGCGGCAGCTCGAGTCACCGCTTGGGTGTGCGCGCTTGCCTTCATGGCGACGGCGTTCGCGATGGTCGCGGTATTGGCCCGCGCGAAGCAGCGTAAGGGTGCTTACCCTCCGGGCGGGATTACGGCCACAACCTTCCTGGTCTGGGGATGCATGTGCGCTACGATGGTGGTGCTGGAAATCGGCCGCGCCGATGGTTTCCCGTTCGCTGTACCCGTGTCTGCCGGCCTCGGTTGCTTCGCGGTGGGCTTTGGGCTTCGCGCGATTGCTATCGCACGGCGCCGCGCCAAGGCTCGGAAAGAGATCAGAAACTCCGTCGAAACTCCGACAGCGGGAGCGGAAAGCAGAAGGCCCCGCACCCACTAAGCGATGCGGGGCCGCTCACGCACCGTCGTCTCTGCCCGCCTCACATCGCTCTTCTCGACAAGCAGCTCACAGACGAGATAGGGCAATCTTGGCGATCTTCTCTTGGCCCTCACAAAAAGATTGCCGCTGGCCCCCGCGTTCGGTGTACGCGTCGGCACCGATTCCGCTGCCAACGGGTAGGCCATGTTGGACTGAGTCGAGATCGTACGCGGGGCGGCCGTATCGATGTGCATACGCCATGATGCGTCGGGCGAGCATCCGATTGTACATGAGCGCCGCCACGCGCGGCGCGATGACTACACGCGGTTCTTCATCCCCGATGTCGTGGACGCGCGACCCGAGCACAATCGCAAGAGATCACGACACCCAGCCCGATCGTCCGTCGGCGCGTCACCATGTCCTACTCGGCGCGAACGGCGATCACGGGATCGACCCCGGTCGCGCGCACCATCGGCACGATGCAGGCCACGAGCGACACGCCGAGGAGCACGATCGCGCCGGCACCGAGCGAGATCGGGTCGAAGCGTGACACATTGGGCAGCACGTGCTGGATGAGCCGAGTCGCGCTCACGGCGCCGACCAGGCCGAGGGCGATGCCGCACAGCGCCAGAACGATCCCTTCGCCAACGACGAGACGCGCGATCCTCCCGCGCGTCGCTCCAAGCGTCATGCGCACGCCGATCTCGCGAGTGCGTTGGCCTACGCTGTACGAGATGACCCCGAACAGGCCTACCGCGGCGAGCAACACGCCCAACACGGCGAGGACCACCAGCACGAGCGTAGTAAAACGCGGTTCCTCCATCCCTCGGGCGACCCGCTCGCGCACATTCTCGATCTCCGTTCGCGACTGGTTCGGCTCGACCGATTTGGCGAATTGCGCGAGCCGCGATGCTGCGTCCTTGCCCTGCAGTCGGACCACGAGCGTGGCTCGATAGAGCTCCTGGCTGCCCAGCGGCCGATAGACTTCCGGCGGGGTACTCCCCTCGAGCAAGTCGTCCACGATGTCGGGTGCGACGCCGATGACCGTTTGCCACGGTTCGACGGAGTCTCCAAACGCGCGCGCCGGTCGCACATTGCGAAACCGGTGACCGATGGCGCTGCCGCGGGGCCAGAGCAATCGGGCCAGGGTCTGATTGATGATCGCCTCGTGATTCACGACTGAGCCGGCGTCGAACGTCCGTCCGGCGACGAGCCGCATGCCCATCATCGAGAAATAGTCCGGCCCGACGAGGTTCAGATCCGCGGCTCCGAGAACGCCGCTGGCTCCCGGGTGCTCCGACGTTTCAAAGGCCGCGGCGAGCAACCGGAACCCGAACGGAACACCTATCGCCAGCGTGACGCCCTGCACTCCGGGAACGCGGGCGCCCCTCTCTTGAAGAGCGGCCGCGAATGCCAATCGACTCGCCTGAGCGTCCGTTGGCTGGAAATAGAAGGAGACTGTGTACAGGCCACGTGCGTCGAAGCCCAGCGGCATGCGCTGCAGGTTCACCACGGCGTGGATAAGGAGCAGCGCTCCAACGAGCAGCGTCGCCGACAGCGCGACCTCGCCGATGACGAGTCCCGAGCGCAACCGACGGCTGGCGCGCGCCCCGGTCGGCGCGCTGACGCGAAGGCTCTCCGCGAGGTCGACGTGGGCCGACCGGAGTCCGGAGACGACGCCGATCGAGAGTCCGATGGCGATCGCGAGGACCGATGTGAAACCGAGAATGCCCCGGTGCGTGGTCACGTACGACAACGCGACCAGGCTCGCGGGTCGTGTGCTCTGCAGCAGATGGAGTCCGGTCCAGCCGACGAACACCGCGAGCACACCGCCCATCATCGCCAATATGACGCTCTCGGTGATGAGCTGACGGAGCAGCCGCCGGCGTCCGGCACCGAGTGCATAGCGGATGGCGAGCTCCCGCTGGCGCGCCGTCGCGCGGGCGAGCAGCAGATGCGCGACATTGGTCGTGGCCACGAGCATGAGCAACACGACGGCGCCGATCAGCATCGTCAGCGCATGGCGAAACGCCAAGCGGTCCTGCGGGCGGGTCAGTCGGACCACGGGATGCAAGTCGCGCCACCACGAGGAATCGATCTGCGACCGCGCGACGATCGCCGCCAACTCTCCAGTGGCGACCTCCGGCGACACACCGGGAGCGAGACGAACGGCCACGCTGGGGACCATATCGCCCGGCCCCGCCGTGAGCGGCGCCCAGACGTCAGGTCTCACCCGGCTGAAGTCCGGCAATGCGAGCGACGCCGGCACCACACCCACGATCGTGACCGGCGTCGAATCGACGTGCACGACCTGGCCGATCACGTCAGGCGATCCGCCGTATTGCCGCCGCCAGAACGGCTCACTGAGCAGGATCACCGACGGACCGTGCAGCACCATCTCATCGGCGGTGAAGTTGCGGCCGAGCACTGGGTGTGCACCGGCGAACGCGAGAAACCCGCGGTCAATCGTGCCGACCTGTACGGTGACGGTGTCAGGACCGAGGCCGAGCGAAGCCTCTTCGCTATGAAAAGGCTCCACCGCCTCGATCGTTCGTGCGTTGCGCCATTCGCGCACGCCGTCGAGGCTAATCGGTGCGCCGGTGTTCTGGTTGCCGACGGCCACGTCGCGGCGAACGACATACACCCGCGATGCACCCGGATAGGCGATCGGCCGAATGAGCAGTGCATCGGCGACGCCGAATGTAGTCGTCGTGGCACCGACACCGAGGGCGATGGTGACGAGCGCGACCGCGGTCCATCCGGGCGAGCGGCGGAGGGCTCGGAGGGCGAACCCGGTATCGGCACGGAGATCATCGACCGCATCCAGCATCCGCAGACGTCGCTCTCGACGCTCGGCCGACTGACGCATCACGGCCTGTGCGTCGCCCGGAGGGGCGCCCAACCGGCGTATCGCCTCCGCGCGCGCCTCGTCCGGCGCCAGGCCTCGCCGGACCAGGGAGTCGATACGCTCCTCGAGAAACGCTGCGAGCTCCGCATCGGCGTCCGCGCGGGCGAGATCGCGCGTGCGCACTGGCAGGCGGAAGAGTCGACGGACCCCGGCGCGGATCGCACGGTCGAGTGACATGGGATCCTCGTTACGGCGTCGCTTTGCGCGCTCGCAGGATCGTCGTGAGCGCGTCTACGTGATCAACGAGAGCCGCCGCCTCGGAGCGGAGCGTGGCGCGTCCGGCTTCGGTGAGCCGGTAGTACCGGGCGCGCCGACGATTCTCCGTGACACCCCACTCCGCCACAATGAGCTTCCGCTCCTCCATGCGGTGCAGCGCCTGGAGCAGAGCCGCGTCGACCACGTTGAGCCGGCCGCCGGAGCGTTCCTCTAGCCAGCTCGTGATCTCGAATCCATGCATCGGACCCCACGACAGTGCCTTGAGGACCAGAACATCCAACGTGCCCTTGAGCAGCGCCACAGCCGCACCTCGACTTCCCTAAGTGTATAAGGGCATATACTTGGAGGTAGATCGGAACCTAAGCTGCTGAATGTGACCGGCAACCGCAAGGACGGCTTGCGGCGCAGTTCCAGAGACGGTTGGAGTTGCCCCTGCTGGGCTCGAACCAAGACTCTCCTGATCAGCGTCGGGCTTGGAAAACCGCATAATTCCGGCAGGATACAACCAAATCATAAGTTACGCGTCTCAGTTTGCCGGAGTTTCCGTCTGTTGCCGCTCTCTGCCGGCACAGCGTACACAAAGACGTGCACGGTGGGAAGGCGCGTCGGTCGCGCCATTATGGCGTCATGTACGCTCGCCATTGCGGCGTCTACGACTCTCATGCTCTCGATGCCATTTTTTTCTGCGGCACAGCGGTACTGGCGCTACTAGCACGCTAGGCGTTATAGTGTAACATGTACCCGTTCGGGCGCTACCCTACCAACCACCCACCCAGTGATCCAGTCGTTCGCCGACCGCGGCACCGAAGATCTGTTCGCCGGCGAGTCCACGCGAGCGGCTCGCTCGGTGTGCCCGGAGCGTATCTGGTCGGTGGCGCGCCAAAAACCGACTATCTCGACTCCGCCACGGTGCTGGCCGATCTCCGGCAACCCAGCGGCAACCGGCTCGAAGCGCTGCGTGGAGCTCGACAAGGGCAGCACAGCATTCGCATCAATGACCAATACCGGATCTGCTTCGTGTGGACGCCGCAAGGTCCGAACGAAGTAAGCATCGTCGATTATCACTGACCGCGATCACGGAGGATAGATGACCCGCATCCCGACGCACCGTCCGCCGACCCACCCTGGCGAAGCTTTGCGCGAGGACTTTCTCCCCGACGCCGGTCTGAGCCAGAGCGAGGCCGCCCGCCGACTCCGGATGTCATTTCGCCGCCTCAATGAGATCATCAATGAGCGCCGCGCGGTCACCCCGGATACGGCGCTGCGTCTCGCGAAGTTGTTCTCTCAGACGCCGGATTTCTGGATGAACCTCCAGATGCGCTGGGAACTCTATCACGCCCTCCACTCCAAGTCCGCCCGCGATCTCGCCCAAATCAAACCGATCGCGGCAGCCTAGCGCGTTCGACAGTACTACAGCCTGCGGGCCGCGTCAGAATCCCGAGTTTGGTAGCACCCGCCCGTGCATCAGCCCGCGTGGCTCGACAACCGCGAAGGCCCTCCGTGTCGGCCCCGGAGCCTGGCCTTACAATGAGCATCATGCGCTGCCGAACTTGCCCGGTACTGCGTAGCTCGTTTCGGTCACGCGGCCCGTCTCGAGGAGCTGTCTGAGACGGTGCAGATTTGGGGACTCCTCCTTTGCCGGAAACTTGCCGAACAACGCCGACGCCGCGAGACCCAGCGCGCCGAGCGGCATCGTCATGACTTCGCGCACGCGGGTTTCGTTAGACGCGCGGGCGAAATGGACCTCCCAGGAGGTGGTAAGTCCGAGCGCGCTCACGGTATGGTAGCGGCGGCCTCACACTCCGCCATGAAGCGTGAAATGTCCATGGACGACTCACTTGGATAGCCGCATCGACTCGGTTGCAAGCAGTGCGGATCTCGCACCAATTCCGGGCAATGGCTTGCCTCGCGCACAAAACCCGGTGAACCACGCGGCCCGAAGGCGTCGAGCGAGCGATCGGCGAGATCGACGCCACGCAGAGATCTGGGAAACGCTACACGGAGCCCTCGCACTGAGGGGCGAACTCGCAGCCGAGCGCCTTCTTTTCGGTGATGGCGGCATAGACGTCCCGCGAAACCAGGACCTCGCGAAACCCTTTTGCGCCATCCCCGAAGTACTCCCGAGTCTTCAGGATCGCTCCATCCGCGACCGGCTGAGCGAATCGTGGAAAGCATCCGCGCTGAAAAGGCAAATATTTGCGCCGCTCACACCGCGGGCAGAGGCGGTACGGATGGTCGCCCATGCTGAGGGGAGATGGCGCGATCTGATCGAGCACGAGTTGCACGACCGTCTGTAACGGCTCACCGTTCGAGTGCTTCAACACGGCCATGGAACGGACGCCGAACGGACGAAAAACACGCTCCCAACATTCTGGCGTCGCGAAGTACTCGTCGAATACCCAGTTGAGTTGTAAGAGACAACGTCGGCCCCATTTGGGTTCGGCCTTAAACCGAAACGGCGCTTTTTGAACCTTGCCGATCCCGCAGTTCGAACAGTAGTCGCGGAGATCGTACGTCGCTTCCAGATATCCATTGTCGCCATCGGGCATGGGATACCCGAAATGGCCGGTGGCGGTCATCCGGAGACGATGCGCCGCCTCGATCTCCGCTGCGGTCCATGCCGTCGTCACGATATCGATCGGCTTGTGAGGCGTCACCAACGCCATGATACGGGGCCACGCCGCATCTGCCTCACTCGCGTCGAAGCTCGCCAGTCCCTCGGCGACGGTGATGCCGAGGGTGGCGAGCTCGCGACGGAGCGGTCCATCGACTCGCAGGGTCAATCGGTGGTTGATGCGCATCGCTCCGAATTTAGCAGATCAGGCACTCATGGGAGACCTATGGCAGCCCGGAGCTGCGGAAAATCCCGGTAGATTTCGGACGCGGTCTGCATGATGGTTTCGACCGTTGCTGCCCTGGTCCCGGCGCCGCAGCTCCGACAACGCGGGAGCCTGTCGGTTGCTATACAGATGCTACGGATGGTCGTCGAGGAACGGCGTGCCAATTCCGCGAACATCGCCATGGAGCGGACATCCCTTCGGCCCACCTCCACTTCCCATCCGGCTACGGTCCACGCGCTCGATTGATCGTACCGATCCCACTCATCGACTTCTTGCGCGAGGTGCGGAATGGGCATAGGTCGTCGTCTCCTCCAAGTGATCGCTCGGCGCGAGTCGAGTTGATGAATCGGATTCTCGAGCGCAGAAACCCCAATAGACTATCGGCCTATGGCGAGCCGGTTGCGGACTCAATGGCGACCGGCTCGTCCCATCGAGAGCGGTGTGGCGTCGACCAATGGCGCGGCTGGCCGGACGCGCGGCCGCGGGAACCGCTCGATACATTGAGTATCCACTGTGCCTGTGACGGATCACTACGGGTCAGGCGTGTAAGCCCCACAAAAGCAACGGCGCCGCCTGGAGCTAAGCCCAAGCAGCGCCATAGTTTATTAGTGGCCCCTCATGGGCTCGAACCAGGACTCTCCTGATCCAGAGTCGGGCTGGGAGACCCCATACTCCGGCAAGTTACACCCAAACCACAAGTTGCGCGTCTCGGTTTGCCGGACTTTGTAGTGTACGTCGCCGGTCCTTGCCGGAGCAACGTACACAGAAACGCACACAGTCGCGCTTTCCTCGCGAGCAGGCACCACCGCGACAGTGCGCGCAGATGCTGTCGCATCGCCTCATCGCAACTCACCAGACGGCCGGCGTACCGCGCCCCGTTTAGCGCAGCAGAGCTAATACTTCCACTGCGGCAGATAGAGCAGCTGCTGAGCACTCCGACTCTCCAAATCGACTGTCCAGAGCCCCTGCCCACGCGCAAAGACGAGATGTCGCGCGTCCGGCGACCATCCAATCGGGCCTACGGGGAAATCGCCCCGATTATAGCGCGACGCCGTCCAGATCAATTGATGGTCGCGGCCATCTGGACGAATTAACCACAAGGACGCCGCCGCCTCACTCTTCCAATCGTAAAGAAAGTACGCGATGCGGTCGCCATCAGGGCTCCACGAGGGATCGCTGCCTGGCGCGAGCGTATGCCGGCGTCCTGTGCGCAAATCAACCACGCTGACACTATCGTGTTGGTAGTCGTGCCCTCGTGTAACCACGATGTGCTGACCATCCGGCGCCCAGCTCGGGCTATGCTCCGAAATCGAGTCGTCCGGCGACCCGACGGCGGTGACTCCGGAGCCATCAGAATTCGCCACATGAAGCGTCCGCGCATCCCAGTTGCCCGTGCAATTCCCAACAAATGCTATCCGACGACCGTCTGGCGACCACGCCGGCTCGCCGGGCGCGACCATGCATTGATGAATGACTATATCGACGCGGT
>Ga0210409_10002591_pt1 | contig 21309 bp, 20 predicted proteins | sample IncBWH17MmetaG_FD_161649 | JGI IMG/M metagenome (GOLD analysis project Ga0210409, IMG submission 161649) | Forest soil microbial communities from Barre Woods Harvard Forest LTER site, Petersham, Massachusetts, United States - Inc-BW-H-17-M | ecosystem: Environmental > Terrestrial > Soil >...
AATTTGGCGGACGTGAAATCCTCGCCGCCATCGCCTTCATTAAGCGATTGAACGAAGTGGTGTATGCGCGCCACCCGGGAGTGTTGACGATCGCCGAAGAATCCACTTCCTGGCCGATGGTTTCCCGTCCCACGTACCTGGGCGGATTAGGCTTCAGCCTGAAATGGAATATGGGATGGATGAACGACACGCTCAGTTATTTCGCGGTGGACCCGATCTACCGGAAATACCATCACAATCGCATGACGTTTTCGATGCTGTACGCCTTCACGGAAAATTTCGTGCTGCCGCTCTCTCACGATGAGGTGGTTCACGGCAAGGCTTCGCTGCTCAACAAGATGCCCGGGGACTTGTGGCAGCAGTTCGCCAACATGCGCCTATTTTTCGGGTACCTGATGGCGCATCCCGGCAAGAAACTGATGTTCATGGGCGGCGAATTCGGCCAGCGGGGAGAATGGAATGCCGAAACCAGCCTCGAATGGCATTTGCTGGAATATGATACTCACCGCGGCCTTCAGAGTCTTGCGGCGGACCTGAACGCGATCTACCGGAATGAGCCTTCTCTCCACCAAGTGGATTTCGACTGGCACGGATTTGAATGGATTGATTGCAATGACGCGGATTCAAGCATTCTGTCTTTCCTGCGGCGAGCGAAGAATCACGGCGATTTCATCGTCATGGTTGCTAATTTTACGCCGGTCCAGCGAGATACCTACCGCGTGGGCGTGCCCGAGCCGGGGTTCTACCGCGAAATCATGAATACAGACGCGGAGAAATATGGCGGGACCAACGTGGGCAATCTCGGCGGCGTGCATGCCGAAGCGGTTCCCTGGAACAATCTCCCGTATTCCATCCATGTGCGCATTCCGGCCCTTGGAGTCCTCTACTTCAAGCATGAACGCTGGTAATGTGCCGCACGCGATTCTGCGGTTGACAATGCCTTTCGGTCAACCATCAGCGGCTGCTTGTCAACTCATCATCGGACAGGCCAGCGGCTAAACAGGCTGCGGAAAAAATGCCTTGCTTTGTCATTCTGAGCGAAGCGAAGAATCTCTCTTCGATTTAAGTATAACAAAAGAAACAGGGAGAGATTCTTCGCTTCGCTCAGAATGACAGCGCTTTGAGTTTTTCCGCAGCCTGTGAAGCCGTGACCCACAAACAATCGCGTGTCATCATGCGGGCTTTAGAAGCTATGCCGAGTAGTCTTGCCGCGGAGGAACGAAGTACGCTTCCGCCTGGATGGCATTTTCTTGCCAACCGTGGCGCCTGACAATGCCTCTGGCATTTTCAATCATGTTCGGGTGGCCACAAAGATAGACCTTCGTGTCTCCCGGCTTCAGATTCCACAGATCGGCATACTTGCGAATCACGTCATCGACGCGGCCTGTTTCGCCGCTCCATTTCCTGTCCTCCCACGGCCGGCTGATGGTGGGAACGTAATTCAACCAGGGAACCTCGCCGGCTACCCGCTCAATTTCGCCGGAATAGCCTAACTCCCAGGAGCGGCTGGCCCCCTCGAGAATAAAAAGTCTGTGTGTCCCGCTGCATTTTGCGTTCTTCCAGTCGTGATAGAGGGACCGGACATAGCTGACAAAAGGCGCGATTCCGGTAACCGTGGCAATCAGAAAATGGTTGGCGCGTTCACCGGAAAGGTCGAGCGTAAAATTCCCTTTGGCGGCTTTTCGCAGCGTGATCTCGTCGCCCTCCCGGAATGCGTGAAGCCGGGGCGTTACCTGGCCGTGAGGAACCAACTCAAAGAAAAACTCCAGGAATTTCTCGTGAGGAGCGGAAACAATCGAGTAGGGGCGCTCGTGGACCTTTTCGGGGGTGACGACTCCCAGGGTTGCGTATTGGCCCGATCGGTACGGGAATTCCCCGCCCGGGTCCACGCGAAGGGTCCATAAATCGTCGGCAATGTCGCGCCGTTCGAGTATCCGTGCGGAATAAAACTTGTCGCCGGGAGGGGGCATCAGCTCTCCTTCAGATCTATTCCAGTGAGGTGAAACTGATCGCGCCCGAGCAACCTACAAAACTACTGGGGTTGCTGACTTTGCTGGCCCATGCGATTGCGCATCATTTGCATGGGATCAAATTTAGTTGGCGTGCCGGTGATGCGAGTTTTTGCCTCGGTAGTCATTTTTGCAAGCACCACCGTCCTCTGCTGGTCCCGCATCTTCACGAGGCTCCATGGCGAGACCTTGTCAGAAATCCAGGCTTCGCCGCTTCCGTCCTTCATTCGATAATGCTCGCAACTAAATGTTCCCGCCGGCACGGTGATCGATTCCGATCCTACCAACTCGGCCTTGTCGCGAAAATCCGTCGACACGGTCTGCGCGGGCCGCCGGCCACCCATGTTCATCATGTTCGGGTCCATTTCCATAGGCCCCTGCCCCGGCATTTGTATGATTGACTTTGAATAGGAGATAACATTGCCGTCGACGGCCTCGAGGACCTTGATGACCATCTCGCCGCCTCCCTTCGGCTCCATGATGGACGATTCCACCCAATAGCCGGTTTTGCCTGCCATATCTTCTTTCCCGACGACAGCGAACTCCATGGTCGTCTTATTTCCTTCCCGTGTGATTTCATAGGTTGAACCACTTCCCACCACCGGCCGCCAAATCCCGCTAAGGGTTGGCACTTGCGACCCCATTCCCATCTGCGACGCAACCGGCAGGGCCAGCGCGACCAAAGCCAGCATGACGATCATTTGTTTAAGTCTCATAGGTATTCGCCTCCTCGAAATTCTATTGAACGCGGAATTTACAAGCGGCAGAGCTCCTCAATTCACGATCTGTAAATCAACGATGGCGCTTTAATTTGGGGACCGCGGGCAGGCACTCGTACTGCTCCCGGTCAAATCCAGGAATGATCGTATCGCCGGCCACCATAGTCGGCAAGGTACAACTGTCGAGCGCGTCCGTAAGAATACGCAGATATTCGGGATTGGCGCGAACGTCCCGTTCTTCGAAGGAGATCCCGCGCGAAGTCAGGAATGTCTTCGCCTCGACGCAGGCGCTACAGCCGGGTTCCGTGTAGAGGTGAATCTCCATTTGCAAAAGATTCCGACAGTCGGCCCGGGATCACCTTGTATCAGAAAAAATCGGACAGGCGCAATAAAATTTACGGTCCAAGTTGTGCATATGTGCAAAAGAAGAAACCGGCTTGGCGGAAGATTGGAAACACAAATTACTCGTAGGCCAGAGCGTCCACGGGATCGTTTCGCGCGGCGCGCAGAGCGGGGTACATTGCGCCGGCAATCGCGCCGGCAATGGTCAGCAGAATGGCGCGGATAATCCAACCGCCTTCGATGAAAATTTGGAGGGTGGGCGAAGTCTTGTGCAAAATCGCGACTACGCTGTAAGTGCCGAGCAATCCGCAAACCACGCCCAATCCAACCATGACCAAAGTCTCGCCCAAAATCATCCAGCAGATTTCCAGTCGCGAAGAACCCAGCGCCCTGAGAACACCGATGTCTCGCGTGCGCTCAAACACCATTGTGTGCATGGTGAGGAGCACGACCAAAAAACTGATGGCCACGCCGAGCATGACAAAGGAGCGAATAAACGGCTTAAGTTCCGGCAAGTTGGATGAACTCATCAACGTGCTGTACTCCGCCATCGAACGAATCTTGTAAGTGGGTAGCAGCTTGACGAGTTGGTTCCGCGCACCTTCGGTATCCCCTTTGCTGCGCACATAAAACATCGAAACGCGGCCATCCGCGCCGGCAATGTCCTGCGCGGTCTTGATCGGAACAAAGAAGCGCGCCCCTTTGCCGTGTTCGACGATGCCGGAGATGGTGAATTCATGGCCGAGAAGAATCGTCCGTTGGCCCACGCGCAACTTGCGGGACTGCGCCGCGAGGTCGTCGGCGATGGCTTGGTCCGGTTGCTGGAATGGCTTGCCGGAAATAAACTTGAAGCCGTTGCTGAGTCCTGCAAACCGGTCGTAATCAATGCCGTAGACCACGCCAAGATTCTTCTGATCGACCACGATCAGCACCGGAGCCACTTCGTCGACCGCAGGCAAGCCGGCAATTTTCTCGACCAGGGATTCGGGCATGACGGCGCTCGAAAACGCAAAGAAAATGGATGAGTTGGGCGGTTGCACGATGATGTCGGCGCCCACTCCCTCGGCGCGCGTGCGCCAGTCGGCCAGCGCGCCCGACGTCAGCCCGGCAATCAGCAGCACGAGAAACACTTGAAGAGCGAGCGCCAGTACGCTCAGCGCGGAGCGCAACGGGCGCACGCCGAGGTTGCTCCACAGCAGATGCCAGATTACAAAACCTTTGTATGCTTTTTCTTCCATCCGCCCGAATCCCGCGCGACGCTCTCCGGTCCGCTAATCTAACACCGCGCGCAAGCTTAATCAAAGCAATGCCGCGAGAACTGGGTGACGGAAGTTTTCAACAGTTTTGTTGAAAAGTGTGTGGAAAAGCGGAATCCGATGCGCGTAGCTCACGACAAACACTGCGCTTGATGCTGTTTGCACCAAGATGAAGCAGTTTTTTAAAATTTTAGATAAAACAAAAATGTTTTGGTCGATTTTTTGGACAGAACAAGCCGGACTGAAAAAAATAAATCGGGATCAAAACGCGAAGAGAAAAGAGAATCCGTCGGATTTGCTGATTCAATACCATTTGGGAGGGCGCACGAGCGTGATGTTGATGGTCTGCTCTGTCTGGTTGATGTCGTAATACTCGCCGTACGTCTTCCAGCCCTCGGCAATCACTTGCACCAGAAATTTTCCGGGCGGGATCACCGGCACATGGCATACACCGGACTGGTTGGTCTTCAAATTCATCTCGATCTTCTTGTCTCTGCCGTGCTTGTGCTCCTCGACGTACCGGACATAGACGCTGGCGCTGTCAATGGGCCTCTTTTCCTCGCCTCCGGTAACGACGATGGTCAGCCGTACGTCCTTTGAGCCGGAGTCAGCTTTCGCATTGGGGTCCGCGGCCTTGTCCTGGCCATTCGCGGCAACCGCGATGAGCAGAATCAATACCGGTAGGATGCGCAGCAAAGCCTTAACGAAACTCGAGGAGTTGCTCACGTCAGGCGTCCAGCTTTGAGAGTTAAGGCGAGCATGGGATGTCATATTTTTGCCCTTTTTGCGAAATTGCGCAAGTCCACTGCATTGACTCAGCCGCGGTCCTGAGCTACTTTCGATTCGCGCAAGATTTGGCGCAACCCTCGAGCGTCAGCACCCTCGGCTGAAAGCCCGCCGACATTCGCTCTGGACAAAGAAATTCCGGCCAGCAAAAAGCCGCCTTGGCCAACAGCAAGGAGAATTTTTCATGGGATTTGCAACCGACGCCATTCATGTGGGGCAGGAGCCCGATGCAGCGACTGGCGCGATCGTCGCGCCAATCTATCAGACTTCTACCTACATTCAGGAGGAACTCGGTAAGGACAAAGGTTACGATTACGCAAGAACCGCGCACCCGAACCGCCGGGCTCTTGAGCGCACCATGGCGAAGCTGGAAGGCGGCAGCGCGGCGTACGTCTTTACGTCCGGCATGGCTGCCATTGACTCCGTTTTTCGTCTCTTAAGGCCGGGCGACCACGCCATTATTTCCGAGGCAGTCTACGGAGGCGTCATCCGCCTCACGACGCAGTTCCTGGTGCAATGGGGTCTGGAGTTCAGCTTTGTGGACACTTCTTCGCCCGAGCGGGTAGAGCGTGCCATTAAACCCAACACCAAGATGATTTACGTGGAGACGCCCACGAATCCGACGATGAGCGTCACCGACATCGCCGCGATCGCCAGGGTCGCCTCGGCGCGTAGCGCCACGCTCGTCGTCGATAACACATTCCTTAGTCCTTACCTGCAATCGCCGATCGCGCTGGGCGCTCAAATCGTCGTCCATTCAATGACGAAATACTTGAATGGGCACAGCGATGCCGTGGGCGGGTCGGTTATTTTGACGCGCCCTGCCGACGCCGAGAAAATCTATTTCCTGCAGCGCTCCACCGGAGCGGGACTGGCACCGATGGATTGCTTTCTGGTTTCGCGTGGAATCAAAACGCTGGCCGTGCGCATGAAGCAGCACGACGCCAACGGGCGGGCGGTCGCGAGATTCCTTGAAGACCATCCGCGCGTGCAGCGTGTTTTCTACCCGGGGCTGCCCTCGCATCCGCAGCATGACGTAGCCCTCCGCCAGCAGCGCGGATTCGGCGCCATGATTTCCTTCGACGTCGTTACCCTGGAAAATGCGCGCGCCGTTCTCAATCATTTGAAATTGTGCTCTCTCGCGGAAAGCCTGGGAGGAGTGGAAACGCTCATCTCGCATCCGGCCACCATGACGCATTCCTCGGTGCCTCCCGAAGTGCGCAAACGGATCGGCATTACCGACGGGCTGATTCGTATTTCCGTTGGAATCGAAGACGTGGAAGATTTAATCAACGACCTCGATCAGGCGCTGCGGAAGATTTAGCAGCCCCGCTACTCGATCTTTTCCGCAAACCGCAATGTCACAAATTATCGTCCAGCCAGCCAAGATATCCGCGCGATCCTGCCGCGATCGGCAGGGCGATAAATTCGGGGACGTCATAGGAATGGAGCCGCTTGACGGCTGCCTGAAGCTTCGACAGGCGTTTTCGAGACGTTTTGATGAGCAGGAGCAGTTCCCGCGCGGACTCCACTTTTCCCTTCCAGCGATAAACGGAACTGACCCCGCCGGGAAGAACATTCACACACGCGGCCAGGCGCTGTTCGACGACGGCGCGCGCGATGCGTTTCGCTTCCGCTGGGCTCGCGCATGTGACTAGAACCAAATATTTATCGGTCAATGTATCCTCCCACCTCGTTACTCTTTCTCGCTTGCGTTATTTCCATGGTGTTTCACACTTGCACGGCAGGCTACAATACCTGCCCGAGGGCGGAAACAAATTAATTTGGAAATGACGGCGACAATCAAATTTGGTACTTCGGGCTGGCGCGCGATCATCGCGGAAGATTTTACGTTCGCGAATGTTCGCCTGGCCACGGCGGCAATCGCCGAGCATGTGCGGAGCCGCAAGGCCAACGCGACCGTGATTGTCGGCCACGATACCCGTTTCTTCGCCGAGGAGTTTTCACGGACGGCCGCGGAAATTCTTCGCGAGCACGGCATCCGCGCACTCCTTTGCGACGAGCCCGCGCCGACGCCGGCGATCGCCCACGAAATTTTGCGGCACAAGGCGGATGGAGCCATTAATTTTACGGCCAGCCACAACCCAGCTGAGTATCAAGGCCTGAAATTCACCGGCCCTGACGGGGGACCGGCGCTTCCCGAAGTCACGCAGGATATCGAGGCACGCGTCGCCAAACTTGGCGAACGCGTCCCCGCAAAGCCGAATGACAAGCCCTTCGAGAAAATCAATCCGCGAGATTCTTATCTCGATCGTCTTGGGCAGCTCGTAAATTTCAAGCCGCTTAGCGATGCGAAAATGAGCGTGGCAACCGATGCTCTACACGGATGCGGCGCCGGCTACCTGGACAAAGCGCTCTCGACGCATGGCATCGACGTGCAGGCGCTGCGCACGAATCGAGATGTCCTCTTCGACGGCTCCGGGCCGGACGTCTCCGAAGAAAATCTGCGACCTTTGCGCGACGCGGTGCTCGCGAAAAAGGCGGCGGTTGGGCTGGCGACTGACGGCGACGCCGACCGCTTTGGCATCCTCGATTCCGACGGGACGTGGATGCAGCCGAATCACATCTTGGGCTTGGTTTACGATTACCTGGTCGAAACACGCGGATGGAAAATGCCGGCGGCGCGCAGTGTGGCCACTTCGCACCTGTTGGACGCAGTGGCCCGCCATCATGGCACGACTGTGATGCAAACTCCGGTGGGGTTCAAGTACGTCGGCGAGCTGATTCAGCGAGACCAGATCGCGTTGGGCGGAGAAGAAAGCGCGGGAATGACGATCCGAGGCCATGTTCCCGACAAAGACGGCATTCTGGCCTGCTTGATCGTCGCGGAGATGATCGCGGTCCGGCGAGCTTCGCTGGCGGCGCAGTTGCGCGCTCTCTTCAAGAAGGTAGGCGGCGAATTCTGGCCGCAGCGCGCGAATCTTCACTTGCCGGAAGACTTAAAATTGAGGGCTGTGAACCGGTTGCAGGAAAACTTCTCGAAATTCCTGGGACGGCGCGTCAAGAATCTCGACCGCACCGATGGGCTGAAATTGGAATTCGCGGACGGGTCGTGGGTCCTGCTGCGGCTTTCCGGCACTGAGCCGTTGCTGCGAGTTTATACCGAGGCTGCCACGGTCAAAGAGTCATTGAAACTCGCAAGTGAAACGCAGGCCTGGGTGATGGACTCCGCGCAGGAAGCGAAGGCATGAGGACGCGGAAACAAATTCGCGAAATTTCTACGAGCGAGGCCGGCGCCTATTTTCGCAATCACGCACGGCAGATCCTGGGCATCGCCCTGTTTGCCTTGCTGGTGCACGACGTTTTTGGCACTCACGGCTTCATCGCCATGCGCCGCACGCAGAAAGAAATCGAACAGATCCGCGAGCAAATCGGCAAGATGAACGATGAAAATAAATCCCTGGCCGAACAGGTCAATTCGCTGAAGACCGATCCCAAATCCATCGAACGCATCGCTCGGGAAGAAATGGGCCTCGCGCGCCCCGGCGAGATGATATTTAAACTTCCCGATGCGGCTAAGCCGGGCGATCCGCCAAAACCCGACACGCCAAAGTAACCCTGGAAAAACATCAATATCGTTCATTCCGAGCGAAGCGAGGAATCTGCTTTTCTGGCCGGGCCGCAATCAAAAGCAGATTCCTCGCTTCGCTCGGAATGACATGGCGAAAGACGAGGTTCAGCCCCCACCGCTCGCTGCAACAGGGTCCGCGAGTTACGTGCGTGCCGCGCCTCGCAACAATGCCAACATCTGCGGCTTCCACCTGGGAAACCGGTTGCGAACCGTGGCAAGCACCGTCATCGCAACAAAAATTGCAACCAATCCAAGAGTTGCGGTCCGAATGCCCGCGGCCCGCTTGGATACAATGGAAAACCCTCCATAGACGAATTCGAAGTGGACCCAATAGACCAGCAGGGAGCATTTGCCCATTTCGATCAGCGGACTAAATCCCCATTCAGCCGCTCCCCACCGGCACCATGCGTAAGCCAAAAATAGGACGACCAACACGGATCCCGCGCGAACCAGAAAGAAATTCGGACTGGTGTGCCAAAAATCGTATTCCCTGTAAAGCCGTATGGGGCGCGCATCCAGCCACAATCCCATCACGATGAAGGCAACTCCGTTGGCTCCTGCTGAGGCAAGCGCAAGCGCTTCGTTTTTTCTCGCCCATTCAAATAACAAAAGCGAACCGGCCGCCAATCCCACAAATGCAAATGCGGCCCACGGAAAAATCGGGAACAGCCAGGATTGCGGCTTGTCAAATATGTGTACACCGTTGATGTAGGACTCAAGCCACCACGGGAGCGAGTGTGGACGCCAACTGGTCCAAAGCGGCGGAGTAAGAATAGCGATCGCAGTGGCGCAAACGATCGCCGTCACAATCGTCGTGCCCCGCAAGTGCCGTGGGTCGGCAGCACCTCCGGCCGCGGCGATCCGGCAAGACACGCCCATCATCACGAGCGACACGCCGATCACATTCAGCACGTCCACGCGCAGCAGATCCGTCCACGGCGCCCAGGGCTGGCCGAGAAGGAATTCTTGCAGGCGGAAAAGCAGGCCCAAAAGAAAAATTTCACCGCCGCGCAGAATAGTCGTGCGAGCGATTTCATCGGCTGATGCACCCTTCTGGCGAAGTTTGTCGGTAACCAGTGCGAAGGAAATGCCGGCGAGGAAAAGAAACAAGGGTGCGGGAAGCGTGCCGCCAAGCTGGGACAATCCGAAAAATCCGCTGTCACGCGCGGCGCCGCCGAGCCAGGAATCGTAGCAGTGAGTCTGGAACATTACCACAACCGCAAGACCTCTCAGCCAGTCGATGTAAGCAATCCGTTTTGTGGTCTTGTCGGTCATCGGCGGATTCATGGTGTGCGATACACTATCGTGCCATGTCCGGTGAACGCGAGCTATCAATTTGGACGGCTCTCGGCTTGTGGGCCGCCGTCGTCGCCGGCGCGGCCATGTATGGCGCATGGCACGGATATGGAGGGCGCGCTTACACTGTAACTCTCTGTGTGCTTGCCTTTTTTCTTGCGATTCAGTTGTCCTTGGCCGCCGGAAATCTCGGCGAACGACTGGCGCGCCGCGCCGGCTCTCATCGCGGCGTATTGATTGCCACTATACCCTTTCTGGCATACCTGATTTATCTGGCGGGAACGAATAGTTTCGCATGGTGGCGCGTCACGTTGGCCGCGGCTTACACGCTAACGCCCGCCCTTCTCACCATTTCCGCCGGCGCAGCGAAACCCGGCACGTGGCAAGACTATTTGGCGATGCTTGCGATTTTTCTTCCGTTAAAGATGCGGCTACTCAATGTCCTCTGGCCTTACGGCGGGCCGACGGTCGGCTACCCGGCCGCGATGCTTCTCGCCATCAGTGTGGCGCTGGCGACCTTCCTCTTCGTTCGGCAATTCGACGGGGTCGGTTACAACATCGTTTGGGGACGCGACGCGATGCTGGCCGTGCTGCTTCACTTGGGATTGCTCGCCATCATCATGATTCCACTGGGAACTGCAATACGCTTCATCCGATTTGACCCTAGGCAAGCGCACTGGAAATCACTGCCCGCCGACGCCATTTCCATCTTTCTGTTGACGGCGTGGCCTGAAGAATTATTGTTCCGCGGACTGCTGCAAAATTCCCTTTCGCGCACGCTGTCAAGCGAAACGGGCGGCTGGATCGGCGCCTCAATCGTTTTCGGCCTCGCGCATATTACCAACAACGGCGTCTTTCCGAACTGGCGCTACGCCATTCTGGCGACGATTGCGGGAATTTTTTACGGCCGCGCGTGGCGTACGACGAATAGCATCTTCACTTCGGCCATTGTGCACGCCCTGGTGGACGCGATCTGGCGCCTGACGTTTCGCACGCTGTAGCAGGTTTTGTAGCGCCGCCGACGCGGCGGCATTTTTGCTTGGCCTTGAAGTAAAGACAGATCGCCGGCGGGACGCCGGCGCCACTTTCGAGTTTCCGAATTCCATACAGGAGCGCTAGCGTACCACGCCGGAAAGCGGACTCGATGCCGATGCGTAGAGTTTCTTCGGCATGCGCCCGGCGAGAAACGCCTTGCGCCCGGCGGACACCGCTTCGCGCATCGCCTCGGCCATGACGACCGCGTCCTGCGCTTCGGCAATTGCGGTGTTCATCAGGACGCCATCCGCGCCCAGTTCCATCGCAACGGCGGCATCCGACGCCGTGCCGACGCCCGCGTCCACGATCATCGGCACTTCCGTGATCCGCTCGCGCAGTATGCGCAGGTTCGCGTGGTTCTGAATCCCCATGCCGGAGCCAATCGGCGCGCCGAGTGGCATCACTGCGGCGGCGCCCGCGTCAATCAGCTTGCGCGCGACCACCAGATCATCGTTGGTGTAGGGCAACACGACGAAACCCTCTTTCACGAGGATCTGCGTCGCGCGAACGAGCTCCTCCGTATCAGGGAATAAAGTCTGCTGATCGCCGATCACTTCCAGCTTCACCCAGTTCGACAGGCCCACTTCACGGCCGAGCCGCGCCGTGCGGACAGCTTCGTCGGCCGAGTAACACCCGGCCGTGTTTGGCAGAATGAAAATTTTCTCGCGGTCGATGTAATCGAGCAGCGATTCCTTGGTGCGATCAGTGAGATTCACGCGGCGCACGGCGACCGTAACCATGTCCGCACCGGAAGCAACGTGCGCGCGAGTCATTTCCTGCAGGCTGCGGTATTTCCCCGTGCCGACAATCAGGCGCGAGTGAAACGCGCGCCCCGCGATCACCAGTTCGTCGTTCATTCCCATTCTCCTTTTGCTATTGTATCCCGCTCCGCCGCAGCAGCACAGCCTTCCGAGTCCACGCGGCATGAACCCTGTAGCGCTCGCATTCATGCGAGCATTCCTTTGAATCTGCAATGCCCGCCCGAAGGCGTGCCTTATGAAACTGTTCCATGGCCCGCCGGTGTCTCTTCATAAAGCCCTTCGATGATTCCCGCGTAGCGTTCGGCAATCACGCGGCGTTTGAGTTTCAGCGTATAGGTCAGCTGCCCGCCATCAAAAGTGAAATCATGGTCGAGCAGCGCAAATTTTTTGATGGTTTCGTATTGCGCGAGTTTCAAGTTCACCTTCGCGACTTCCCTGCCGATCAATTCATGGACCCAGGGATCAGCGGCAAGCTTTTCGTGCGACGCAAACGTCCTGTCCTGCGCGCGGGCGGCGGCTTCAACATTCGGAAAATTCGGAACGATCAGAGCAGAAATAAATTTATATCTGTCGCCAACGAGCACGGCGTTCAGGATCAGCGGGCTCACCTTCAGCAGATTTTCAATGGGCTGCGGCGCGACAAATTTTCCCGCCGCCGTCTTGAACATATCCTTCTTGCGGTCGGTCACGTAGAGATAGCCATCCTCATCGAGATGTCCGATGTCGCCGGTCGCCAGCCAGCCATCCGGCGAAATCACAGCGCTCGTATCCGCGAGTTTCAGGTAATAACCCTTCATCACGCACGGCCCTTGCACAAGAATCTCGCCGTCCTGCGCGATTCGCACGCCCACATGCTCGATGGGCTGTCCTACCGTGCCTACTTTGTTGGCGCCGGGATAATTCGCGCTTACGACCGGGGAAGTCTCCGTCAAACCGTATCCCTGATAGACCGGCACGCCCACGGCCCAGAAAAATTCAGCGAGCTCACGGGAAAGCGGTCCCCCGCCTGAAATAAATGCGCGGAAGCGGCCGCCAATCCCTTCGCGGATTTTGGAATAGACGATGCGGTCCGCAATCTTCCAGCGAAGGTGCAGCCAGGAGGGAGCGTCTTCGCCGTATGCCTTCCAGCGCACCGATTCCCGGGCCACGCGCACGGCCCAGTCAAAAATCCGGCGCTTCGATCCCGTCGAGGCGTGACCCTTTTGCATGACATTGGCGTAGAGTTTTTCAAAAACGCGCGGAACCGCGGCGGCCAGCGTGGGGTGAACTTCCAGCAGCGCTTGCGGCAAGTCGTCCATGCGCTCAACGTAAGCTACCTGGACTCCATGAAACAAATAGGCGTACGCAGTAACGCGCTCGTACACGTGCGAGAGCGGCAGAAAGCTTACCGCCTTGTCGGCCGGCGACATTCGATAGGGCTCAACCGAAGTTTCCTCATTCGAGCTGAGATTGTTGTGCGTGAGCATCACTCCCTTCGGCTCGCCCGTCGTGCCGGAAGTGTAGATGATGGTGGCGAGTTGATCGGAGGTAACGCGAGCGGCTCGCAGGCGGTACTCGGCAATCGCCGCGTCTCCGGTGGCGGCCACCAGCGTTTCGAAGCGGAGGATATCATTGCCGAGATCGGGCGGCGCGGCGGCGCAGACGATGTGTTTCACCGACGTGAGCCGGCCGCGACACTCCAGCAAACGCCGCGATTGGATCTCTCCCACCGCAATGACTACCTCCGCGCCGGAATGATTCAGGATGTAAACAATCCGTTCGGGGGATTCGTTGAAATAGACAGGCACATCGGCCGCGCCGAGTGCGAGGATGGCGAAATCGGCGATGTGCCATTCCGGTCGGTTGGGCGCGAACAATCCGACGCGATCGCCTAGCTTGACGCCAAGTTGCTCCAGTGCATTGGAAAGCCCGGCAACACGCCGCAGAAACTCGGCCGACGACGTCGGCTCCCAGCGGCCATTAATCCGCAGCGACAATGCCCGGTCGTTGGGCATGCGGTCGATCGCGTTCAGCAGCTTTTCGGTGAGTGTCGCGTAGGCCATGAGAACCAGAACATTACCGCACGAATCTCGGTGCGCGCAATGAAACTTCGTCGCGCGGTAACGCCCCCGCAACTGGTTGGCAAGTCGGCGGGGTTTGCGATCTTCCATTTTGGGGCCTAGCCGGAAATCCCGTATCATCGGTGTGCTAACCACAATCGAAAGGCGGGATCGCGCGCCGGGTCGCAGCGGACTCGGAAGAAATCGATCCTGTTCAAATCTCCGGGGCCTCATGAATCGCCTGATCGAATGCGTGCCAAATTTTTCCGAAGGACGCGCCATGGCAAAGGTTGACGCCATCGTGGGCGCTATGAGCGGTGTGGCGGGCGCCTGGATCCTCGACCGCACCAGCGACGCCGATCACAATCGCTCGGTGATCACGCTGGCCGGCGAGCCGGACGCCGTTGCTGAAGCCGCGATTCGCGGAGCCGGCAAGGCTTTGGAACTAATCGACATGACTCGCCAAACTGGAGTGCATCCCCGCATCGGCGCTACTGATGTGATCCCGTTTGTTCCCCTCGAAGGCGTTTCCATGCAGGAGTGCATCGCGCTGGCGCGGCGCGTTGGTCAGGAACTCTGGAACCGTTACCGCATCCCGGTTTATTTTTATGAAGCTGCGGCCACGCAGCCCGAACGCGCGAATTTAGAAAATGTCCGCAAGGGACAATTTGAAGGTCTTCGCGAAGACGTCCTGCGCGATACCAACCGTTCGCCCGACGTTGGCGAGCCGCGCCTTCACCCCACGGCTGGAGCTACCGCGGTGGGCGCGCGAAAAATTTTAATTGCCTATAATATCAATCTGAATACAAGCGACGTGTCGGTCGCCAAGGAAATCGCTCGCGCGATTCGCTCGTCAGGCGGTGGGCTGCCTCACGTCAAAGCCATTGGCGTTGAAATAAAGTCGCGGGGCTTCTCACAGGTCTCCATCAACCTAACGGATTTCGAGCATACGCCTTTGCACCTCGTCTTCGAGACGGTCAAGCGGGAAGCCGAACGGCGCGGCTGCGAGGTGGCAGGAAGTGAAATCATCGGCCTCGTTCCGCGCAAGGCCATTGAGCTTTCGACCGAGGATTACCTGCTCCTCGAAAATTTTTCGCCAGCGCAAGTTCTGGAGAACCGTTTGGCCATCGTGGCGGGTATACTTCCCAAAACGCCAGCCCTGCCCGCAGTACCGGGGGTAGCGCTCCAACAACTGGTGGACACGTTGCGCAAGGCCGTACAAGAGTTTTCGGGACGCGCTTTGCGCGCGTCAGAGAAGTCGCCGCCCGGCTCCCAAATCGCTGCTAAGCACAGGCCCGAGCGCGCCGCCGAGACCCATCTGGAAGCGGCATTCGCTGCGGCCAAAATTTATGAGCGATTGGTACAACTCGAAGCCATGGCCGCGCCGTCTATGTTGTTAGACTGGCTTCCGGTAAAACAAGCGGCGATGGCCGCCGCTCGCGGCGCGCTGGATAGCGCACAGTCGCTTCTGCCCTCGTTACGGGATGCACGCACGGTCGCAAGAATAAAGTCCGCTACGGCCGAAATTGGAGCAAAATTGTCAGGGAAGCCGGTAACCACGGGAAGATGATCCCAATTTGGAATCGAGCGTCGAATCGACCCTTTGCGTGCCTGGCAGGAGGAACATCATGAGCACCGGAAAAATCACTTGGATTGCCGCTCTTATCGCCATTTTATGCGCGCTTCCGGGGACTGCCCGCGCGGGCAGCCTCGGTTCCGACATTCTCAGCATGTTCCCCAAAGAATCCGGTGAGCTTGCCTATGCCGACTTGAAAGAGGCGCGCGCATTCCCCTGGTTCACTCAGTTAAAGGAACAGATGCTGCCGGCGAAATTCCGCGAATTCGAGACATTTCTCTCTTCGGCGGGTATCGATCCGAACACGCAGGTGACGGAACTTGCCTGGGCACTTGTGCCGAGCAAATCGACGGCCGATTCAGGAGGCGGATCCGTCCCGACCACGGATCAGATTGTGGGCGTCGCGCTCGGACAGTTTCAACCCGCTTCCGCCGAGGCCTATTTCACTTCCAAGAAGCTGCCCATCGTGAAGGTGCGCACATTTTCGCTCTTCGCGTTTGGCGGCGGCAGCGGGCCGAACGATCTCTTTTTCTTTTTCATCGATTCCAATACGGCGGCATTTGGCCAGCGCCAGCAACTTGAAAAAATGATTGGGGTGCGATACGGAGAAGGCGAGGGGCTCTATGCGAACACGGATTTCTCTTCGCTTGTCAACGCAGCCAATGGAAGCGGGACCGTCTGGGCCGTGCTGAATCCTGCGTACACGCGTCTCGCCATGCAACAACTCGTGCCGGAGGCGTCCCAGTTCCCCGCAGCCGCGCAGCTGACTTCGAAACTCAAGGCCATGACCATCAGCATCAAGGGCAGCAGCGGCGTGGATGCGACATTTGAAGCCGTCTGCGGTTCCACCGACGACGCCAACACGTTCGCGGCACTGCTCCAGGCTGGACTGATGTACCGCAAATATCAGGTCGGGAACAGCAACCCGGAACTCGGGGCCCTCCTCGATAGCGCGCAAGTGGGCCCGGCGGGTGACCGCCTGGACGTGAAACTTTCTCTCACCAATGATCAGATGCAGTCGCTGATCAAACGCAATACGTTTGTCGTCGCGATGTAGGACGACCGTCTCCGGCTTCTCTTTCAATCAAGATGCCAGCGCTACTTCTCTATGTTAATCAGGCTCGTGTTGTGCATCCAAACCATGTACCACGCAAAAATCCAAGCAAATGCGAATACATATGCGGCCCCAAGAAAAATACTGCCTACGTTGCCCCAGACGAAGCCGGGAATTGTTTCGAACAACTCCCTATGTAGTTCCAGGGCCCTGCTGCTGCGAATCGGCAGATACCCTCCAGCGAGGCATATAACATAAACGACCTCTCCACCCAGAACACACAGCCAGCCATATCGCCTAAGTGAAAGCATTGGATTTGCCTCCTTTCGAATCAATCCGTGACACCCCGGACATCAAACCACCGTTTCAAGCGAGCACGCGCACTTAATCATTGCGGCGCCCGGCGCACACGTTGTAAATGGGCACCCAAACTAGTGCCGCGTACCAGCCGTACCCATAGCTTTCGATGGCCCCCAGAAAGAAACTCTTCCAACTGATCCACTGGAATGCCGGAAGCAGGTGTTGCCATGGCTGGTACATAGCGTGTGCAGGAAACAACAGGTCGAAGCCAACACACAGTACAAATGTGGTAGCGAGAAATAGACTGGTCGCATGCCCAAACGCCGTCAGTGAAAGGCCTTGTCTCATTCTCTTCCCCCTTTACGACGCGTAGCGCTGTAGTTCGGCCTCGAACTTGTCCAAACATTTTCTGGAACAAAAATGAAACACGCGGCCTTCTTGATTCTTTGAGTAGCCCTGGCCGGGTCCTACCTGCATTCCGCACACCGGATCTTTACTGGAATCTTCTCCACTCCCGTGACCCTGCTGGCCATGGTGGCCACGAACCATGTGCGCACCACATCCATAGCGCATCATCAGATAGAAAAACGCCCCGTAAAGTAGAAATGGCAGCAGACCTCTCATGACTCCTCCTTTCGGACGCGTAGCGAGCTTCCGCCCCGGGAAGGGTCCTGGCGATCAACCAGTTCGCCCCAGGACCTTCCGGTGCAGTGAAGCTACTTTGCGGGTGGCTTGGAAGTATCAGCCGTTCCGGGGCAGCTCTGCTTCATCTGTCCGGACATCATTTGCATCGTCTGGCCCTGCTGCATCATTTGGCCTTGCATCTGATTGAGCAGCGCCTGATGTTCGGCCAGCTTCGACTTCAGCGCTTCCGGATCCTTCTCATTTTGGATTGCAGTCATGCTTTGCACCAACTTGTTCATGAGCGTGGACATTTGTTGATGGTGGGTCGTCATCTGGCCCATCATCCCCATCATGCCGCCACCCATCATTCCCTGGCCCTGACCCATCATGCCTTGGCCTTGGCCCATCATGCCTCCGCCACCCATCATTCCGGAGTTCGTTTGGCCTTGAGTGGTCTGGTTCTGTGGAGCCTGATCTCCCGCTGAACGCTGTGCGGCGACCCCAATCCCCAAGGCGAGCAAACTTGCCGCAAGGAACGTACTCGTAACTATTCTGGTTTTCATGGCATCTTCTCCTTTTTTAACTTTTTTGGCACACCAAGCTGAAAAACCGTATCAAGGAAAAATCAAAGTCTGAAATTGCAAAGGTAAGCGAGAGGGGTCGAACCGGGAGAACCTTCTAAACCGGGACTGTTCGCAGAACAATTCATATCACGGGGATGCAAACTAGTTCGTGTTGGAAGGGAAAGGTGCCCGAAGGCGATCGAGCCGGGCTCGACGCTTCGGCGGGCCATACCCATCAGAGCACCCTGAGGCGCAACGCACACGATCCCTGAGGAAAAGGTCGTTGAGGGACAACACATCATTTGTAGCAGACATGGCCGCTCCATGGCGATAGCCGCCCACCCGCTTTGTCCGTCCTTTGCGGCCGGACAAACTTCCCCGGTTAAAGGCGTCACGGCTACCGTCATCGCTAGAGCAAAAATCGCAACGAACTGCCTAAATCGGCTCATTTCCTCTATCCCCCGATATGCTCCCAGAAACGGACGAGTGCAGTCTGTGATGATCATCACACGTCGTTATGAATTCAGTTACTGAGATGTTTCGGATCGAATCAAGGAACGGATATCATTTAGCAGAAAACCGATCAGAGACGCGAATGTCTCAGGCGGAGGGCATTCATAATAACCGAAACCGAACTAAAGCTCATCGCCGCAGCCGCAATCATTGGGCTGAGAAGTAAACCAAAAAACGGATAGAGGATTCCCGCCGCAATGGGAACGCCAACTGAATTATAAACAAACGCGAAAAACAAATTCTGCTTGATGTTTCTCATCGTGGCGCGACTCAGGGCTCGCGCGCGCACGATGCCTCGCAGATCGCCTTTGATGAGCGTGACTCCGGCGCTTTCCATCGCGACGTCCGTGCCGGTGCCCATGGCGATTCCGACTTGCGCCTGCGCCAGCGCCGGCGCGTCGTTGATTCCGTCGCCGGCCATGGCGACGAAACGGCCTTCTCCCTGCAACCGCTTCACGACGCCGGCCTTTCCCTGCGGCAAAACTTCGGCCACAACTTGGTCGATATGGAGTTTCTTGGCAACGGCCTCGGCCGTCGCACGGCTGTCCCCGGTCAGCATCACTAAACGGATGCCGTCTCCCTGCAACTGGCGTATGGCTTCGGTGGAAGTCTCTTTGATGGGATCGGCGACTGCGACGAGTCCTGCGATTCTTCCGTCCACAAGGACAAACATGACCGTCTGCCCGTCCGCGCACAAGGACTCGGCTTTCGCTGCCAGTGTCCCTTCATCGGCGTGGAGTTCTTCGAGAAGCTTCGGATTTCCGAGCGCAACGGAGCGGCCTGCGACGCGGCCGCGGACGCCCCGGCCCGTCAGCGATTCAAACGCCTCTGCTGCGTCGGCCAAAGTGACGCCGCGATCCTCTGCGCCCTTGATGATTGCCGCGGCCAGCGGATGCTCGCTGCCGCGCTCGAGTGTTGCTGCAAGGCGCAGCAGTTCGCTGGCGTCAAAGCCCGATGCTGGCTCGACCGAAACGAGCTTGGGCTTGCCTTCGGTGAGCGTGCCGGTCTTGTCCACCACGAGCGTGTCCACCTTGCGCAGCAGTTCGATGGCCTCGGCATTCTTGAACAGCACGCCGAGCGACGCGCCCCTGCCCATCGCCACCATGATCGACATCGGCGTAGCCAGGCCCAGCGCGCAGGGACACGCAATAATCAGCACCGCGACGGCGTTCACGAGAGCATGCGCAAGGCGCGGAGCCGGACCCCACAGCGACCAAATCACAAACGTCAGCGCGGAAATTCCCACAACAATCGGAACGAAATAACCTGCGACAATATCCGCGAGCTTCTGAATCGGCGCGCGGCTGCGCTGCGCCTCGCCCACCATTTGCACGATCTGCGCCAGCAGGGTTTCCGAGCCCACGCGGTCCGCACGCATTACCAGAGTGCCCGTGCCGTTCACGGTCGCTCCGGTGATGCGCGCCCCTTTGAATTTTTCTACGGGAATCGGCTCGCCGCTGATCATGGATTCATCGACGCTGCTCGCGCCTTCCAGGACGACGCCATCCACCGGAATTTTCTCGCCCGGGCGCACGCGCAGACTGTCGCCGGGCTTCACTTCATCGAGCGGCACATCCAGTTCCGATCTGTCGCCACGAATCAGCCGCGCAGTTTTCGGCGCAAGCCCGAGAAGCGCCTTGATCGCCGCTCCGGTACGACTTCTGGCCCGCAATTCCATCACTTGCCCGAGCAGCACCAGCGTCGTGATGGCGGCAGCAGCTTCAAAATACACAGCGACTTGGCCGCCTTCGCCTCGAAAAGATGACGGAAAAATTCCAGGTAGCAATACGCCCACCACGCTGAAACCGTACGCCACACCGGTCCCCAAACCGATCAGCGTAAACATGTTTAGATTGCGTGTGACCAGGGATCGCCATCCGCGCACAAAAAACGGCCAGCCGCCCCATAAAACCACTGGAGTCGCGAGAATAAATTCAACCCACTGCCAAGCCCTCGGCGACGCAATGCGCATCAGCGCCGAGAGCGCGGGCACGAGATCGGCCATCGACACAACAAGAATCGGAATCGTCAGCGCCACAGAGACCCAGAATCTTCGAGTCATTCCGGCAAGCTCGGGATTCTGTTCCTCACCCACGCTCACCGTTCTCGGCTCCAATGCCATTCCGCAAATCGGGCAGTACCCCGGTTTGTCTCGAACGATTTCCGGATGCATGGGGCAGGTGTACTCGACCTTTGTGGCAGTTAGCGCGGCGATGACAGGTTCAAGCGCCATCCCGCACTTAGGACAATCGCCGGGGCCTTGCTGGCGGACTTCTGGATCCATCGGGCACGTGTATTCGTTTGAGGCAACTTTGCGCGCGAGACCCGGGACCGGTGCAATATTCACAACCGGTAGTGAAGCGCCGCGCGCCGCAGTAGGCGCGATCTGAACGGGATGCGCGGACATGGGGGCAATTCCAACAAAGGTTTTCGGCATCAAGTATTTTGCGGGGTCCGCGCTGAATTTCGTTTGGCAGCCTGCACAGCAGAAGTAGTACGTCTTCCCCGCATGTTCGTGCGTAGCTTTCGCCCGCGACGGCTCGACCGTCATCCCACAAACGGGATCCTTTTCCGCCGTGGTAGCCCTTGTATTTTGCGCGTCCATAATCTCCCTATCTTGAATGCAGATCCATGAGGTTCAATAACTCTTCGTACATTCCTTCCGCGCGTCCGGGAGCCGTGTCCCGGATGGCCTCGGCAGCGCAATGGCGCAGGTGATTCTTCATCAGGGCGCGCCCCACCGAACGCAGGGCTTCCTGCACGGAAGAAATCTGCACGAGGATGTCGGCGCAGTAGCGGTCTTCTTCCACCAGGCGCTGCAAACCGCGCACTTGCCCTTCAATG
>Ga0210409_10002595_pt1 | contig 21273 bp, 19 predicted proteins | sample IncBWH17MmetaG_FD_161649 | JGI IMG/M metagenome (GOLD analysis project Ga0210409, IMG submission 161649) | Forest soil microbial communities from Barre Woods Harvard Forest LTER site, Petersham, Massachusetts, United States - Inc-BW-H-17-M | ecosystem: Environmental > Terrestrial > Soil >...
AACAAAAGCGCTGGCTTTAGGGCCTGCGCAGACTTTCTCGGGAGGAAATCGCCATGGGATGCGCTCGACCCTTTTTCGTCAGGAGCCTCGCTTCACTCGCCGTCACAGGCCTCGCGCTGCTGCCGCTCGTTGCAGACGCGCAACAGCAGCAGGCAGAGCAACCCGGGGCGATCCAGGAGGTCATCGTCACCGCGACCAAGCGAAGCCAGAACCTGCAGGAGGTTCCCTTCTCCGTGTCGTCGACCAGCCAGGAGCAGATCCGCAATTCGGGCGCGATGGACGTCGTCGATCTGGCCCGCAACATCGCCGGACTCGCGATCGCGGACTTGGGTCCCGGGCAGAGCCAGATGGCCATCCGCGGCATCAGCTCGGGCCAGGTCATCCGCGACCAGCCCGGCGTGAAAGAGCAGGTCGGCGTCTATCTCGATGAGTCGCCGATCTCGGTGGCGCTCTTTACTCCCGACCTCGAGCTGTTCGACCTGGATCGATTCGAGGTTCTGCGCGGCCCGCAGGGCACCCTCTTCGGTGCCGGATCCGAGGCCGGCACGGTGCGCTACATCACCACCCAGCCGCACCTCGGCAGGACGGAAATCTTCACCGATGCCTCCCTCGAGGACGTCACCCACGGAGATGAAGGCGGGTTCGTGCGCGCGGCGATGAATGTGCCGCTCGGCGATGCCATGGCGGCGCGCTTCGTCGCCTACTGGCATCATCTTGCCGGGTTCATCGACGCGATCTCGCCCTTCGGGGCGGCGGGCGCCGACAAGCCGGCGGGCTTCACCGTCAACCGGGCGATCAACTCCGGCGATCGCAGCGGCGCGCGCTTCTCGCTGCTCATTAAGCCGAGCAGCGAGCTGTCGATCACGCCGCGCATCGTGTTCCAGAAGCTCGAGACCAACGGCTATCCGCGCGTCGATCTCTACAACATTCTCGCCAACCCCTACACCACCACACAGCCGGCCGTGACCATCGGCGCCCGCGAGCAGTACCGGCAGCAGGGCGACGGGCTCACTGATGACTTCACCCTCGCCGATCTCAAGGTCGACTACGACACCGGCCCGGCGACGCTCACCTCGGTTACCTCCTACACGCACCGCAGCGTGCAGGTGCTGCGCGATGCCACGCAGCTCACCGGCAGCGTGACCTTCGACGTCTTTGGGGATGCGCACGTGCCGCCCAATTTCGCCGGTGTGCGCACCAGCTCGCCGCTCTTCGACCGCACGCACCTCAATGTCTTCTCCGAGGAGGTGCGGCTCGCATCCAACGGCAAGCAGCAGATCGACTGGCTGGTCGGCGGCTTCTACCAGCACGTCGCGCGTCACTACGGACAGGATCTGCCGACCCCGGGCTACGATGCCCTGAACGCTACCACCGCCGCGTGGCCGGGATGCCCTGCGGCCACCCCGATCTGCAATTTCCCGCTCGGGCCGAACCCGGCGGGGCTGGCCGACACGCCGTTCTACTCGAATCTCTTCTATACGCTGAAGCAATATGCCGCCTTCGGTGAGGCGACTTGGCACGCGACCAGCCAGTTCGCGATTACCGCAGGGCTGCGCTACTACAAGTTCAGCGAGGATCGCGTACTCAACTTCAACGGCGTATTCGCCTCCGACACGCCCCCGGGTGGCATCCCGGGATCGGTGGACTCGAACGGCACTTCGCCGCGATTGATCTTCTCCTACAGGCCGGTCGATGACGCGGAGCTCTATGCGCAGGCCTCGCGCGGCTTCCGCCTGGGCGGCATCAACGACCCGCTCAACATCCCGTTGTGCTCACCCCAGGACCTGGTCGTGTTCGGCAGCCAGAAGAACTGGCAGGACGAGAAGACCTGGAACTATGAGGTGGGAGCCAAGACGCAGTGGCTGGACCACCGGGTCACGCTCAACATCGCCGCGTTCTATGCCGACATCAAGAATCTGCAGGCGACCACCACCGCCGGCACCTGCTCGTCGCGCATTGTGTTCAACGTGCCGAAGGCCCGCAGCGAGGGCATCGAGGCGGAGCTGTTCGCGCGGCCGAACGCCAACTGGGACTTCGGCATTTCAGCGACGGTGCTGGACGCCAAGCTGACCTCATCGGTGACTTCGTCGATACCTCCACCGGCTGGCTCGCCCCCGGGTACGCCGCCCACGATCGTGGTCGTCGGCGGGTTGGCCGACGGCAACCGCCTGCCGACCGCGCCCAAGACGCAGGCCGTGGGCAGCATCGGCTACACGATGCCGGCGATTGCGTCGACGGACTTCTTCGCCAACTTCACCATCCAGTACGTCGGCTCGTCCTTCTCTCAGTTCGAGAACGAGGAGCCCGGCTTTGGTCAGATCGGCGGCGCCGGCGACCCGAACGCGGCGCGCCTGATCACCTACGGCGGTCCGCTGACGGTGAATCAGATCAACTTCAATTCCGAGCTGCCGAGCTACACGCTCGCCAATCTGCGCTTCGGCCTCAGGACCGATCGCTGGCAGGCGGCGCTCTACATCAACAACATCGCCGACAAGACCGCGGAGCTGGCGCTCGACTACGAGCGCGGCCGCAGCGCGCGCGTCGGTTACCTCACCAACCAGCCGCGCACGATCGGACTGTACGGCAGCTACAGTTTCTAACAGCTGCGCGGACCCGGGCTGCGGCGCAGTCGGGTCGAGCTACCGGGCCGGCTTTCCGCGTGGAAAGCCGGCCTTTTTCAGCTTGCCGAGCGGATCACCTGCGCCGCCGACCGATTCTGCAGCGTCGCTCAGATTCTGAACCGCTCCTTGAGCTCGCCCGCCATGCGGCGGCTCACCGCGAGCGGCGCCGCGCAGCCGCGCAGCCGCACGAAGTACTGGCCGTCGGCGCCGCGCTCGATGCGCTCGAGGTGCTTGACCGCGACCAGCGCGTTGCGGTGGATGCGCACGAACGCGGCGCTGAACTCGCTCTCGAGCAGCCGCAGCGAATCCTCGATCAGATCCTCGCCGTGCAGGTGGGCGACGGTGGTGTACTTCTGGTCGGCGAGGAAGTACTGCACCTCCTCGATCGGGATGAGCTTCAGCCCCTCGCGCGAGCGCGCCGCGATGTGAGTCCGCCGCGCCTCGGCGCCCGCGGCCGCGAGCTTCTGCAGCTGCGCGCGGGTCAGCCGTCCGGCCCGCGTCAGCGCGCCCGCCAGCTGCTCTTTGCGCACCGGCTTCCGCAGGTAGCCGACCGCGTGCGCCTCGAACGCCTCGACCGCGTACTCATCGAACGCGGTGGTGAAGATCACCGCCGGTGGCTCCTCCAGCACGTTGAGATGGCGCGCCGCCTCGAGCCCGTCCATGCCCGGCATACGCACGTCGAGCAGCACGACGTCGGGCGCGAGGTCGTGCGCGTGCGCGAGCGCCTCGGCGCCGCTCACCGCCTCGCCCACCACCTCGACGTCGGCGATCTCATCGAGGAGGCTGCGCAGCCGCGCACGTGCCGGCGGCTCGTCGTCGACGATCAGCACCTTGAGGCGAACCGCGGCGTTCATGCGCCGTCAGGCCACCACCGGCTTCGGCGGCGCCGCCTGCCTCTCGATAAGCGGAAAACGCAGCGTGACGATGTACTCGCCGTCGAAAGTCCCGGACTTCATCAACGCCCGCTCGCCATACATGAGGGCGAGGCGCTCGCGGATGTTGGCGAGCGCCAGGCGGTTGCCGTCGCGCTGCTGGGGACCGGCGCCGAGCGGATTGCGCACCACGATGGTGATGAGCCCGGCGCTGATCTCGCCGGTGATGGTCACCCGGCCGCCGTCGGGCCGCGGCTCGATACCGTGGTAAATGGCGTTCTCGAGCAGCGGCTGGATCATGAGGCCCGGCACCAGCGCCGCGCCGGGGAGCGAGTCGGTCCTCCATTCGACCGCGAGCCGCTTGCCTAAGCGCAGCTGCTCCATGCGCTGGTAGGTACGCGCCACCTCGAGCTCCTCGGCGAGCGTGATGGTGTTGTGCTGGTCGCTCAGAGTGGCACGGAACAGGTCGGCGAGGTCCTGCACCGCGCTCTCGGCGCGCGGCGGATCGGTGCGCGTGAGAGCGGCGATGGTGTTCATGCTGTTGAAGAGAAAATGCGGGCGGATGCGCGCCTGCAGCGCGTGCACGCGGGCGGCGGCGCGCAGCTCGACGCTGCGGCGCCATTCGTGCGCCACGTAGAAGTAGCGCAGCGCCAGGCCCGTCACCACCAGGCCGATCCACACATTGCGCAGCGCAAAGCTCAGCGGGTTCGCCGGGAAGAGCGCGGTGCCGCCCGAGTCGACCACCAGGTGGGTGCGGCCGATGAGGTAGGCGCACCCGGAGATGGCCGCCACCAGGAATGCGATGAGGGCGAGTACCGCGGCTGAGCCGGCGGCGACGCTGAGGCGCGTGAGAGAGCTGCGCAGCACGCACAGCAGCGCCGCTCCGGCGAGCCCGATCCACAGCAGGAACAGCGAGGTGCGCACCAGGTCGGTCCAGAAGTCGACCACGATGCTCTGCCGCGCCAGTGTCAGCACGAACGCGGTCAGCTCCACGATCAGCACGATGGCGAGCGTGGTGCGCGAGGTGCAGAAATCCGGGAGATAGAGCGAGTGCTCGTCGCCTAAGTCGGCATTCATGGGGCGCGCGGCGGCGGGCGCGGCGGTGGGGCGCCCATGATGTTGGTGCGCTCGAAGAGCTCGGCCTTGAGGCGGAAGGTCGCGGAGATGTCCTCATCCCCGTAGCCGCGCGCCACCAGCTCGGCGTACTCGGCCAGCATGCGCTCGACCACCGGCAGCTGCACCCCGAAGCGCGCCGCCATGTCGTGGCAGATGGCGAGATCCTTGGCGTGGAGCCGCACGCGGAAGCCGGCCGGGTAGGCGCCGCGCGCCATGTTAGGCGCGCGATGCACGAAGTACCAGGAGGAGCCCGCGCCCTTGCCGAGGGTGTCGATCAGGATCGGCAGCGGCAGTCCCTGCGCACGCGCGAACGCCATCGCTTCCGCGACCGCCTCGATGATGCCGGCGCACATGATCTGGTTGGTGGCCTTGGCGGCCGCGCCGCTGCCGACCGGGCCGAAGAGGCTCACGGTGCGCCCGAGCGCTTCCAGCACCGGCTTGGCCCGCTCGAACGCGGCGGGCGTGCCGCCCACCATGATGGCGAGCGTGCCGTCGCGCGCGCCTTCGACGCCGCCGCTCACCGGGCAGTCGAGAAAATCCACGCCCTTCCCCTCGAGGAGCTCGGCGGCCTGGCGCGCCGTCTCGGCGCTCACCGTGGAGCAATCGAGCATGAGCGCGCCGGATTTGAGACCGGGCGCGACGCCTCGCACCACTTCGAGAACATCCGCGTCGGCCGAGACGCACGAGACGACCACGTCGACCTGGGCGGCGAGCTCGGCGAGCGTGCCGGGAGCTGCCACGCCCAGCTCGGCAGCGAGCGCGCTCGCCTTAGGCTGGGTGCGGTTCCAGACCGCGGTCAGCAGTCCCTTACGGTGAAGATTGCGCGCCATGTGCACTCCCATGGCGCCGAGTCCGACAAAGCCTGCGCGCATCTCTCCCCAGCACCTGGTGCGGCGGCGCACCTCGTGCGGCCGTAGCGGCCGCGGAAGACACTATAGAGCGTAGCTCACGCGCACGGAATCACGGCCGCGGCCGAGCGGCAAAGCACTTCTGCTGGAGCGCGCGCTCGCCTCGGGGCGAGGGAATACTCAGGGCGAGGGAATGCTCAGGGCGAGGAGGTCGCCGCTGCGGGGTTGGCCTTCGGCTCCGGAATCGGCTGCGGCTCGGGGATCGGCTGATCGGGCTTCCACTCGGGCACGTTGCCGCAGGCCTGCTGCACGTCCTTGCGGGCCTGCTCGCGGTAGGTATCCGCCTCGGCATCCGACATGTACTGGCGCTCCCCGTCCTTGCCTTCCTTGTAGACGCGCCGCGAGGCCACCGACTTCATGTAGCGATCCTTGGCCCAGCTGCACTGCGCGTCACGCGCCTTGGCGACATCCTGCTGCACGGCGCGGGCGTTGGCCTGGTCGGTGACCTGAGTGTTGGGTGCAGAAAAGGATCCCGGGCTGCGCGCGGTACTCGCGGGGCCATTGTCCGGATGGGGCTTCACGGTCTTCACGACGACCGAGCCCGGCATCCACTCGTCGCTGTAGTGCACGACCCCCTGTGCATCGATCCAGCGAAACACATCGGCGCGGGCGAGGGTGCACGCTCCGGCAAGGATGAGGGCGGTTATCGGTACGAGTCGTAACATAAGGGGCCTCCGGCGAGGCAGTATGGCGGCTCCCCGCCCTGCAGCCCTTGAACTCCGTCACACGGCCGCGGGCTAAGCGCCGCTTCGGCTCACACCATACAAAGGCCGGGCCCGTTACGCCAGCGGCTCCGGGCCGGAAGGCCTCTGTCAGAGGTCGTAAGCCCGCTCGCCGTGGGAGGTGATATCGAGCCCCTCACGCTCCTCTTCTTCAGGCACCCGCAGGCCCACCACCAGCTTGACGATGAAAAAAGCCGCGAAGGCTACGACCGCGGTCCAGACCAGCACCAGGCACACGGCCTTCAGCTGGATGAAGAACTGCGCCGCAATGCCCGGGTACCCGGTCGTGCCCTTGACCCAGTCGACCGTGGAGCCCGGCCCGCCGAGCGCCGGCGCGTTGAAGATGCCGGTCATGAGCGCGCCGAAGATTCCGCCCACCGCGTGTACCCCGAAAACATCCAGGGAGTCGTCCGCCTTGATGAGGCGCTTGAGCCCGGTGACGCCCCACAGGCACACCACGCCCACGCCGATGCCGATGACGAACGCACCGGGAATGCCGACATTGCCCGCGGCCGGCGTGATCGCCACCAACCCCGCGACGGCGCCGGAGGCCGCGCCCAGCATCGAGGGCTTGCCCTTCACCAGCCACTCGGCCGTGATCCACGACAGCACGGCGCAGGCCGTCGCGAGGTAGGTGTTCATGAAGGCGAGCGCGGCGGAGCCGTTGGCTTCGAGCGCCGAGCCCGCGTTGAATCCGAACCAGCCGAACCACAGGAGCGAGGCTCCTACCATGGTGAGCGTCAGGTTGTGCGGGGCCATCGGCTCACGGCCCAGGCCGACGCGCTTGCCGAGCACGAGAGCCCCCACGAGTCCGGCGACCCCGGCGTTGATGTGCACGACCGTGCCGCCGGCGAAATCCAGCGCGCCCCATTGCCAGATGAGTCCCCCGGTGGCGCTCACCGCATCCGCCGTGGCGGCCGAGGTGAAGGCGTCCGGCCCCGGCCAGTACCACACCATGTGCGCGACGGGTACGTAGCCGAAGGTGAACCACAGGACCAGGAACAGCAGCACGGCGGAGAACTTGATGCGCTCGACGATCGAACCGAGGATCAGGCAGCAGGTGATGGCGGCGAAGGTCGCCTGGAACGCCACGTACACCAGCTCGTAGAGCGGCGTGTTGCGGCTGAAAGTCGCCACCGTCGAGAACGCCCCCGTCGAGGAGTTGAAGGTGCCCGCGAGAAACACGCGGCTGAAGCCGCCGATGATCGCATTGCCCTGCGTGAAGGCGAGCGAGTACCCGTAGATGCACCACAGAACCGTGATGAGCGAGAAGCCGACGAACACCTGCATGAGCACCGACAGCATGTTCTTGGTGCGCACCAGTCCGCCGTAGAAGAGCGCCAGCGCCGGCACCGACATCAGCAGCACGAATGCGGTCGAGGTCAGCATCCATGCCGTGTCGCCCTTGTTCGGCACCGGCGCATCGGCCAGGGCGAGCGCCGGTGCGAGGAGCAGCGCTGCAGCCGCCAGGCGTCTCGGGATTCGGGTCGCATTTGCAGCGGTCGGCATAGTCTCTCCGCAGGAGTGTGCGCGGGCCCGACCGGGCATTTCGCGCCGATCGCGCCGCAAATAGCTTCTGCACGCGCGCAGCAGGGCGCGTAAGCTCTGGCCCTGCGCGCGAGCGGTGCAGCTTCCGTGCCACCGGCGCTGGGGCGTGTTTTCCGTGTTTTGCGCGTCTGCGTGGCGCGGCGCTGCACTGTTTTGGGGCTTCGGTGCGAGCGCGTGCGTCAAACGGGGGCACGGGCGGCAGAGCGAGGGTTCTCATGGAGTCACTGCGGATCGACGATCTGGTGCGGCGTCTGCTCGAGCGGGTCCCGCCTGCGCTGCGCGCCGTGCAGCAGGACCTCGAGACGAGCTTCCGCGCGGTGCTGCGCGAGCGGTTAGCCAAGCTCGACCTCGTGACGCGCGACGAGTTCGAGGCGCAGACGCGGGTGCTCGAGCGCACGCGCGCGCGGCTCGAAGCGCTCGAGGCTCGCCTCGCCGCCATGGAAAGCGCCGATACGCAGGGAGGTAAGTCCGGCCGCGGCGCCCCGTAGCGCCGAGCGCGGCAGGAACGCCCGGGCTCGCGGGCCTCCAGGGAGGGTCATGGCCTTTGCGCGGGTCGCTTGCCGGGCGCAGGTCGGCTTGAGCGCTCCGCTCGTGCACGTCGAGGTGAGTCTCGCGAGCGGATTGCCCGCGTTCTGCATCGTGGGATTGCCTGCCAAGGTCGTGCGCGAAGCGAAAGAGCGCGTACGCGCGGCGCTCGTCAACGCGCAATTCGAGTTTCCGGCGGGCCGCATCACGGTGAATCTCGCGCCCGCGGATCTGCCCAAGGAAGGCGGTCGCTTCGACCTGCCGATAGCGTTGGGGATATTGCTCGCTTCCCGGCAGGTGCGGGACGCGCCGTGCGGCGGCGCACGCGCCGCGGAGGTGCGCGAGTTCTACGGCGAGCTCGGTCTCACCGGCGAGCTGAAAGCGGTGCGCGGACTGCTGCCCGCGGCCGCGCACGCCGCGAGCGCGGGTCACGAGCTCATCGTGCCGCACGCCAATGCGGCCGAGGCCTGCACCGTGGCTGCCGGGCTGGTGCGCGCGGCGGATCACCTGCTCGAAGTCTGTGGGCACGTTGCAGGCACCAGGCCGCTCGCGGCGGGCAGTGCAGGCGTGGGCCCGGGAAAACCAACACGCCGCAGCTGCGCCGGGCTCGATCTCGCGGACGTGCGCGGGCAGCTCTACGCCAAGCGCGCGCTCACCGTCGCGGCCGCCGGTGGCCACAGTCTCCTCATGATCGGGCCACCCGGATGCGGCAAGAGCATGCTGGCACAGCGCCTGCCGGGGCTGCTGCCGCCCTTGAGCCCAGCCGAGGCGCTCGAGGTGGCCACGATCTCCTCGGTGAGCGCTGGCGGCTTTCGCCCCGAGTCCCTCGGTGAGCGGCCGTTTCGCGCTCCTCACCACAGCAGCACCACGCCTGCGCTGGTGGGCGGCGGCCCGCGCGCGCGACCCGGGGAGATCAGCCTCGCCCATCACGGAGTGTTGTTTCTCGATGAGCTGCCGGAGTTCGGGCGTCAGGTGCTCGAGGCCCTGCGCGAGCCGCTCGAGACCGGCGTGGTCGCGGTGGCGCGCGCCGCGCTGCAGACGCAGTACCCCGCCGAGTTCCAGCTCATCGCCGCGATGAACCCTTGTCCCTGCGGCGGCCTCGGTGACCCTGCAGGGAGCTGCCGCTGCACACCCGCCGAGGTGCAGCGCTACCGCGCACGAGTATCAGGCCCGCTCCTCGACCGACTCGACATGCACGTTGAGGTCCCGCGGGTGGCGGCCTGCGAGTTCGACGCGCTGCCGGGAGTTAGCGCCGGCAGCGCCGCGGCCGCGTTGGCCGTGCGCGGTGCGCGCGAGCGTCAGCTCGCGCGGCAAGTGGTATGCAACGCGCGGCTCGCGGACTCCGACGTACACCGATGCTGCGCGCTGGACGAGGCGGGCCGCCGGCTACTGGATGCGGCGATGCAGCGCCTGCGGCTCTCGGGGCGCGCGCGTCAGCGCGTGCTCAAATTGGCGCGCACCATCGCCGATCTCGACGGCACTGCCGCGATCGGCGCGGCGCAGGTGAGCGAGGCGGTGATGCTGCGTTGTCTGGATCGCGCCTCGGTCGGGACGCCTTATACTCCGGGCTCATGAGCGACCTGACCACGTCGATTTCTCAGGCCATGGCCCTGGCAACCCGCCTGCGGTCGATGAGCGAAAAACTCAAGGAGGGGGAATTCAAGAGGCTCTGCGATGCGATCCTCCTGGAGCTCGCAGAGGTGCAGCTCAAGCTGGATGCGGTGCTGCAGGAGAACGCGTCACTGGCCGTGCAGGCCAAAGCGAGTCCCGAGGGTGTGTGTTGCCCGAGGTGCGGCGCGCTTGGCTGGAAGGTGGCCAGTACCAAGCCCCACAAGAGCCCGGGCGTTATCGCTCACACCTATGCCTGCAAGAGTTGCGGGCTCAAGGAAGAAGTGCTGGTCAAATCCAAGTGAGCACCGCTTCACGGCGCCGCTACACCGCTTTTGATGCTGCGCGTCTGAAGCGCGCGGCGCGCAGAGCACGATGCAGTTGGGCAGCTCCGCCGGGCCGCTATTGCGCCATCTGAATCATGTGATCGACGGCCTGCTTGACGAGGTCGTCCGGTACGTCGGTGCGGCCACCTTTGGGAGGCATGACGCCCGCCTTGCCCTGAAAGCCCTTGAGCGCGTGGTCGTAGAGCGTCGCCTTGCCCTCGGCGATGCGCGGCGCCCACGCCGCCTTGTCGCCCGCCTTGGGCGCGCCGGCGATCCCCTGCCCGTGGCAGACGCTGCAGGTCTGCTCGAAGACCTCGGTGCCGTTCTTCGGCGTGGCGACGGCGGCGGAGCCCGCCCCGGCGGGGGTCTCAACCTTGATCGCGAGAGCGGAGTTGTCCCGGCCTGCAACCGCTTCACGCGACGGCTCCTCGATGCGCCCCGCGACGTTCTTGCTGTAGGCGGGCTCGGTGAGGATCTGCGCTTCCTGCGTGTGGCTCGCGACGACGCGGGCCAGCGCGAACAGCACGATGGTGATCGTCACCAGCAGCCCGATCACCATGCTGAAAACGTTGAAAAAATGGGTGTCCTGCTTGCTCACGTGTGGTTCCGTCGCGGCGGCGCCGATTCGGCCGCGAAGTATAGCCGCTCGGCTCCCCGCTTCGTAAATGTCCGGGGCGGCGGGCGGTCAACCTCTGCACCGTCCCACGTTGCGCCGCGCAAATAGACGGCCTTTCCAGCCACGCGTATCATCGCCCGCCCCAACGCGCCCGTAGCTCAGTTGGATAGAGTGGCAGCCTCCGAAGCTGCAGGTCGCTGGTTCGAATCCAGTCGGGCGCGCCATTCCTGCCCGTGCGGTTGCCGTCGCGGATCGCGCGCGGTGCTAGTGCCGGTGCTCGGACGCCACCAGGTCGTTGATGAGCTGGATGAGATTGGCGGCGCTTCCCGCCTTGCTCACCTCGGTCGTGTACTTGCCGTTGACGATGAACAGCGGGACGCTCTGCACGCGATAGCGCTGCATCAGCTCCTCGGCGCGCGCCAGATCCGAATTCACCGAGAAGGAGTTGTAGGCGTTGGCGAAGTCCTGGGCGCTGATGCCGTTCTGCGTCGCCCACGCCTGCTCCATCTTGAGCGATTCGGCATCGGTGCTCCCGATCAGCGGATTGTGCTGCTGCTGGATGGTGTCGAACGCCTTTTCGATGAGGTCCGGGCGTCCGAGCGCTTTCAGCGTGTAGAAGAGCTTGGCATGCGCCCGGTGCGGCGGGCCCCACATCGCCGGTACGCGCACGAACTCGATGTACGCGGGCTTGGTCTTGAGCCACGCCCGGAGATAAGGCTCGAGCGCGTAGCAGTGCGGGCAGCCGAGCCACATGACCTCGATTACCTCGACCTTGCCGGGCTCGACGCTCGTCGGCTGCCCCGGCACCACCGGGTCGTAGTTGACTCCCGGCTTCCAGCGGCCCGCGGGCAACTGCGCATCCGGCGGCAATGCCGCCATGCGCTCGAGCGAGGCGTCGCTGCTCTCGGGCTTCTCGTTGGCCGCGCCGTCGGCCGATTCCTGCGCGCCCCGTGCCTGCTCGATCTCGCTTTGTGCGGGCGCGGCGGCGGTGGCGGCCGGCGGCGGTGCAGCGGGCGGATTCGCGGCGGGAGCTTCGGCGGCGGGAGCCGCCGGCGGCGGAGGCGCCTCCTGGCGTGCACAGGCCACGAGCCCCAAGGCGAGCAGCGCTGTCAGCCCGAGCAGTCGGTTCACGGGAGATCCTCGGCGGGCTTTGCTCACCGCATGCCCTGCACGTAGGAAGCCACGTCGCGGATTTCCTCCGGAGTGAGACGCTTGGCGAGCGTCAGCATCATCAGGCCGTTGCGGCTCGCTTGGGCCGGGTTCGGTCCCGTATAGCGCGCGCCGCTCGCGTAGTCGTTGAGCTGCTTGACCACGTACACCGATTGCTGCGCGCGCAGCGCCGGGTAGCCGGCCGCGAGATTGCCGCGGCCCACCGGCCCGTGGCACGCGACGCAGCCCGGGACGCCGCGCGCGGCATCGCCGCTCACGTACAGCGCTTCGCCGGCCTTCCAGTACGAGGGATCGGCCTCGAGCCCGGTCGGCGTCTGCGCTTCGTAGTACACGGCGAGATCGCTGATGTCCTGGTCGCTTAAGGTGGCGGCGAGCGGCTTCATGACCGGGTTTTCGCGCACGCCGGAGCGAAAGAGCTTCAGCTGCTCGGCGATGTAGACCGCGCTCTGGCCCGCGAGGCGTGGCCACTCGGGATTCACGCTGTTGCCGTTCGGGCCGTGACAGGCCGCGCACAGTGCCGCCTTGGCCCCGCCGCTCGCAGCCTTGCCGGTCGAAAACGGCACGCTCGGAGCAGCCGCGGCGCCAGGCGGGGCGGCGGCCGGTGCCGCGGCGGGAGCCTCCCCCGCAGGGGGCGGCTCGGCCAGAGCGAGAGCCTGCGCGAGCGCCAGCGCGCCCATCGTGAGCCCGATCCAGCCGACCCTCAGGGCGTTCGGCATTTTTCTCATTCCCGTCCAGTCCCGCGAAGCGACGGCCGCGGATTGTACACTACGTCTCCGCTTGGCTTTTCGTCCCCTCGGAAGTGATTGTCCCTGAAAATGAGCCGTTTTCAGCAGGCGAAGTTTCTGGTGAGCGCGGCGGCGTCGGCGCAGTTCCCGAGCGATGTCGGCGCGGAGGTCGCCTTCGCCGGGCGCTCCAATGCGGGCAAGTCGAGCGCCATCAACGCCATCACGCAGCGGCGGGGGCTGGCCCGCACCAGCAAGACGCCGGGCCGCACCCGGCTGCTCAACTTCTTCGAGCTCGCACCTGAGCGCCGCCTGGTGGATCTCCCGGGCTACGGTTACGCCGGCGGGCCGCAAGCTGAGCGCCGCAGCTGGCAGCCGCTGATCGAGGCGCTGCACACGCGCGCATCCCTCCGGGGACTCTTGCTGATCGTGGACGCACGACGAGGCGTCACCGCCGGCGATGAGGGGCTGCTTGCCTGGGTCGGGCCCGCGCAGCGTGTGCACGTGCTGCTTTCCAAGGCCGACAAGCTCGGCCGCGCGGAAGCCACCCGCACGCTGCGCGCGGCCGCCGGGCAGCTTGCAGGTCGGGCGACGCTGCAGCTGTTCTCGGCGCTCGACGGCACGGGTGTCGGCGAGGCACAGGACGTGCTCGCGGCGTGGCTGAAATAAAAAACCCCGGCGGCTTGCGGCCGCCGGGGCAGACTAACCCGGCACAGGTCTCTTGAACCGGGTCATACCCGCTCAGGGAGGGAAGCGGGGAGTGACAATGCACTCGGTTAATTAGAGGCGGGCGATTCTCTTGAGTTCCACCCCGACCCGGAAAAAATATCGTTTCAGATCATGAATTTGCTTTACGAGTTGTATCGCCCGCGCCACAAGCCGCGGGCTAGAACACGTTGACGAAGACGCTGAGCGAAACCAGGTTGGCGCCGTTCGTGTTGCGGATGCTGAAGTTCTCGTACTCCAGCCGGGCGCCGAAGTTGCCGATGTGTAGCTGCCCGCCGGCGCCCCAGGCGAACTGGGTGCCGTTGTCTGACAACGAGAAGAACTGATTGCCACCGCCACCCATGGTGACGGTGTTGCCGCCGCTCGACGTCCAGCGCGCCAGCCCCACCTTGCCGAAGACATCGAGATAGGGGAGCGGGATCGGAACGAAGCCGACGGCGTATCCGGTGAAGGCCTTGTACTTGAGATGCGTGCTGCTGGTGCCGGAGACGAACTGCGAGGTGACCGACTTACTGCCGAGGTCGATGTAATCCGCCTCGACTGCGAACAGGCTGATCGGTCGCACGCCCGCCCACACCTTCCAGTTGGTGCTGTTGAGGTCGGAGTTGGTCGCCGCGATGCCCTTCAGGTTGTCGTTCGCGATGCCGGCGCCGAGATAGAGCAGGCCGTTGTCGGCCTGGGCGGCGCTCGCACCCAGCGCGAGCACGATGAGCAACAGGAATCTGCGCATGGCTGAACCTCGTGTTCCGTGACATTCCATACCTAACACACTGACGACCGGCGCGTTGACTGTTGCAAGTTGGCGACAGGTTGAGCTGCGGTCCGCTGCATCAACGACCAGAGGGCGCGGCGGAAGTTCTCACTACCGGAAAGCTGGCCCGCCTTCAGTGAGCCTCGTCCCAGTTGGCGCCCGCGCCCACGTCGACGCGCAGCGGCACGTTCAAGGTGGCCGCGCTCACCATGTGCTCGCGCACCGCCCGCGTTACCTCCTCGATCGCAGCGGCGCGCACCTCGAGCACCAGCTCGTCGTGTACCTGCATGATGAGCCGCGCCGGCGAGTCGGCGCGCCGGCACCACGCATCGACCGCGATCATCGCGCGCTTGATGATGTCGGCCGCGGTGCCCTGCATCGGCGCGTTGATGGCGCTGCGCTCGGCGTACTGGCGCAGCTGCGGGTTGCCGGAGCGGATATCCGGCAGGTACAGGCGCCGTCCGAAAACCGTCTCGACGTAGCCGAGCTGGCGTGCCTTGACACGCGTGTCGTCCATGAAGCGCTTCACTCCCGGGTAGCGCTGGAAGTAGCGCTCCACGTACTGCTGGGCGGCGCCGCGCTCGATGCCGAGATTGCGCGCCAGGCCGAAGGGTGACATGCCGTAGATGAGCCCGAAGTTGATCACCTTGGCGGTGCGGCGCTGGTCGGCACTTACCGCCGCAAGCTCGACGCTGAAGACTTCCGCGGCGGTCGCCTGGTGCACGTCGCGGTCCTCGGCGAACGCGGCGCGCAGGCTCTCGTCCCCGGAGAGGTGCGCCATGATGCGCAGCTCGATCTGCGAGTAGTCCGCCGCGAGCAGCACGCAGCCCGGCGGCGCCACGAAAGCCTGGCGGATGCGGCGTCCCTCCGCACGGCGGATCGGGATGTTCTGCAGGTTGGGATCGACCGAGGAGAGCCGCCCGGTGGCGGCGACCGCCTGGGCGTAGTTGGTGTGGATGCGGCCGGTGCGCTCGTTGACCTGCTCGGGCAGCTTGTCGGTGTAGGTGGACTTGAGCTTGGCGAGCGCGCGGTAGTCGAGAACGATGCGCGGCAGGGGATAGCTCTCGGCGAGCTCCTCGAGCACGTCCTCGGCGGTCGACGGCTGACCCGTGGGCGTCTTGCGCCGCACCGGCAGCTGCAGCCGCTCGAACAGGATCTGCTGCAGCTGCTTCGGCGACTCGATGTTGAATTCGTGGCCCGCCTCGCGGTGCGCCGCGAGCACCAGCTGTTGCAGCTCGCGCGCGAACTCGCGGCTCTGCGCACGCAGCCGCTCCCGATCGACCAGCACTCCGTAATGCTCCATGGCGAGCAGCACCGGCACGAGCGGCCGCTCGCATTCCTGGTAGAGCCGCGCCAGCGCCGGCACCGACTCGAGCTGCGGCCACAGCGTCCGGTGCAGCCGCAGCGTCACGTCGGCGTCCTCGGCGGCGTACTCGGCGGCCTTGTCGACCGGCACCTGGTCGAAGGACAGCTGCTTCGCGCCCTTGCCGGCGACGTCTGCGAAGCTGATGGTGGGGAGCCCCAGGTAGCGCTGCGCGTCCGAATCCATGTCGTGATTGGTGGCGACGCTGTTCCACACGTAGGACTCGAGCATGGTGTCGAAACGCATGCCGGCAAGGGCTATGCCGGCGTTGAGCAGCACGTGCGCGTCGTATTTCAGATTGTGCCCGACCTTGCCGTGCGTCTCGCTCTCGAGCAGCGGCTTCAAGGCCGCGAGCACCCGCGCGCGGTCGAGCTGCTCGGGCGCTCCGGGATAGACATGCTGCAGCGGCACATAGGCAGCGCTGCCCGGCTCGATCGCGAAGGACACGCCGACGATCTCGGCGCGCATGTAGTCGAGGCTCGTGGTCTCGGTATCGAAGGCGAAGAGCTCCGCGGCGGCGAGCGCCTTGAGCCAGCGCTCGAGATCCTCCCAGCGCGTGATGGTCTCGTAGCGGCGCTCGATGGCCGGCGCCGCGGGGGTGTCGGGCAGGGTGCGCACGGGCGGCGCAGCATCGGGCGCTGCTTGCGCAGCAGCGGCCTCTCGGGCGCCGGCGGCTGCGGCGGCACCGCCCGCTGAAGTTCCCTCGCCCCCGTCGAGCTGGCGCAGCAGTGCCCGCAGCTCGAAGCGGGTGTAGAGCTCGCGCAGCCGCGCCGCATCGGGCGCGCCGGGCTTGAGCTCCTCGAGCGACATCGGCAGCTCGAGATCGGTGCGTATGGTCGCCAGGCGCCGCGACAGCTCGAGCGTCGCGAGCCCGAGCCGCAGATTCTCGCCGACCTTGCCCGCGACTTCCGCGCGGTGCGCGATCAGCTTGTCGACGCCACCGTACTGCTGCAGCAGCTTCGCGCCGGTCTTCGGGCCCACCTTGTCGATCCCCGGGATGTTGTCGGAGCTGTCGCCGACCAGCGCGAGGTAATCGATGATCTGCTCGGGGTAGACGTCGAACTTGAGCTTCACTCCCTCGCGGTCGAGCACCGTGTTGGTCATGGTGTTGATGAGGGTGATCGATGCGTCCACCAGCTGCGCCATGTCCTTGTCGCCGGTGGAGATGAGCACCTTGTGCCCGGCTGCGGCCGCGCGCCGCGCCAGGGTGCCGATGACGTCATCGGCTTCCACGCCCGGCACGCGCAGCAGCGGCAGTCCCTGCGCCTGGATGATCTCGAGGAGCGGCCCAACCTGAGCGCGCAGATCGTCCGGCATGGTGGGCCGCTGCGCCTTGTACTCGGTGAACAGCTCGTCGCGGAAGGTCTTCCCCGGGGCGTCGAACACCACGGCGATGCGCTGCGGATGGAAGTCCTTGAGGAACTTCTGCAGCATGTTGAGCACGCCGAGCACGGCTCCAGTCGGCTCGCCGCGCGAGTTCGAAAGCGGCGGCAGGGCGTGGAACGCCCGGTAGACATAAGAAGAGCCGTCGACGAGAACCAGGTCGGGGGAGGGCGTCATGAAGAGCTGATGCGAGAGGCGGGCCGCGAGTATAACGGACGGGACCCGGTCACAGTCCGGCGAGGACCGTCAACCACTTGCCCGCCTGGCGCGCTATACACGGCAGGCCATGCAACAGCTCAGCTCCACCATTGCGGCCAACCGCTTCGGGCTCGGCGCCCGTCCGGGCGAGCTCGCCTCGATCGGCGGCGATGGCCGCGACTGGCTGCGAGCGCAGCTCACCCGGGCCCCACCCGTCATTGCCGACGCGCAGCTCGCCTCCTCCGCGCAGGTGCTCGGGCAGGCGTTCGCGCTACAGCGTGAGATTCAGCAGGCGCGCCGCTCAGGTGCCGATGTGCAGCAGAAGCTGCCGCAGTTCATCAAGCCGATCTACACGAGCGAAGCGACTGCGCGCTTTCAGCAGGCGGTGCTGACCGACCGCCCCTTCGTCGAGCGGCTGATCCAGTTCTGGAGCAATCACTTCGCGGTGTCGGTCGACAAGCAGTACCTGGCCGGGCTCGCCGGCAGCTTCGAGCGCGAAGCGATCCGTCCGTACGTGCTCGGCAACTTCGGCGACATGCTGGTCGCCGCCGAGATGCATCCGGCGATGCTCCTCTATCTCGACAACCACTTGTCGGTGGGCCCGCATTCCAATGTAGCCATCAAGGCGGGTCTGCGTCAGAGAGGAGATCGCAGGATCGGCATCAACGAGAATCTCGGCCGCGAGATACTCGAGCTGCACACGCTCGGCGTGGGCGGCGGCTACACCCAGGCCGACGTGACCTCATTCGCGACCGTGATCACCGGCTGGTCGGTGGGCGGTGGCAACGGAGTCTTCGCCAGCGGGCCGCCCGGCCGCTTCGTGTTCCGTCCCGATATCCACGAGCCCGGCACCAGGACGGTGCTCGGACGGCATTACCCGGACTCAGGCTACGGGCAGGGCGTTGAGGTGCTGAACGACCTGGCGCAACATCCCTCGACCGCGCGCCACATTGCCACGAAGCTCGCGCGGCACTTCATCGCCGACGATCCGCCGCCGGCGGCGGTCGAGTGCCTGGCGCAGGCGTTTACCGAGTTCGGTGGCGATCTGCCCTCCGTGTACCGCACGCTGATCGATATGCGCGAGGCCTGTGAGCAGCCGCTCGCCAAGTACAAGACGCCGAGTGATTTCATCGTCTCGAGCTACCGCGGACTCTCGCTGCCGGTCGACGCGGCGCACGGGCCGCTCGCGCCCTTCGATCTCCTCGGCCAGCGCACCTGGCAGCCGGGCTCGCCCGCCGGCTGGCCCGACCGCAGCGCGGACTGGGACGGCGCCTCGGCGCTCCTGAAGCGACTCGAGTGGGCGGACGCCGTGGGCGGACGGCTCGGCAGCCGCCGCAACGCCGCCGAGCTCGCCCCGCAGCTGCTCGGCGCCAACCTCACGGGCGCGACCGGCACGGCGATCGGGCGCGCGGCGAGCGCCCAGCAGGCGGTGACGCTGCTGCTCGCCGCGCCCGAGTTCATGCGCCGCTAGGGGCGATGGAGAGAGACATGTCAGGCATGAGACGCCGCGAATTCCTCGGTCTGGGAGCGCTCGCCGCAGGCGGCGCGCTCCTCACCTCGAGCGTGACGCTCGCGCGTGCGCCGGCCGATCCGCGCCGCTCGCGCTTCGTGCTCGTGATCCTGCGCGGCGCGCTCGACGGACTTGCGGCGGTTCCGCCCTGCGGCGATCGCGACTACGGCCACCTGCGCGGGGAGTTCGCGCTGCGCGCCCCGGGCGAGGCCAAGGGGGCCCTGCCCCTCAACGGGTTCTTCGGCCTGCACCCCTCGCTCGGCTTCCTCGGCCAGTCCTACGCAGCGCGCGAGCTCATCGTGTTCCATGCGGTGGCGAGTCCCTATCGCGAGCGCTCGCATTTTGACGGGCAGGACGTGCTCGAGAATGGCACGACCCAGGCGCACGCGGCGCAGACCGGCTGGCTCAACCGCGCGCTCGCGCAGGCGCCGGGTGAGCGGCGGCGCGAGGCCGGCGTCGCACTCGGTCAGAACGTGCCGCTCGTGATGCGCGGGCCGGCCGAGGTGACCTCGTGGTCGCCGTCGAAGCTCAGCGGTCTCGATGACGACACTCTCGCGCGCATCACCGACCTCTACGCGCGCGATCCGCTCTTATCCTTGCGCCTGGTGGACGCGCTCATGGCGGACTCGATCGCCGCGGAGCAGGGCGGCGCGATGGCGCAGAGCATGACGGCGGGGCAGAGCACGGCCGCGGCGCCCGCAGGCGCATACGCGGAGACCGTGCGCGCGGCGGCCGGATTCCTGCGCCAGGAGGACGGCCCGCAGGTGGCGGTCTTCGACACCACGGGCTGGGACACGCACGCCAACGAGGGGGCCGCCGAAGGCCAGCTCGCCGGCCGGCTCGCGGCGCTCGACAAGGGGCTCGCGACACTCAAGGAGCAGCTCGGGCCCGTCTGGAAAGACACGGCGGTGTTGCTCGTTACGGAGTTCGGCCGCACCGCGGCCATCAACGGCACGCGCGGCACCGACCACGGCACGGCGACGATGGCCTTCCTGCTTGGCGGCGCGGTGGCGGGCGGCCGGGTGATCGCCGACTGGCCGGGGCTCTCATCGCGCGCCCTGTACCAGGGGCGCGACCTCATGCCGACGCTCGACCTGCGCTGCGTGCTGAAGGGCGTGATGGCGGAGCACCTGCAGATTCCGGCGCGCGCGCTCGAGGCCACGGTATTTGCGGACAGCGCCCGTGCCCGCGCGCTGCGCGGCCTGATACGCAGCTGAGAGCGCGACCTGAGGGCGCGTGGCGCCCCCGCCAACTTCAGCGGCGGTGTACCGCGCGACGCGTGACGGCCGAGCGTTGCAGGGCCGCGCCCAAGCGCCCGCGGCCGAGAAACCCCCAGACGAGCAGGCCGGCCCCGAGCAGCGCCCAGGTTCCGGGCTCCGGCACCGCGACGCTCGCATCGAGACTCGATGTGGCGGCCACACTGTTGGTGAAGGTCGTGGCGAGCGTCAGGGCGTAGGGACCGGTGAGCGACTGCAAGGCGGAGGAGGCGTCGGAGAAGGCGCCTGAGCCGGACGGACCAAACGAGGCGAGGCTGCCCGCGCTCGAGGAGGAATCGAACGTAACGCTGTTGCCACCCCCGGAGCCGACGACCCCGCCGACTTGCGTCAGGAGCTCGGTGAGCCCGCTGCCGACGAAATCAGGGTCGGTGAACGTGACATGCAGTGTGCCCTTACCGTAGGCCGCCACCGTCAGGTGCAAGTCGGGGGAATTGACAGTCCCCGTGAGCGGCTGGGTCGTGGCGAGCTCGATGTTGAGCAACCAGCCCCCGGCCAGGTTCCAGGTGGGGTCGGTCGCACTGTCGAAATTGATGGAGCCCGTGCCGCCATCCGAGAGCGAGACGAGATTAGTGCCGTCGCTGATCGTCAGCATGGCATCCGCATGCGCTGCGTTGGCTGCAAGTGCCAGGCAGAGCGTGCCGACGGGCGTCCATCGAGCGAGGCTGGCAGTCCGTTTCGTTCTCCCTGTCATAAGTTCTGTTCGCGTCCTCTTGAGTACCGTTGTGAGAGGGCAGGTATCCACCCACATGACCTGCAAACGACGTACCACAATCGAAAGCGCCTGCGGCCCCAGGGTGTTAAGGAAATCGGGCGTGTGGCGCGCTCTGCGAGCTGTAAGAAGCAGCGACGTGAGCTGCGTCACACATTGGTCGCGATCAGACTTAATCCGCGAAGCCGCGCCGCGAGCGCGCGGCTGCACGGCGCTACTTGGGCGCTGGCGAATCGCCGTCCTGGTCTTTCTTCTTCGGTGCCGCGGTTGCAGGCATTTGCGGTGCCGGCTGCGCTGCCGGCGGCGCGCCCGGCGGCGCCGGCGCACCCGAGGCTGCGGGGCTCGTCACCACTTTGGCATTCTTGTCGGGCAGGTAGAGCGGTCCCTTCTGGCCACAGCCGCCCGCGGCGAGCGCGGCGCAGGCTGCAATCAGCAGACGGCGCTTCATACGTACATGGCCCGCTTGTCGCGCAGCGCCAGCCAGCCGCGTGCCACGCGGTAGATGATCCAGATCGCCAGCGCGAAGTGCCCGATGATGAAGAGCGGAATGCCGATCAGGATCAGCATCAGAGGCACCGACACCGCCCAGATGGCGAAGCTCC
>Ga0210409_10002596_pt1 | contig 21273 bp, 13 predicted proteins | sample IncBWH17MmetaG_FD_161649 | JGI IMG/M metagenome (GOLD analysis project Ga0210409, IMG submission 161649) | Forest soil microbial communities from Barre Woods Harvard Forest LTER site, Petersham, Massachusetts, United States - Inc-BW-H-17-M | ecosystem: Environmental > Terrestrial > Soil >...
ATAATCCGCCGCTCCGCCAAAGCCTTCTTACGCAACCTCTTAAACTTGCACGCATGCAAAACAAGCTCCCGCAAGAGCGCCGAAACATTCATCACAAAACATTTCCCCCGAAGTGCCCGGCAAAGTCTGGGAAGAAAATACAGCGTCCGCATCGAAACCGGCCCCGACATCGCCACCGAGTGCGGCGTATCCGCCGGAATCCACATCGCCCGCATCGGCGGCACCACCCACACGCCGTGCTTCGTGCTGAGCGTCATCACCCCGCTCGACGCAAACAACAGTTGATCCTCCGGATGCGAATGCTCCGAAATGACATGCCCATGAGCGAAGTCCGCCGACACGCTGGCCAATTCCCCGAGGAGCCGCCCGTTTGCTGCAAGCAGTATGCTTTGGCACTTATGCGACATTTCTTGTCACAATATCGAGAGTATTCGCGCCCCGCAAGTGCTATTCCTGTAAGTCGCAAAGCCCCTAAGCAACGAAGAATTGGGGGGACAGGCATTCTTGCCTTTCCGCTTGCCGTTAGAAGGGGCACCAGGAGGCAACACATGCTCGCAACAGGAAAGATGGTCGGCTTCATCCCCACAAAGGACTATGACAAAGCGCGAGCTTTTTACGAAGGCAAACTTGGATTCGAATATGTCAGCCTGGATAAATTTGCGCTAGTCATGAGCGTGGGCGGCCACATGATTCGCATTGCCAAGGTCCCGAATTTCACGCCGCTGCAGGGCACCATCCTAGGATGGCAAGTCGAGAACATCGAATCCGTCGCCACCTGGCTCCGCGACCGCGGCGTTCCCCCGGAAAAGTATCCCTTTGCCCAGGACCAAAACCTCGGCATCTGGACCACCCCCGACGGCAGCCGGGTAGCCTGGTTCAAAGACCCCGACGGCAACATCCTCGGCATCAGCCAGCACGTCTCCTGACAGCCCAGGCTGTAGATCACACTGCAAGGATGAGGCCTCAGGGTCTCGCCTTTCACAAGGTGTTCGACGTTTTTCTGAATACTTGGCTGCTCAGGCTGCGATCTAACAGACGTGCAATTCTTGCTGCGTGTACGGGGCAAAAGGATTCTTATTGCGGGGGAGGGGCGGGCTTTTTCAGGACCGGGCGTTCGCCAGAAGCGGGCGGGGGAATATCGGCTTTGACGGGCTTGACGGTGTCGCCAGAGGCGGGAGCTGAGACGGAGGTGCCGCCTTCGGAGTAGGCCTTTTTTATGAAACCTTCGGCGTACTGTTGGGCGCCGCCGGTGTCGTCATTGGTTTGCTTGGCTTTGCTGTATTCGTTTACGGCGCGCTCGCGCTGGCCGAGCATGTCGAAGATTTTTCCGAGGTAGATGTGGCTCCAAACCTCGGTCCATTTTTCGGAGGCGTCGGGAACGGTCTGCAGCGCTTCGCGGAAGGCGTTGGCGCCGGCTTGATAATTTTTCTGGTAGAAGAAGGCTTCGCCCATGCGGAAATTGGCGAGCGGGCGGCCCGGTTGAATCGAAAGCGCGCGCTGATACTGGGCTACGGCATCGTAGAAGCGGCCTTGTTCGGCCAGATCTTCGCCGCGGGCAATGGCGGCGCGGGCACGCAGGGCAACGCTTCCCTTGAGAATGTAATTGCCGGGATCGATCTTGATGCCGCCCGGTTTTGGCCGACCAAAGGTTTCGACCGTGAAGCCGGATTCCGTGCCGGTCACGTCAATGGTCTTCAGCTCCGGATTTCCTTCGGTGTCGATGCGCAAATCGACGGGCATGCGGAAGGTGTCCAGCGGCTGCTTGATCTTGCCAACGGTGCGGAAGCCCTTCGGTGTGCGGTAGACGACGTATTCCAGCGTGAATTCCGGGACGCCGGTGGAATTCAACCACTGGGCAAAAAAGGCGCGCAGGTCCGGGGGATCTTGCGGGGGTTTTGCCGCGGCCGCGGCGGCTTGCGCGCGACGCTCGGCGATGTTTTCAAAATCCTCGATGCGTGCGCTGCGCTCGGCAAATTGAAAGTAGAAATCGTGCAAGGCGGCCTTGAAGGCCACGTCGCCCATCTGCGCTCGCAACATGTGAAAGAGCATGGCGCCCTTATTCATCACGACCGAACGGTAGTCGGGGGAGTACGGAACCAGACGCGCCGCTTGACCGATGGGCGCGGCATCTTCATACATCAAAGCGCCAACGGCAAATTCGTCGACGGCACGGAGTCCCGCTTCTTTGCCGGCGTTTTGCTCAGCGTAGAGAGCTTCGGAGTAGCGCGCCAGTCCGTCGCTGATCCATGCGTCGCCGGGCGTCGCCGGAGCTACTTGAATTCCCCACCATTGCGAAGCCACTAGACGCGCAATCGTTCGGTCGCTTCCCCGAGGGTCCCAGATGCGCTGGCTGAGAAGTAAGACTCCCGGAGCGGCGAAATCGCGGAGCGTGCCATCGGGGAGTTGGATCACGGTGAACGTGGGATCGGGGATGGGGCCAAACAGGTCTGAATAAATGATTGCGGCCCGCGCGACGCTGTCGGCAAATTTCTGGGCATTCTCAGAAGCAGTTCTCGGGGCGTAGACTGCGACGTTGACTCCTTCTGCCTGCTTGGGATTGAGCTGGAGATTGCCAGCTACGAAGGTACCGTGCGAGGCGAGGTTTTTGCACTCGAACGTGTAGAGGAGACGGCCACCTTCTACGGCGTTCCTCCCTGGCATGGGCGACGGCGCGGAGGTTTTGCCGGTCCCGGCGACGGCGAAGATGTCCGGAACGTTAAGGCGGAAAGTTGCGGTGTAGCGGTTGGAGGGAAAGTTTGTGAGCGGGAACCATCTTGCGGGGAGCAGGAGGTAGGCGCCGTTTTTGTTGATCAGTGCGGCGGTCACGCCGGGTACGGGACTGTTTTCTTCATTGATGAGCAGGCCGGCGTAGGTGAAGGTGAGGGTGAGATGACCATCCGTGGCGACGGGCGTAGGGAGCTGGACAACAAGGAGAAGTCGGTTGCGGTCATCGCGCTCGAAGGGAAGCGGCTTGCCGTCGGCGCCTTTTACCTCTTTTACGACCAGGTTGGGGTGCAGCTCGACGCGGACGCTACTGGAGGCTTCGATGGCTTTGAAGTCGATCTTTGCGGTGGCGGAAATCGATTGACCAATGGCGTCGAGTGTCGCAGAGACATCGTAATGCTCGGCGAGGAAAGTCGCGGGGCGGGGAGCCTGCGCATGGAGCGGCGCGGGAGCACACGCGAGGCACAGCAGGGCAACGAAGAAAAATGCAGCAGTAACTCTCGAACGCAGGGCCATCGGACCCCTTTCAGATGTATTCAATTCTGCACCAATGTACGTATATAGGATACCAAACCCATCAGTTCGCGTTGCTTGGGGCCTTAGCTAAAAGCCGGGCTATTTCGTCGGCGGCGCGCTCGACCGCCCCTGGCGGCCCAAGGAGGCGCCGCACTTCTGCTAACCCGCGAGCCATTTTTTCCACTTGATTTTTTCCTTCTTGCGATGCGGAGAGCAAGAGTTCTGCTTCGGCGGCGACTCGCTGCGGGGTGAAGTTGTGCTGGATTAACTCTGGCACGACTTCCCGGCCGGCGATCAAATTGACCATGCTGAAGAATTTGGTCCGCACAAGAGGTTTGGCGAGCTTGGCGGTTAGTGGAGAGAGGCGGTAGACCACGATCATGGGCTTGCCGAGCAGAGCGGTTTCGACGGTCGCCGTGCCGCTCGAGACGATGGCCAGGTCGGCGGCGGCCAGGGCGTTGTAGGTTTCATCCTTGAAAAATCGCACCTGCCATTCGGAAGGGAATCTCGACTCCAGCCGGGAAATGTCCAGTCCTGGAGCTACAGCGACCACAATCTGAGGCGGCTGCGGAAGCTTCTTGCGGATCTCCGCGAGAGCTTCCACCAGGATCGGAACGTGGTGGGCGATCTCACCGCGCCGGCTGCCTGGCAGAATCGTAATGATGGTGCTCCCTGGTTGGAGACCGTATCTCTTGCAGAATAATTCCCGGGTGAGCGTGGCGGCTACATTTCCCACCAGCGGGTGGCCGATGAATTTCACAGGCACACCGGCATCGGCGTAGAACTTTTCTTCAAAGGGGAAGATGCACAACGCCTGGGCGAAGCGACGGCGCACCAGATTCACGCGCCAGGGGCGCCAGGCCCAGAATTGCGGGCAAATGTAATAGACGTTGCGAATGCCCTTTGGGCGGAGCTTGCGGGCGAGACGCAAGTGAAAACCAGGGAAGTCGGTGAGAATCGCGAGGGGAGGGCGGCGGCGTTCGGCTTCGTCGACGAGATGGCGCATCGCGCGGAAAAGAGATGGCAGGCGCCTGAGCACTTCGGTGATTCCGACGACGGAGATTTCAGAATAGTCGGTGATGATTTCGACCCCGGCCGCGCGCATTTGCGGCCCACCCATGCCGAAGATTGCGACGTCGAGGCGCTGCTTCAGTGCGGTGGCGAGGCGGGCGGCGTACATGTCTCCGGAAGCTTCGCCGGCGGAAAGAAGGAGCGGTATAGGTGGCATGATGCGAGTGAGCAGAGATCAGTCGCTGGCCGGAAGCACGGAGGGTTCGGCGGCGCGGCTGGAGTCGACCGGAAGATGCAGTTCCTGCTCCTTGTACTGCAACTGATAAAGACGATAGTAAATTCCGCGCTGGGCGAGAAGCTCTTGATGCGCGCCTTGCTCGCGAAGGCGTCCCTTGTGAAACACAAGGATGCGGTCGGCGTGCTGAATGGTGCTCAGGCGATGAGCGATGACAAGCGCAGTGCGCCCGGAGAGCAAGCGGCCGAGTGCTTCGCGAATCAGCAACTCTGTTTTTGTGTCCACGCTGGAAGTGGCTTCGTCGAGAATCAGGAAACGTGGATTGTGGGCTAGCGCACGAGCAAAATTGATGAGCTGGCGCTGGCCGACGGAAAGCGTCGAGCCGCGCTCGTTGACGTTGCTGGCAACACCATCGGGCAGGGAGCGAATGAATTCGCCGAGGCCGATTTCGTCGATGGCGCGTTCGACGGTATTGCGGTCGATGCCGGGCGTGCCGAGGCGGATATTCGTTTCGATGGTGCCGGTGAAAAGGAAGGGATCCTGGAGGACGATGCCGAACTGGCGGCGCAAATCCTGGAGATCGATGAGGCGGATGTCTTTGCCGTCCAGCAGGATTTGTCCGCGTTGAACGTCGTAGAAGCGCAACAGCAGGGAGATCAGCGTGGTCTTGCCCGCGCCGGTGTGTCCGACGATGGCGAAAGTCTGCCCGGGCGCGACGCGGAAAGAGACGTCGCGGAGGACCCAGTCTTCGTCGGCGGGCTCGGGGACGTTGCGATAGCTGAACCAGACGTTGCGGAATTCGATTTCGCCACGCGGATGGTCGAGCGGAATGGCGTTGGGATCGGATTCGACGAGGACCGGTTCGTCGAGGAGCTTGAAGATGCGCTCGGAGGCGGCCATGGCGGATTGAAGAATGTTGAACTTTTCGCTGAGGTCTTGGATGGGGCGGAAGAAGCGCTGGGCAAACATGGTGAAGGCGGTGAGGACCCCGAGTGTGAGGCCACCTGAGAGAATGCGGTTGCCACCGGACCAGTAGATCAGGGCGATGGTGGCGAAGCTGAGAAATTCGACCGCCGGATAGAAGAGGGCGTAAGCGAGAATAGCGTCGCGCCAGGCGAGCATGTTGTCGCGATTGCGCTTCCCGAATTCCTCCATGGCTTTTTGTTCGCGATTGAAGAGTTGCACTACGCTCATGCCGGAAATGTATTCCTGGAGGAAAGCGTTGATGCGGGCGATGGCGGTGCGGATGCGGCGATTGGCGTCGCGGACGAATTTGCGGAAGATCATGGTGACGATGAGGATGCCGGGCAGGACGGCGAGAGTGGCGAGCGCCAGACGGGTGTCGATTTTGAAGAGCAGGCCGGCCATGACGACGAGGAGGAAAAAGTCATTGATCATGGTGACGACGCCGGCAGCGAAGAGATCGTTGAGGGCATCGACGTCGGTGGTGACGCGGGTGACCAGGCGGCCGACGGGATTGCGATCGAAGTAGCTCATCGGCAGGCGCTGCATGTGGATGAAAATTTCGCGGCGCATGTCGTACATGGTCTGTTGGCCGACGCGTTGCATGATGCGAATCTGGATGTATTGGGCCAGGAAGTCGAAGGCCAGGACGGCAAAAAAGATGATGCTCAGCCAGCCGATGCCGGTCCATGCGGAGGATTCCGGGAGAAGGTGATTCAGCGCGGGAACAAAATAGCTGTCAATGGCCTTGCGAAAGATGAGCGGCGGGGCCAGTTCGAGCGGGGTGACGATGGCCACCATGACGAGCGCAAGGACCACGCGCCATTTGTAGGGCTTCATGTATTGAAGAAGCCGGCGCATCAAGCGCGAATCGTACGCTTTGCCGAGGGCTTCTTCTTCGTGCTGATTACTCATGCGCGTTCGAGCTCTTCTTCCAACAACTGTTTCTGGTACAAATCCGCGTAGTAGCCGCCGCGGGCGAGAAGTTCGTCATGGGTGCCGCGTTCGGCGATGGCGCCTTCGACAAGGACTACGATCTGGTCGGCATCGCGGACGGTTGAGGTGCGATGCGAGATGAGAATGGTGGTGCGGCCTTGCATGATCCCGCGGAGGCCGCCGAGAATGCGTTCCTCGGTTTGGGTGTCCACAGCGGAAAGGGAATCGTCGAGGATCAGGATGCGCGGATCGCGGACGACGGCGCGGGCAATGGCGGCGCGCTGTTTTTGTCCACCGGAGAGAGTGATGCCGCGCTCGCCGACCATGGTTTCGTAAGACTTGGCGAAGTCCTGGACATCACCGTGGAGGCTGGCAATTTCGGCAGCTTCGCAGACACGCTGCTCGCTATATTCGGGCAAGCCGAAGGCGATGTTGCCGCCGACGGTTTCGCCGAACAAGTAGGTGTCTTGCGGAACGAAGCCGATGGACTGGCGCAGGGTTTTGATAGGCCACTCGCGAATCGGACGGCCGTCGATCAAGACGGAGTCATCTGGCGCCTCCCAGAGGCGGGCGATGAGAGCGGCGAGGGTGGTTTTGCCACAACCGGTGGGGCCGACGATGGCGAGCGTGGAACCAGCGGGGACTTTCAAGTCGATGTTGCGAAGCACGGGATGCGGGCCACTGCCGTTGGATTTGGAGGCGCCGTTGGAACTGGTGCCGGAAAGAGTGGTGGGATAAGTGAAAGTGAGATGGCGGAATTCGATATCCCCGCGAGGCTTGGTGCCTTCCGGGACTCTCGCGTGGCGGTCGTCGATATTTGGCTTGGCGGTGAGGATGTAATTCAGGCGGCCCATGGAAGCGGCGCCGCGCTGAAAAATATTGGTGACCCAGCCGAGGGCGATCATGGGCCAGACGAGCAAGGCGAGATAGCCGTTGAAAGCAATGAGCGCGCCGAGGGAAATCTGGCCGCGGAAAAGTTGATGGCCGCCCTGCCACAGGACGATCAAGAAAGTAGTGCCAATGAGCGCTTGGAGCGAGGGCATAAACATGCTCCAGGTGCGGATGAGTTTGATATTGCGGGAGACGTATTCGCGATTGGGTTCGTCGAAGCCGCGGATTTCCGCTTCTTCCTGTGCGTAGGCGCGCACAATGCGGACGCCGGCGAGATTTTCCTGAACGCGCGCCGTAAGCGTGGCGAGCGCCGCTTGGATTTTTTCGTAGAGCTCATGAATCGTTTTTCCGAAGAACCACACGGCGACAGCGACTACGGGCGAGGGAAGCAGAACCCAGAGTGTGAGGGAAGGCGAGAGCGTGACCATAACCAGGATGGCCATAATCATGGTGATAATGGTCGTGGCACTGTACATGATGCCAGGGCCGAGGACCATGCGGACCGCGTTCAGGTCGTTGGTGGCGCGGGACATCAGTTCGCCGGTGCGATTGCGGACGTAAAATTCGGGCTCGAGGATCAGCAGACGCTTCAGAAGATCGTTGCGGATGTCGAATTCGATGTCCCGCGAGACGCCGATGAGCGTCCAGCGAGCGGAGAAAGAAAGGAGGCCTTTGATCGCGACGCACAAAACGACGATGAGGCAGTAGATCCCCAGCGTGCGGCGGCTGCTCGGGGCGTAGTAGGGAATGAAACTGCTGAGCTTCGACGGATTCAGCGCCACGACGAGCGGACTTGCGGTCTGTGTGGAGTGTTCAAAAGGGACGCCGTTGCCGGCGAGCGTGTCGGTCATCACGCCGGTGGCGAGAGGGAGGACGTTGCCGACGATGCCCATGAGCACCACGGTGAGCAGTCCGAAAATGATGCCGCCGGTGTAGCGCCGCAGGTAGGGAACCAGGCCGCGCAAATCCTTGTCAGGAAGCGCTTCCATCGAACCCTTGGACGCACGGTTAGTGGCTGGGGGAACCGCACTCATCGCAAGACAGACCTCGCATCCTGGATCGACGCCGTTTCTAACAGAAAATGCTCGTAGGTGCGGTCCAGGGACTGGTAGCGTTTGGTTTGCGGGTTCCACCGCACACCGATGGGCAGCACATGTGAATCCGAGGTGCCTTTCAGAGGCGTGAAATAGAGTTCCAAACCCTTTATCTCACTCTGCTCGTACTGGAGGCGCCAGCCCGTCACCGGAACCAGGGGAGTTAAACCCAAATAGCCTTTTTGATTTTTCAGGTGTTCATCGCAGCGCAAAATTTCCGCCCACTTCCCATCGGTATTCTCGGCGATGACAACACGGGTCACGATGGTGCCTGGCAAATTGTTAGTCGGCGTCTTTGGCACGACATTGGCCACCAGAAATTCCTGCTTCCCATTCTTCGCTAGGTCTCCAAACACCAGGACCTGCGATTCGCTGCCTAGTAGCGCGGTGGCTGCCAACTGAATCTCTTCGGGCACGGCCGGTGCCGCGGGCTTGGTTTCCGCTTGCGGCGTGGGCTTGGACGCATCCGCGCCGCAGCCACCCAAAAAAATAGCCAGGGACAGGATACTCAAAACACATGTCAGGGGAGTTTTCCGCCTGCGGGCCACGCCAAGACTACAGCCCTCCCTCAGGAAAGACGGAGCGAGGCCTGCCTCGTTAGCATACCTACAGTCGCTTTGCGTAGTTTTATCCATCAGAAATTTGCGGCCCTGAGCGTTATTTTAAGAACTCGCCCGGCTACCCAGCTTTCCCCGGCGTAAAGGGAAGTCCCAATACCTACTATAGCCACGGATCCCACCCAACCAATGCCAGCTAGAGCAATTCTAGCTGTTGGCAGGCGTTCGTGGAAGGACTCCGCGAATTAGGCTTGCCCAATTCTTGAACGAGCTAGCGCTGAGCCAGGATCGCGTCCAACCTTGCTTCAAAGTTCTCCTCTCCTTCGGACCCAAGTTCACTGCGCTCCACGGGCAGGGCCTGTTCGACCGCTTCTACCCAATGGAACAGTTGTTGGATGTTCTCGCGGGTCTTTGCGTGATATTCCTTCAGGTTGCCGCTCGCGGACATCCACTGGCGAAAAGTGTGCTCCATCGGATGATCGGAAGAATGAAAGGGATTAGAGGCTGCGCCCGGCGCGAGCAGGCCGCCATGGCCGGTAAAAAAGTGCTCGAAGCCCAGGTCGGCCATGAAGTGGCCAGACGTGGCTGCGAGGCCGCCATCATACTCCTGGCCGTGGCACGCAAGCACCAGCGGCTCTGGTTTGTGCTGCCACTTCAGGGTCTCGATATCGAAGCTCCACAAGTCCCATTTGGCAGTGGCGAGATAAGCGGTGTCGGCGTTGAGGTGCTGGACGGCCATGGCGGTGACTTCCGCAGGGCCCAGTTTGAGCGGGCGCAGATCCCACTCGGCGACGGGGATTTCGGAGGGATCCACGGCCTGGACGACCAGTTCGGTGAAGGAGTTATGCGTCGCTGAGAGCGGGGCGGTGGTCAGGAACCGCGCGAATTCAGCAAGCATGGTTTCCAATGAAAAATCGCGCGTCCAGACGCGCAGGTAAGCATGATTGGCCATCAGGGTCGGTACCTTAAGGATTATACCGGGGCGACGGGGAAGAGGCGAATCGACGTCTCGGCGAGTAGGCCGAGAGTCTACTGAGGAAGCAGATCCCGCGCCTCGCTCGGGATGGCATTCAAAAGGTTTCTTTAGCTTCCTGTGTTGGCGGACTTTGCGCGATCAGGAGGTTGCGCTGGGGTGGCAAAACTCTGCGCCATTTCTCGTAGGCGTTCGCGGAGAGACTCACCAACGCCTTCGAAAACCTGGGCACAGGCTTCACGGAGCTTTTCTTCAGCGGTCGCGGCAATTCCTGAAACCATCTCGCGCGATTGGTGGTCCAGAGACGCTACCGTGGCCAGCATCCACTGGTTCGAAACGTTTTCAAGACGGTTCTTGTACTGCTCGGCGGCTTGCTCGCCCATATGACCGTAGATCCCCTGCATCTCCTGCTGGTGGGCAGCAGTCATTGTCTTCCAGGATTCCAGCAGCGGACCGAAGCCTTCTGATACTTTTTTCTGAGCTTCAGCTATACCGGCTTCAAGGGCTCCGCCCATGGAGGATTGGAAGCGGCGCAAGAAAGCCTCCTGCTCGCCGGTGGTTTTTTGCGACAGCTCCGCACGCGCGGCGTCGAGTTGCAGGCGCGCCGCATCATTGGAGCGGCGCACTTCTTCGTTGAATCCGTCAAGCTCTTGACGGCCGGTGCGCTGGACTTCGTCCGTAAAGGCCGCAGCGGTGGTGTCGGCGGCTTCGGCGAAGAGCGCTCGGGCGCGTTCGAACGCGTCCCGGACCACTTCTTCCATCTGGGTCTGCGTGTGTCCGACGAAACTGCGGCTGGCATGATCCAGCTCGCTTGCAAAAACGCTGGAAAGTTCTCCGGCCTTTTCGCGCAACTGGTTTCCGGCGTGTTCGATGGTTCTTTCGGTCAAATTCTGAATCTGCGTCTGTGCTTTCTTTTCGTACCACTCCGCGGACTTAAGGAGTTCCTCGACCATCTGGTGCTTCAGATTGCTGGCCTTACCTTCCAGTTCCGTCAGGCTGCGCCCAGTGATTGCTTGCGAAGAATCCTGAAGAATTTGCTCGACGCTCCCCAGATTTTCCCGGAAGCGGTTCAGCGATTCCGCAAAAGCTTCGTCGGCGGAATTGCGAATGCGGTCTTGCTGCAGAGTGAGAGCCGCGTCGAGCAGCGATCGCCCGCCAGCCAGACGGTGAACTGCTTCTTCGGCGCGCGTGACATGAGGCTGTACAGACTCTGCAATTTGGCGATCAAATTGCGCGACGGCCTGGCGGCTGGCTTCTTCAAAGGTTGCGCGAATTTTCGCGTTGAACTCCTCGGCCATTGCATCAGCGCGTCGCTGCATTTCCTCGCGGTGCGGGTTCAACTGATTTTCGATTTGCGCCTGGAAGCCGCCCAGAGACTGCTGCTGTGCGTTTTCAAGTTGTGCTGAATGTTGTTCGAGCCGCCGGGCGGTTTCCGCGGCATAGGCCAGGACGGACTCCAGCCGTTGCGTCTGCTCTTGCAGCGAGTCCCGCAGGGCGGCAATGCGTTGCTCGGTTTCCAGTGTTGCGTTGGCTGCCGTTTCGCGCGCCGCCGTGGCATGACGCGCTATCTCATCCTGCAACTGAGCCATCCATCCGCGGGCGTGCTCGTTCAATCCACCTGCCGCGCGATCCTGGGCTTCTGCGAGCGTGCTTTCGAGCGCTTCGCGCCATCGCGATTGGGCAGCTTCCAATTCGCTCGCAAGTTGTGACTGCGAAGCGGATTGCACCGAAGCGAGCGCCGCCGTTACCTGTTGCTGAATCTCATTGGCTGCTGCGAGCAGGGACTGGCCCTGGGCGGCTGCCCGTTGCTCGTGTTGACGCGCGGCTTGCTCGAGCGCTCTTGCCGCGGACTCCGCCTGCGCCGCAATTTGCGATTGCGTTTGCTCCGCGCGGGTCTTCAGCCGGGTCGCTACGTACTCGCCATGTTGTGCTGTGCTGCGCAGAGCTTCGGTCATGCTTTCTAGATGCTGGGCGTGTTCGTGGCGCTGTGTCGCGCCTTCTTGGGCGAGCCGGTTGGTCAGTTCGCGAGTGAGTTGCTCCAATTGGGGCGCCAGCCAGCGCGGAAGTTCTGTCCGCAGGGCTTCGGCCGCGGCGGCGTGAGCCGAGCGTGAACGCTCATCAGCTTCGTGCTGAAACTTTTCAATAGCATGAGTGGTTTCATTCTCGATTTCCGCGCGCCCGGCCGCAAACTTCTGTTCCCATTGCTCGAACGAGAGCCGGCGCTCCGCCGATACTGCCTGGGAAGCAGCTTCCTTCGTGGCCGTCTGGATTTGCTGCTTGGCGTCGGCGATCAGGCGTGCAACCTGCCGCGCTAACTGCAACGACGCATCCGTAGTGCTCGCTGGCGATGGAAACACTCTCAGGTTGTCAGCCCCTGCCGCCGGTGGAAGTTCGGGTTCGCCCAGATGCAGTGTGGTCTCGGTTTCAGCGACCGGTGGCGGCAAAGGCGTTGTCTCCGGGGCCGCGTCCAATCGCATCACCACCTGCGTCAATTCCTGGAAGGCGATCCAATCTTCCGGAGGAAACGCGATGCCCCAAACGTTTCCCGAAACTTCCAGTTCGAGGGCCACCTGAAAAAGCTGGCGCACGGTTCGCGGGCGCTGAATCCAGGCTACACGGCCGCGCACTGTGCGCGGCGGCTGGCCGGATTCCGGGTGCGGAATCTCCATCGTCACCCACATATTTTTGAGGACGTAATGTTTCGACTGATAGCGACAGCCATGGCAGTTGATGATGAGTGAAGAAGTGCGCTCGATAAATGGACGGCCGAGCGCATCGACACCGGTGACTACGAGAGGAACCGCCTGCACGATACGCGTACTGCGGCGCTTCCTTAACTCCGTGCTCGTGCTGGTAACGCTTTCGGACACCATTTCAGTCTTCTCGTCGGCAAAATTGCCGCCTGAATCATTCATGCAAACCGCCGCCGTCCCTCAGACTTTTCGGGTATTGCACCAGCGAGTAAAATCACTGCGGCTACTTCATTCCATCACTCTGCGGAGTACCTTCCGAGGCCGACCTGCGGGGCATGCCCGTCAGGAACATCCAAAATTCCTTGGCGACCCAGATTGGCCCTACCAGCAAATAAATCGGTCCCTGAAAAAAGGCTGGATGATTTCCTTCAATCCGGTGGCCGAGAAAAAGCAGCACCCATCCGCCCGCAAAGATTCCTGCTCCCCAGGCCCATTTCATGAGGATGAGAAGGATTATCCCGGCAAAAATCATCGGGATACCAACACCATGCAAGAATTTGTTCCAGCCGGATTCGTGCTCGCGATCGTACTGCGTCATATAGTGCGCCAGGCTCGGCATAAGCGCACCTCCTGTCAGCCCTATTCGGGGGCTGCCATCGGCTTTGGTGAGGGGACAGCCACCGTAGAAACGAAACTCTATACCGAAATGGGAGGATTGGCTAGAGCGTCATGAACGTACTGGGAGTCATGCCGCTGGGCGGCTATTGCGGTAGCAAACTAGAACGCTTGAGAAATCAGGAGGACGGAGATTTGGTGCTGAGCCAGAGCGGGAATCTACAAATCGCGGCGGCCTTCCATGGCTTTCAACATGGTGACTTCGTCGGCATATTCGAGGTCCGCGCCCACAGGAATGCCGACGCCGATGCGCGTGACGCGCACGCCCAGGGGTTTCAATAATTTTGAAATGTAAACGGCGGTGGCTTCTCCTTCGGCAGTGGGATTCGTGGCGATGATGATTTCTTCTACTCCGCCGCCCTTGAGCCGCTCGATCAGTGACTTGAGATGAAGTTGTTCCGGGCCGCGGCCCGAAAGCGGGGAGAGGGAGCCACCTAGCACGTGGTACATGCCGCTGTAGGTGCGCGTTTTTTCGATAGCCATGATGTTATGGGCTTCTTCGACCACGCAGATGGTTTTTTTGCTGCGAGTTGGTCCCACGCAGTACAAGCATGGATCGGAATCGGTGATGTTGTGGCAGACGGAGCAGGCGCGGATTTTTTCTTTGGCGTCGCGAATGGCGTCGGCCAGCGCGAGTGCATCTTCGGGCGCGGCCCGCAGCAGAAAAAACGCCAGGCGCTGGGCGGTTTTCTGACCAATACCGGGGAGATGTTTCAGTTCATCGATGAGTCGTTCGACGGGAGCGGCAAAATCGGGCATGCAGCATGTGTAGCATAGCCGCGCGTGTCAGCGCAAACGGGCTAGAGAGTGCGATACATGATGTAGGCATCGACGTAGCGGCGTGTTGGATGCTGGAAGGCTCCGGGGAGGCGGCCGACAACCTCGAAGCCGAAGCTTTGCCAGAGTCGGACGGCACGCTCATTGCTGCTGATGACGAAGTTGAATTGCATGGCGCGGAAACCGCGTTCCCGGGCGCGGTCCAGCGAATGCGCGCACATCGCTCGAGCCACGCCGCGGCCCGTCGCTGATGTGGCAGTCATGTAGCCGCAATTGGCGACGTGCGCTCCGCCGCCCTTCTGGTTTGCTTGCAGGCAGTAGGTTCCAACAATTTCGCCGTGGTCTTCCGCAACGAAAACTTCACGTTCGGGCGAGAACCAGTACGCGAGAGCACTCTCTTTGTTCATATCGCGCGGGAGGGTGTAGGTTTCGCCCGCCCGGATGATGGGTTCCATGATCGCCCAGATGGCGTTCGCATCTCCGTTGGCTGCAAGCCGGATTAGCATCCCCGTATTTTGCCATGTATGTCTTTAAACGCAGACGGGCCCTGAACTCGTCGGGGCCCGTGCTGCACACTGTGATTAGACTAATTTAGTTTTCGAGCGGCGTCTGGAAAACTTCGCCGGGAAGGACAAATCTCGCCGGCTTCTGAAAGTTTTCCACGCGAGGCAGATTGACCGGGAGCCGTTCCTGTTTTTCGGGAAGGGAAGACGTCGTTTCATCCGCGCGGAGGCGCTCCATCTTGATGCCCAGAGAGCGCTCGAGTTGAAACAACTCGGAACGCTGCTCTTTGACGAAAAGTGTGGAAGCCACGCCGTGTCCGCCATTGCGTCCGGTTCGTCCTACGCGGTGGATGAAATTTTCCGCCACTTCGGGCAAATCGTAGTTAATGACGTGGGCGATGTCCTGCACGTGAATTCCTCGCGAGGCCAGGTCTGTGGCAACTAGCACACGGAACCGGCCTTGCTGGAAACCAGTCAGGGCTGTTGTGCGCTGCGATTGCGAGCGGTCGCCATGAATCATGGCGGCAGAGAAGCCCTTGCGATTCAGGCTTTCGGCAATGCGTTCGGTTCCCCGCTTGGTTCGAGCGAAGACCAGGCACTTGCCCTTTTCCTTGGTGAGCAAGCGCTGGAGCATTTCCTGCTTGCGGTCCATGGCTACTTCAAATGCCTGGATGCGCACATTTTCCGACGGTTTGGAGGTCGAGCCGAACGAAAGACGCACGGCGTTGCGAAGGTAGTCCTTCACGATGCGTGTCATGTCGCCTTCCATCGTCGCGGAGAAGCACATCGTTTGCCGCTCTTTAGGAAGGATCGAAACGATGCGCTTGATCGCGGGAAGAAAACCCATGTCGAGCATGCGATCGGCTTCGTCGAGGATGAGAATCCGCAGCGCGTTAAAGTGGAAGAGTCTGCGGTCAAGATAATCTTCAAGGCGACCTGGAGTCGCTACCACCAGCCGCGCTCCCTTGCGAATGGCCTGGAGCTGCGCTCCTTCGGACAATCCGCCTACGACAAGCGCCGCGGGAAGAAGCTGATTGCCGCGCAGCTTGTTAAATTGATCCACCACCTGCATGGCCAATTCGCGCGTTGGAACCAATACCAACGCCGCGATTCCCGGAGTCTTATCTTTGAGCAGCTTTTCGATCACCGGGATCAGGAACGCCAGCGTTTTGCCGGTTCCCGTTTGCGCTGTCGCGAGGACATCTTTACCTTCCAGGGCTTGCGGGATGGCCGCAGCCTGGACTGGGGTGGGCGCGGTAAACCGCGCCGCTTCCAATCGCTCCTTCACATAAGCAGAGATCAACATCTCGGAAAAGCGCACGGAGGCGCGTTCCGCCAGAGGCTCCGAAGAGCGCTCTGCATTCACTTCTGTAGCATTCAACATTCAATATTGCTTTCTTACTGGCAGAAGCCGTCGCGGTTCGCACACAAGTTTGCGGCGGGCCGGCGGCTTGCTTTGCCAGTCTGTTTTAGATTACGCGTAAAACGTAGGAAGGAAACTGGAGGCGGGGAGTCTCAGATCAAGAACTGCACCAGAGGGACCGCACAACACAACCGAGGTAATAAGCGCAAACGAAGTATAACACAACTCGATGCATTTTGTGCGAATTGATTGTATGGACGGCCTTTTCTCTCCTTTCTTGGGCCGGTGCGGAATCCGACAGTGTCGCTAAGTCTCTCATTTAGTTCTCTTTAGCTTAGAAATGGTTGTTTCGAGGGGTGCTCCTGGAAACAAATTGCAAGATTCTCACCTGTTCTCGTTCTAATATGCAGGACCAAGAATCAAGCACGCCAAGGACGCCCATGCCCTTTGCTGAGCTGATTGTTGTGCTGTTTGCCATTCTGGCGATCGCCACTCCTTTTATCACTCTCGTGCTGCTCGGGAAGTACAAGAAGCTGCGCGAGAATTTAGACCAGCTTGCGGAAGAGAATTCTAGGGAGCACGCCTCTTTCCAGCGGGAGGTCGCTGACCTCAAGCGCCAACTCGCCGCCACGGTTCACCCCGCCCCTTCCGCTGCAGCTGAACCTGTCCCGCGTGCGGCCGTGCTGGTCGCGCCTGCGGTCAAAGAAACACCTGTTCCAGCACCACACGCCGACTTGCCCACCTCCATCAAGTTGCCCGCACCTAGGTCGTTCCCAGTTTCTGAGAAGAAGCCTGAGCCGCAACCAGTGCAGGTCCCGCAAGAACCTGATCACATCGCGCCTCCCGTACCGATCATTCCGGCGAGCACGCCCACGCAAAAACCGCCAATGCCACCAGCGCCTGTTGAACCGACACCGGTGATGCCAGCCGCAGCGAAAACTCCGGCCGACGTAAAACCGGCCACCCCGGCTGCTCCGCCACAAACGACTCCGCCATTCGTACCTGCGCCCCAGCCGCCTGCACCACGAATTCCCGCGCCGCCGCCGCGCGCGCCGGCAGAGATTCCTCCCGCCTTGGCTGCGCGCGTCTCCGTCCCAGCGCCTATCTCTGCTTATCGCGTGCCTACGCAAAAGGCTACGTTTCAGCAGCGGATGAAAACGGTATCCGCGATCGAAGAAGCCTTGGGCACGAATTGGCTGAACAAGCTCGGCATCATCATTCTGGTCGTAGGAGTCGCTCTATTCGGCATCTATGAACTTGGCGCTCTCGGCCCGCTCGGCAAAGCCGGTATTTCGTACGTTGTCTCGGCGTTTCTTCTTGTAGGCGGCATATACCTCGAAAAGAACGAGCGCTATCGCCTCCTCGGCCGTACTGGCATCGGCGGCGGGTGGGCGCTGCTTTTTTTCAGCACCTTCGGGATTTACCACGTTGAAGCGATGCGCGTTCTTCCGTTCAACGCTGGCGCGCTCACGCTCGATTGCGCTCTCATGCTTATAGTTGCGGTGGGTATGGCGCTGCATACTCTGCGCTATCGCTCGCAATTCGTAACCGGTCTTGCCTTCTTGCTGGGATATACCACAGTGGCGCTCAGTCAAGACACCGTCTACAGTTTGTCCGCAGGCGTAATTCTTGCCATCGGTCTTGTCTCCATTGTCCTGAAAATGGGCTGGTTCGAGCTCGAAGTCTTCGGCATTCTCTCGAGCTACTTGAATCACCTTTACTGGCTCTACCGCATCCTCCACGGGGTTCACGGGCGCTACTTTGAGGAATACCATGCCAGCTTGGCACTGCTTTTCTTCTACTGGATAACCTTCCGTTACTCCTACGTTTTTCGCAGCGTGAAAACCGACTTGGAAGAACACATCTCCACTGTTGCCGCGGTTTTGAACGTGGGGTTGCTGTTAGGTTGCATGAAATTCCAGTCTGTCCAGCCCGAGTTGGCCTACATTGCCCTTCTTGTAGTCGGTGCTGCTGAATTTCTATGTGCACAAATCCCCGCCGCCAAGCGCCGGCGGGAAGCGTTCGTCGTTCTTACCGTCGCGGGAGCGGCGCTCATGCTGGCAGCCGCGCCATCCCACTACACGTATAAAGCTAACGACGTGGCCATCCTCTGGCTCGTGGGCGCTGAAGTTTTCCTCATTGCTGGCGCGATCGTGAAGGAGGTAGTTTTCCGCCGTATTGGCCTTCTTACCGGGCTGCTTGTTGGCTTGCATCTCGCTGGCACCGACTTCCGTCAACTCGTGACGTTCCGGGCCACAAGCGAGGACCTCGCTTTAGCCTCGGGGGTGCTCTTCGCTGTTTGCGCTCTCGTCTACTACATTAATTTCCTGGTTGCCGGCTCGCGCTGGAAGGATTTCTTTGAAGACTCGCCAGATCGTCCGCTGCTGACCGTCCACTCTTATCTCGGTGCGTTTGCTGCTGCATCCGCAGCATGGGCTCTTCTCGCTCACGATTGGACCGCGCTCGCCTTTGCGGCCATCATGCTCACCATCGCAGCTCTCGGCCGCACAGTCGAATCGCCGCACGTGCAGGTGCAATACGCACTCCTCGGCGCGCTCACGGTCTATCGTGGCATCGTGGTCAACCTGCATCTTGAATCACCAGAGCACGCCCACGTGCGGATGCGGCTGCTCACTCTTCCTCTTCTCGGCGGAGCCTTCTATCTCACCGCCAAGTTGGCGGCCCTTCGCGATGATACCGAGCAACGCACCTTTCGCGGGCTCTTTGCCGCTGCCGGCAGCGTCTTCTTCGCTCTCCTTACCTGGTTTGAAGCGCCGGAGCTTTGGCAGCCCCTCGCGTTCATTGCTTTCGCGGTGATTCTGTCCGAGGCCGCCCGCGCCTTACGTTATCACGTGCTGGCGTGGCATTCGCATCTTCTCACGGGACTCGCCGTGTTCACGGCGCTTACTGCTGATCAAGGTGGTATGCACCACTGGCAAACCATTCCCGTGCGAGCTTTCAGCGCCCTGCCGGTCGTTGCGGGGGGCTATTGGCTCGCCAAGCGACTCGGCGCCACCGACGAACGCCATCTCGCGCTTGCGCGCGTGGCTTACACTTGGGCTGGCACAGGAATGATGGTTTGGGTCCTTCAGGAAGCACTCCGCGCGCCGTGGATTGCCGTTGGTTGGATCGTTTTCGCCGTCGTGCTCGCGCTCTCCACGCGTTGGATTCGTTATCAGCAGCTCGCCTGGCAATCCAACGTCGTAGGTATATGCGCACTCGTTCGCGCATACTTCTACAACTACGAGCTCAAGCAAGAATTTTGGGGCCCCATCTCCCTGCGCATCTTCACCATTTCACTCGTCGCTGCTGGCTTGTACTTCCTTTCGCGCAAAGCCGCGCCGGAACAACGCTATGCCCGCGCCATCGCCTTCCTTCACTCCTTTGCGGGAACGGGGCTCCTGGCACTGCTCGCCTGGTACGAAGAACCCAACGGCTGGCTGGCCCCGCTCTGGGCTACGTTTGCGCTGGTACTTGCGATTGTCGACCAACGCTTCGAGCTGGAAGAATTACCTTGGCAATCGCACATTCTTGCTGGACTGACGGTGCTTCGCAGCATCAGCGTTAATCTTTACGTTGCCGACCTCTGGCATGGCATTAGCGTGCGCCTCTTGTCGTTGGCCATCGTCGCAGTAATTTTCTACGCACTTTCGCGCCTAATCCGCATGCCTGACGAGTGGCGTAAGCGTGACATCCATCATATTTATTCCTGGGCCGCCTCGGCCATCGCCGGTCTGCTCCTCTGGTATGAGCTGCAAACGCAACCCGCCAGCATCGCCGTGGCCTGGGGCGCTTTTGGTTTGGTGCTCTTTGAATATGGTCTGTTGCGTAAGATCACGCAATATCGCTATCAGGCTTATGTTGCGCTCATTGCCGCTTTCACACGGATTTTCTTCTCCAACCTCACCGCTAGCGAGCCCGGAGAATTCTGGGGTCCGCGGATGTACACCATCCTCCCGCTCGTCTTAATTTTCTTTTTCGTGTACGCGCAATTGCCACAGAACGAAGAGGCGGCCAGTCGCGACCGCCGCTTGCACTTCGACTGGATCCTCGCATACTTAGGCACGGCCACTGTTGTGGCGCTTTTCTATTTTCAGTTTCCGGACGAAAGGACTGTGGTCTCTTGGGCTGCTGTCGTCTTCGCGCTGCTTGGTGTTGCGCTCCTTCTGGACCGCTCTCTCTTCCTGCATCAAGGACTACTTTTGACGGTGGCTCTACTTGGTCGCGGCTTGGCACACAATCTTTTTGGCGCCAGCTATTTCACTGGAGACGATTGGAAAGGTGACTACTTATTACTCAGTTCGGCAGCTGCAATCTTGCTGGCCAGTCTATTCTTCGCTTTTCGTCTCCGTGGGCGTTACGGCACCACTCAGAATTCGAGTACCTGGATGAAGCGGCTTGCTATGATTGTTGGCCGCCCGGAGCAAGTTGTCTTTTTTGTTCCCATCATCCTGATCACTCTCATGCTCGGTTTGAAAATGCAGTCGGGTATGAAAACTGTCGCTTGGGGAGTTGAAGGAGTGCTGATCTTTCTGCTCGCTCTTGCCGTCAAGGAGCGCAGCTTCCGCCTTACTGGCCTTGGCCTACTCTTGCTGTGCGTTGCAAAAATCATGGCCCTCGATGTCTGGGGTCTGCAACCGCGGGATCGGTATATCACTTTAATCATCGTGGGTGCGGCGTTGGTATTTGTTTCGTTTCTCTACACCAGATATCGCGACACGATTCGCCAATACCTATGAAGCGCCCTGTCGTCTTCGTCGTTTTCTTTCTCATCCTCGGCTTCGCGCTCGCCGGACTCTATTGGAGCCAGCGCCGCCCCAAGTCCACTCCCGTCTCGGCCAACGCCATCTTGAATATGACCGCCGACGCGCAGCGCGATATCACCCGCATACCCATGCATTTCACGCGCGTTTCCGATGAACGGGAAATTGCTATCGGCAGGCAACTCGCTTCTCGCTACGCGACGCAAACGCGCAAGCTTACTCCCGAGGAAGAAGGTCTCGAAAGGTATGTCACTCGCGTCGGAGGGTCTTTGGCCGTTCATGCACATCGCCACCTGCCATACACATTCACCGTTCTTCCCGATCACAACATGATCAACGCCTTCTCACTTCCCGGCGGGTCGGTGTACGTCGGCGAAGGCATGCTTGATCTGATGATGAGTGAAGACGAACTCGCCAGCGTCCTGGGCCACGAAATTGAGCACATCGATCATTATCACTGCGTCGAGCGCGTGCAATTGGAAGCAAAACTGAAGAGCTTAAATCTTGACGTTCTCGGCGGGTTGCTGCAGATTCCTCTCGAGCTTTGGCAGGCCGGCTACAACAAAGACGAAGAATTCGAAGCCGATCGTGAAGGAATG
>Ga0210409_10002597_pt1 | contig 21260 bp, 14 predicted proteins | sample IncBWH17MmetaG_FD_161649 | JGI IMG/M metagenome (GOLD analysis project Ga0210409, IMG submission 161649) | Forest soil microbial communities from Barre Woods Harvard Forest LTER site, Petersham, Massachusetts, United States - Inc-BW-H-17-M | ecosystem: Environmental > Terrestrial > Soil >...
CGAGTTGGGCGAGGCGATCGCAAGGACGGTCCCGAACGTCAAGAACGTCTACAACGACCTCGCGATCAGCGGAGCCTGATATCCGCCGAAGGCGGTCGTGCCGCGGCGCCGCCTCGGCCAGCAAATAAGTGTGCATCTCTTGGGTCCCGCCGGGGTGATCCCGCCCCGCCGGGGCTGCAACAGAACTCCGGCGAGGTCACGCGGCGCCAGCGAGCAGGGCGGCCCGGTTGCGCTATTCGAGGCTCACTCGTGGCCGGATCGACGATGAGTGCCTCAAGCGCTGCCGAAGTCGCTGTGCCCGATCTTGAATCCGACGGAGCGATCAGCGCCGGTACGGGCGCGTGTCGAGAACGCTTCCGGGTCAAGGGCCAGACTTACGGGTACTCCGTCCCCAGAATATCGTGATGAGCTGCAGGCGCTGCTCCAGAAGCGTCATTTTTGCGCCGGAAAGTAGCTACCCCCGATGGCGTACTGGCCGGGGCCGAGCTTGACGGCCGCGCAGGTGCCGTCGGCACGCTCCTGGTAAAAGCGTCAAGACGTTGAGTGGGTAATCGCGGTCAACCCGAGGACCCGTGATTTGCGGTATGCGTTGAGCCCAATGCGATTCACTTCCACATCACCACAGCGTGAAAACCTTGGATTGGCCTTTTCCAATGAGGCGAGCCGGGGTAAATTTACCTAACACCGTCAGGGGAAGCTGACTTGCGATCAGATAGCGGGTGATAGGTGTGGAAGGCGTTGATCCCCCGCCGCTGGTTTTGACGATCCTGCGCGAAGGCGCTTCCGTATCAGTGTGGCTGACCGACGTAGCGCCGGTCGGGCGGCCGGTCCGCATTGAGCTCGGGGACTGGCTGTGCGATTTGCGCGGGCGGGCGCGAGCCCTGTCGGAACCCGTTCCCCTGCCGCCTTTGCAATCGCCGGGCGGGGACGATCAGGCGATCCCCTTGAGGCAGCTGGGCGCGACGATCTTTGCGCGCTTCTTCCCGGAAGCGGTACGCGCGCATCTCGCCCGATCCCCGGGGCGCGATCTATGTTTGCAGATCGACGACGATCTGGCGGATATCCCGTGGGAGCTCGCATTCGATGGAACCGGCTTTTTGGGAGAAAAGTTCCAGGTCTCCAAATTGCCACTGACCGACGGGCGGCCGCACGAGCAGGACAACCTGCGCCAGGTGACGGTGATGTACTGCGATATCGTCGGGTCCTCCCGGCTGCTCGATACTCTGAGGGCCGAGCGCTACAGCGAGCTGGTCGGGCGCTATTACGCTTGCGGAACCAACATCGTATCGGCGTATGGCGGTTCGATCCACAAGCTCGAAGGCGACGGATTCGTGTGCCTCTTCGGCTTTCCGACCGCCCATGAGGACTGCGCCGCCCAGTCGCTCAAGGCCGGACGCGAGATCATCGATGCGGTGGCTGCGCTCGGGTTGAGTGTGCGCATCGGCATCGACACGGGGCAGGTCGCCGTGAAGGAAGGCGACCCGTTCGGCCCCCCTTTGCACATCGCCCGCAGGCTGCAGCAGCTGGCGACCCCGGGCACCATCACCGTAAGCCAATCGACACAGCAACTGCTGCAGGGGCGATTCGCGTTCCGGGCGATCGCAGGGCCCGTAGAACTGAAGGACTACCCCCAGCTCCAGAAGGCCTACGTCGCGCTCGGGGAGATTCGATCCGATCCGGATCCGCGCGAGGCCGCCTGGTCCATGACGCCTTTCCTCGGCCGAACCCGGGAACTTCGGGTGATCCAGGATCACTGGTCCGCCGCGCAGTCCGGGCTTATGACCGCGGTGCTCGTTTCCGGCGAGGCGGGAATCGGCAAGTCCCGCCTGATCAGCGAGTTCAAGCGCCAGCTGCTGGCCGGGGGCAATCAACCGATCCTGGGCCGATGCACGCCGGATCACGTGGCGAGCGCGTTCCACCCGGTGATCGATTTCCTTCGACGCCTGTTTCAAATCCAGGACAGCGACGACGCCAGAACGAAGCTGGGCAAGATCGCCGCGCACATGCCGTCCGCGGGCGACGGGGCGCCTCTGATCGCGGCGCTGCTGTCGATACCTTCCGGCACGCAGGACCCGAGACTGCAGCTCCCGCCCGACAAGCTGCGGCGGCTGACCCTGAACGCGCTGACGAGCTGGGTCCGACACCGGGCGCAGGTCTCACCGCTTTGTATCCTCGTCGAGGACGTCCATTGGATCGATCCCTCGACGGCCGAGCTGCTGGAGCGCCTGATGGCCGAAGGGTCGAGGCTGCGGCTGCTGTTGATCGCCACGATGCGCTCGAGGGCGGGGACGGTCTGGAACCCGGCGGCGCCCATTCACCGGATCGAGCTGGGCGGGCTGTCGCCCGAGTCGGCGCGAACGATGGTCGTGGAGGCCGGCGGCGCATCGCTGCCCGGCGAGATGATCCGATCGCTCGCCGCCCGGGCCGACGGCGTTCCCCTGTTCATCGAGGAATCGACGCGGATGGCCGTCGACCTGCTGCGGACGGGGCACGCAGGCGACGCGGCTTCGGTCCTCGAGCTCAAAATCCCGAGGAAGCTGCAGGATCTGCTGATGGCGCGCCTGGACCGGCTCGAGAGCGCCAAGCCGGTCGCCCAGGTGGGAGGTACGATCGGCCGCGAATTCCCGCTCGCGCTGCTGCAGGCCGTGCTCGCCTCCCCGGATGCGCCGGTGCGGATCGACGATCTCGGCGCCCGGCTGTGCGAGCTGGTGGCTTCGGGCCTGGTGATCGAGAAAGCCGATTCCCCCGGCAGCACGTACTTCTTCAAGCATGCCCTGGTTCGCGATGCCGCCTATCAGTCCCTATGGGAGCGCGACCGCAAGACGCTGCACCGAGCCATCGCGACCGTCATTGCGAAGCAGTTCAGTGACCTGGAGGAGGCCCAGCCCGAGCTGCTCGCGTACCACTTTTCAGAAGCCGGCAACGCGGCCGAAGCGATCGTGTACTGGGAGCGCGCCGCCCGGCGCGCGGCCGCCCGCTCCGCTCACTACGAGTCCATCAGCCACATCAGGAAGGCGCTGGAGCTCCTCCGATCGATGACGCCGTCGCCGGACCTGGCCCGGACCGAGTTGCGGCTTCAGCTGCTGCTGGCCGCGCGGCTGATCGCCACGGAAGGATACGGAGCCGATCAGGTCGAGCGCGTGTACTCGCGCGCCGCGGAGCTCTGCCGCGAAGCCGACGACGAGGGCGCCCTGCTCAAGGCTCAACTCGGGCTGGAGGCGTACCACTTCATGCGCGCCGATTTCGACGAGGCGCACCGGATTGCCGATCAGGTTGCCGCGCTGGCGAATCGGCTTCCGGATGCGACGCGCAGGCTCCAGGCGAGGTGGGCCGACGCCAACATCCTGTTCCACCAGGGCGAGCTGATGTCGGCCGTGGAGCGCATGGACGCCTGCATCTCCGACTACGGCGATTCGCGGCACCATCCGGACGCCGTACAGGACGTTCGCGTGATGTGCCTGTGCTATTCGTCATGGGGCCGGTGGGAACTCGGCTATCCCGACGACGCGCTGCGGCGTGCCAATGCCGTGGTGGCACTGTCCACCCGGCTCGATCACCGCTTCAGCATGGGCGAGGCTTACGGATTTCGCGCGGCCGTGCGCCATTTCCGGGGCGAGAACGAGTGCGCCCTCGAAGACGCCGAGCGCGCGATCGAGATCTGCGAGGACCACGGATTCGCCGTGTGGCTCGCCCACGCGAAGCTGATGCACGGCCGCGCCGCGGCCGAGCTGGGGGAGCTCGACGCCGGCATCCCTGAGATGCGACAGGCCTACCGGATGTGGGCGGCGACCGGCGCGGTCGTGACCACGCCGTTCTACCTGGCGATGCAGGCCGAGGGACTCGCGCTCGCGAAGCGGCCGGACGAAGGACTCGACCTGCTGGAGGAGGCCTGCGAGATCGCCGCGATCACCGGGGAGCGGTATTACGAAGCCGAGATCCAAAGGCTCTTGGGCGAGTTGATCCTGCAATCCGCGGCGCTTCGAGGGGTCGATCGGAGCGCCGAAGCGCAGCGCTGGTTCCTGGGTGGGCTCGATCTGGCGGAGGCCTCGAAGCTTTATTCCTTGAAGCTGCGCTGCGCAACCAGCCTCGGCCGCCTGTGGTCGTCGCAGGGCCGATCGGGCGAGGCCATGGAGGTCCTGGGCAGCGCCTACCGATGGTTCACCGAGGGGGCGAAGACGCGGGATCTGGAGTGCGCACGCGCTTTGCTCAAACGCACGAACGAGGCGAGTGTCGTGGGCTGATACGTTCGGGCGGGCCCGTCAAAGAGAAGAGCCGGCCCGCGCACAAGGGGGAGTTCGATGAGCAAGCTCGACAAGTTCAAGGCTGCGGGGAGTCGGGCCGAGGCCAACCGTCTGCTCTTGACGTGGCTGTCGGACGACGATGACAGGGCCGACCTCTATGACTGCTTGTCCGGGAATGGGGGCGTACTCAAGTTCCAGAGCCGCGCGGACATCAGGCAGCGGCCGAACGATGATCGCGACTCGGTCTTTCACCAGAACGTCTATCTGGTCGGCGCCCGGAAGCTCGTGGAAGAGGTGCTGAAGGACCCCGGCACCTACAGCAGTTGCCCCTACAAGGCGCTCAGCACCACCTTCATGCTAGGGCTGGACGACCGGGAGTACGACGAGAAGCAGAAGGGGACCAACGACGATCGGCACCAGGCCCAGCGGACGTTCGCGGACACCTGCCTGAAGGTCGATCCGTCGATCGTCGATGCGCTCGCCGTGACGGCGTTCGAGGCCGCCGCCGTGCTGCCGCTGAAGCAGCCCAACTTTGACTTGGCAGAGCTCGCCGAGCAGGCGGCGCTGCGCTTCGCCGGCGCCCTGTTCGGCTTCGCGCAGGTCGACCATGCACTGCTGGAAGCCGTGATGCGCTACGCGTATCGCGCGCTCTGCTACCAGATCATCGGGCGCCACTTCGTCACCGAGCCGGAGACGATCCTCGCCGCCGAACTTGCCATGGCGGAGCTTCTGGGGCGGACGGCTCATCTGATCGATCTGTACCGCTACAGGATCGGCCAGGAGCAGGAAGACGAGTACCAGAGGATCGGGCGCGAGCTCGAGGAGTTGAGGCAGCTCAAGGCACCGCTACGCGGCTTCGAGCCGATCATGCGACGGCTCGCAAGGCCGGTACAGGCCACCCAGGAATACAGCGGCACGGAACTCGCCGTGATCGTGGTCGGACTGATCGCCGGCACGGTGGGCAACGTCCAGGCCAGCGTCTGCATCGCCATCAACAAGTTCTTCCGGGGAAAACCTTCCGACCTCAACGACGCTTGCGCGGCCGCGCGCAAATCGTGTCTCGGGGTTGAAGATGCGGACGCACGCCTGAACATATCGATCCGGGAGGCCCTTCGGCTGAACCCGCCGGCCGCTTTCCTGCCACGGATGAAGAGGACCACCGCGGACGCGCCGCTCGGGGCAGAGCAGATTCCGAAGGGCAGCGTGCTGCTGCTGGGCATGGGCGCCGCAACGCGGGAGGGATCGGAGCTTTCAGACACCTTGGTCTTCGGCGGCCCGCCGGACGGCGCCTACCCCCACCAATGCGTTGGCCGGCACTTGGCAACGCCGGTGATCAGCCGGGTGGTCCGGGGGATCCTGGTGCTGGACGGGCTGGCGGAACGCGCCGATCCGAGGACCGGAAAGACGCTGCCCCTGCAGAAGCGCTGGGGGATCATGTGCCACGAATATCCGCTGCAGTTCAATCGCGAATCGTGGCTGACGCAATCCCCGCTTCTGCTGGTCATGGACGTCAAGACGCCGACCGCCGAGCACGCCGAGGAATTGAAGGCGATCCTCAAGTACGGGGCGCCCACCATCGAGAAGAAGCTCAACGACGCCCAGCATGTGCATTTCGCATGGTTCACGTTGATCGACAACGATACGAAACTGATGCTGTCGACCGTGTATGACCGCAAGCTCGCTCCCTATATCGAGTACTTCGCGCTGCAGACCGGCCCGCTTTTCGACCTGATTTTCGAGCACCTCGAGGATGCGCCTCCCCGGCCGGTCGCCGAGTTTCCCAAGGAATTCATCGATACGATCCGGCGCCACAACCGGAGCCCGGCGGCCGGCTACTTCTACAGCGCCTATCCGAAGCCCGACGTTCCGATGATCACCCGTCAGTTCGAGCCTCCGATGCGATGCGGCATCCGCCCGGCGTCGCAGGATAAAACATGATCGCCCGGCCGGCTCCCGAGAAGGCCGAGATCCAGCGGTTGATCGCCCGCGCGTTCACGCCCCAATACTGCCGGCATTTCCTCCTGGCGGTGAAGGAACCGCTAGCCGCCCGGGATTTCATCGGCGGGCTCGTCACCGAACGCCTGATCACCAGCGCCTCGATGGAACGCGGGGAATTCGATCAGCTGATCCAGACAGGGGGTTGCCAGGTCAATGTGGGCTTCACCTTTCGCGGATTGCAGGCCCTGGAATTGGACAAGCGCTATCTGAGCGTGTTCCGCGAAAAAGCGCAGGCGTTCGTCGAAGGTCCCGGTCCGCGCGCCGCGTCGAGTCTGGCCGACACCGGCGCCAACGCGCCGCAGCATTGGGAGGGCCGTTTCAAACCCGACCGCGCGCACGTTCTGCTGTGCACGTATGCGGACCAGGAGGCCGAGCTCGATCGCTTCGCCGCGAAACTGGATGCAGGTGATGGCGCTGCCGGATTCACACTCTCGGGTGAACCCTTGCGCGGGCACCGTCTCCGCGATCAAAGCCGTGGGGGCGCGTCGGTCGAGCATTTCGGGTTTCGCGACGGGATCTCCAATCCCGGGATCCGCGGCATACACGACTCGAACCAGGCGCCGGCACAAAGCCCGACAGAGCAGCCGAAGCGCAGGTCGAAGCAGGCGCTCCACGCGCCGGGAGAGTTTCTGCTGGGCTACTGGAACGACCAGGGATCCAATCCCTGGCTGCTGATCAATCCCGAGCAGCAGCCCAATCCCTGGCTGCTGCCGCTGAACACGGCCCCGAAACTGGCGGAGTTCTTTCGGAACGGCAGCTTCGCCGCATTGCGCAAGATGAGGCAGGACGTCAAAGGGTTCAACGCATCGATCGAGCGCTGGGCGACACAGCTCGAACGCGGGGCGAATGTCCCCAAGTGGTCGGAGTATGTGAGAGCCAAGCTGGGCGGACGATGGTCCAACGGCGCCGTCGTGCAGCCGGATGAGACCGTCTCCCCGCCGCAGGCTCCCGAAGATCTGAACGAATTCGATTTCAACGAGGATCCCGACGGCCGCGGCTGCCCGTTTGGCGCGCATATCCGGCGCATGAACCCGCGCTCGGACAAGGTCGTGCCGGTGGGGAAGCGGCCGCTGATCCGCAGGGGCATGCCCTACGGCCCGCAGGACAGTGACTCCGAGCGCGGCCTGCTCGGCCTGTTTTTCTGCGCCAGCCTGGAGGACCAGTTCGAGCACCTTCTGGCCGAGTGGGGTAATGCGAACCCGATGGGCCCGCCCAACCGCGGCAACGCGAAGGATCCACTGGTCGGCGGCGACCAGAGTCCGCTTGCGTTCTTCGACATACCGACGAAAGACGGGGGGCCGCAAAGGCTCGCCGGCTTCGAGCGCCACGTGACCACGCGCGGCACGCTCTACGCCTTCTTCCCGAGCCTGACGGCGATCGGCAGGATCGCAAACCGCGGGTTGCCCAAATCGTGAGACAGGGGCGGTTGGATGGTGCTGGCGGGCAGGAATCGGGCACCGGCAAGAACGACCCGGCGCCGCTCGACGACAACCAGCCTCCGATCGATCGCTACTGCGACCTGATCCTGACCGGCGGCGTCACCGACGGCGTGATCTACCCGTGGGCGATCGTGGAGCTGGCGCGTAAGTATCGCTTCAAGAACATCGGCGGAACGTCGGCCGGCGCGATGGCAGCCGCGGTCGCGGCGGCAGCCGAGTATGCCCGCCGACAAGGATTCCTGAGCGGCTTCAACGACGTGCTGCTGAAGCTGCCCCAGGATCTGGCCAGGGAGGTCGATGGGGGCACCAAGCGGTTCCGGCTGTACCGGCCGAAGGCCAGGACGACGCTGTTCGCGCTGTTCCAGCCCGCCCGAAGGACCCGGAGGCTTTTCGACCTGTTCGTCGGTCTCTTTGGCATTCCGGGATCCTCGTGCGGATCGGACGCGCCCTCGCCGGCTGCCGGCACGGTCAATGCCGGCGCCCCGAGCCTCAGCGCAAAGGGGCCGGCGGCCGCGATTTGGCACGTGATCGTTCTGGTCCTGGGCACCTACTGGTGCGCCGCGCTGTCGGGGGTTGCTCTCGGTGTGACTGTGTCCCTGGTCATCGCGTTCGTTGAGGCGTGCAGCGCCATCGGAACTCTGCTGAGCGTCCTGCCCTGGACGCTCGTCTCGCTGCCGCTTTTCGTGCTGGGGGCGATCTATTGGGACGTGATGTACGGGCTGGTGCCCAACGGCTTCGGCATGTGCACCGGGAACCGCGCCGAGAACGTCCCGCGAGGCGAGCTGTCGCTGATCGAATACCTCCACGAGGGCATCCAGGCGGCGGCCCGCAAGCCGCTCGATCAGCCGTTGACCTTCCAGGACCTGTGGGATGCGCCCGGCGGTCCGATCGATCCCGCCAGGCCCGCGGCCTTGCAGACGCGCACGCCCCGGTCGATCGACCTGCGGATGATCACAACGAGCCTTTCGCACGGTCGCCCCTACGGGTTGCCGCTGGCAGACGAGACCGACCGGCTTTTCTTCAAGATCAGGGACCTCAAGCCGTACTTTCCGGGTAGCGTCCTGGAGCATCTGAAAACGTACTCGGAGAAATATTCGAAGCACTGGCCGCAGGATCCTGATCCGGCTTCGGTGAATCAAGAAGACACGGACCCGGACGACGTGATCCGCGAGCTTCCGAAGGGCGATCTTCCCGTGGTCGTTGCGGCGCGCCTCAGCCTCAGCGTTCCCGTTCTTTTTTCCTCGATTCCGCTTTGGGCGATCGACTATGAGTGCCACGCGAAAGACACCCAGTTGCGCCCGTGCTTCTTCTCGGACGGTGGGATCTGCTCCAACTTCCCGATCCACCTGTTCGACGCCGCGATACCCGGATGGCCAACCTTCGGCATCTACCTCGGGACCCAGAGCATCTTCCCGAACGGCCCCGTCTATCTGCCGAAGCGGCACTACCAGGGGTGGTGGGACCGTTGGTACCGGTTCGGCGACGAAGAAACGGCCGACACCCGCCAGCCGGTTCGTCCGCTCGACCGGCTGTGCGGGTTCATCCGCAGCATTTTTTACAGCGCCAAGGACTGGGACGACGTCACATCGGCGCGGATGCCGGGCGTGCGCGACCGGGTCGTGCGCGTTTACCTGGAAGCGGGACAATCGGGGTTCGACCTGAAAGTGAGCGGCGCCCGGATCATGCAGCTCGCACGCCTCTACGGCCGGCCGGCCGGTCAGGCCCTGATCGAAAAGTTCATCGACGACCGCAACCCCAGCGGCGCCTCCGAGGCCTGGGACGAGCACCGGTGGGTGCGCTTCAACACGTTCCTCGACGGCTTGCGCGAGCGCATCGAAGGGGTCACGGCCGCCGCGGACCTGCCCGATTACGGGACCGGGCTTTCACGCCGGATCGCGGCAGCGGCGTCCCGACCGCCACTGTCCGGGCACGACCCTTCCTGCGCGACATTGAGCACCCTGCAGCAACAGGATCTGCAGGGGCTGCTGGCCGCCCTCAAGGCGCTGGAATCGGCGTTTCAACGGCGCCCAGGGCCCCAGCCCTATAAACCGGTACCCACGCCGACGCTGCACATCCGGCCGCCGCTCTGACACGACGGCTGTCGTCATGCTCTTCTCGCCGATCGCCGATCCGGCTCGCCTGATGGTGGCCGATCAGATGGCCCGCCTGAGGTCGGGCGCGGTCGGTCCGGACAAATTCGACTTCGGCGCCCTGAAGTTTGACGGAGCGCGCTGGGGTGCGCCAGCACTGGCGCAACTCGCTCAAACCCAGGAAGGACTGGAAGCTGGCATCGACTGGCGTCGATGGCCAGTGTGCGCCAGGTCGCGACCGATGGCAGAATGATCGCGACGCTCTCGGAAAATGGTGTTCGCGTTAAGGATTGGTCGATGCCTGCCCTCCACGTCGTCTCAGGCGCGCGGGCCTACACTTGCACGGGCAGGCATCGACCAATCCTTAACGGCTTCGCCAAAGGACGACCGGTGTCGAGCGCGTCTCCCCAATGTCGCGTAGTTGCTCGATAGCCGCCCCAAATCGACAGCCACGAAGTCACGGTTGACGCCATCATCGTCACCTCGCGACAATAACCGCTGATCGCTGATCTGCTCATCGTCAGATCGTCCGCTCGTCGCAACGCTCTTCGGACGCGCTGCGAGCGAGTGTCGTCCCAAACAGAGGAAAGAAGGACTCTGTCGCCTGCTTGCATCGGTGAGACTCTCAAACTCCAAGCAGGTTGCGCCGTAACCTTCGAGCAGGTGAGGTGCCCCTCGATTAGGGCCACGGGATGGTGCGTCCGGCTCAACGGTGCGCCAACCGCGCCGGCTCCGGAGGCGTGGTGCCCAGTGCGGTGCGGGGCGGGGTGCTGCTGCGCCCAATCGGTGCCGGCAGTCCGACGCCTGCCACGTACAGGACCGACTCCGAGATTCCGTCTATTCCCAGATCCTGCTCGATGAGCGTGTCTTTCAACGCGGCCGTGCTGAACGGAGCCAGCCCGATCCTGGTCGCGGTCAGGCAGAACGTCTGGCACAGGTGCCCGGCATCCAGCAGCACCACGCGATAGGCTCGGGCCTTGTGGTATTTCCACATGGTCCTCGGGAAAGCCGCCGTCATGATGAAAAGCGCCGCCGCCTCGGCCGCGTAGGCCTGGTCCGCACAGTACTCGCGCGCCCTGCGCGCACTGGCCTTCACGGGGAGCTTTTCCAGCACATGGTCCCTGGGCTGGTAGTGATACATGCCCGCCCCCAGCCCGTCCACCCGCAGCGCCATCAGATACACCTCGACCGGGTGGCGCGCACCGCCCGAAGGGCTCGTCTTGTAGGGAAGTTTTCCGAATGACTTCGTATCGAAGTAGCCTTGAACTCCCCACGTCGTTTGCAGCAGCTTGGACACGCTGCCGAGCGATACCTTGCCCTTCGCGAACGCCCTGTGGGTTCTTCTGGCGTGCAGGGTCTCGAAGAAGATATCCTGGTCGACCGCCTGCAACGGCAGCGCGATCGGATCGGCATCGTCGATCATCTTGAACGCAGGTGGCGGCGGCGTCTTCGGAAGGGTGCTGGCCCTTTGCTCCTCGGTCCAGTCTCCCCCGATGTAAGGGGCGTCCTTGGTCAGAAAGTGAAACCCGCCTTCCGGCAGCCACGGCTTCCATAACGACTCGACCTGGCGGTCCTGCTGCCACTCGGACGATCCGTACTCGAGCAGGAGCTGGGCTTCGATCAGTTTCAGTATCGCGTCCGCGACGCTTTTGCGGCTGTAAGAGCTGAATTCGACGAGCGCTTGCTGGATCCGTCTTGGCGTGAAGAAGAACCGCATCAGATCCAGAGCAATCGGGTTCGCTGCAAACGTCCGTCGGGTGAGGTAGTTGACGATGCGCAGATGTCCGCCCTCCCAGTACGCCAGCTGGCAGGATGCGCTCTTCAGTTTCAACGATGTTCGCACCGACTGGCCCGATCCAGAACGCTCCCGGTTGTCAGATGTAAAAGTAATGGATCAGCATCACCTCCAGCTGCTTGCGTATCTCTTCCAGACCCGATTCCAATTCCTTGCGGGTCAGCGTCCCGGCCCGCTCCTGTTTTAGAAGTTGGCGGACCTCCTTTTCAGCTCTCACCAGTACGGCCTTGCTGCGTACGTTCGCGGGCTCGCCTTTCCGTGCTGCCCTCTTTCGAGCGGGTTTTTTCGATGCCATGGTGAATTCCTCCCTTTATTGCCCTCCCTACGGCATTTTCAACGTGGCCATCAGCGCCCGGAACCTCCGGTCCAGGTGCAGATTGCGAAGCAAGGGGTCCGCCTTGACGGTGGGAATCAGGGCATCGTGTTGTCGAACCGCGCGATCCAGCCACTCGAATGCGCGGTCGCTCTGTCCGCGATAGGCATACACCTGGGCAATCGCGTAGGCCCTGGATGAAGCGAATTTCCGCACCAGCGATTTGAGCGCCGCGTCCGACTCCGGTCGCCGTCCCATCGCCCAATGGACCATCGCCAGTCCGGCCAGCCGGCCGTCCTCTTCAGGCTCCTTTTGCATCGACTGCTGCGCTTCGGCGAACCGGCCCAGGTGCAGCAGGGCATAACCCACCGAGCTGTTCACGCCGCCGAACTCCGGGTGCAGCTGCCGCAGCTCCAGCCGCGACTGCAGGCATTCCGGCAGCCGGTCCGCCGCGCACAAGGCAAAGCCGATGGCGTCCACCACGTACGAATCGAGCGGATTTCGGTCCAGCGCCTTGCGATAGAGCTCCAGCGCTCGGTCGACCTGCCCGGACACCAGCGCGATGTCGGCGAAGGCGCTGGGCAACAGGTACGTATTGCCGGGCTCGATTTCGCGGATGCGTTCGTCGTCTGCCTGCGCAGCCGCCCAATCCCAGGTGACCGACATCTCGAATCCGGCTCGCGTGTAATACGCCCAGACCAGTTTCGGGTCCAGGCGGGTGGCCCGGTCCAGCGCCTGCAGAATTCTCCTGTTGTCATCGGCCGACGGCGTCCCCTTCAGACCGACCTGGTTCAAATAGGCGCTGCCGAGGCGGGCCCACGCCAGCGCGTAATCGGGCTTGATGTCGATCGCCCTCTGGTAGAGCTGGACGGCCTTTTCCACGTCCGGTCGGGTAAAGCGTGCCTTGTAATAGTTTCCTTCCAGAACGAGGTTGTAGGCCTCCAGGTCGGGCGGCCGGCTTTTTGCCTCGTCATCGCCTGCAAAAGCCGTGTTCAGGGCCTGGGCCACCCGACCGGCAATCTCGTCCTGCACTTTGAAGATGTCGATCGGGCTGCGATCGTAGCTCTGCGACCACAGGTGCGACCCGTCCGAGGCTCGTATCAACTGAGCGGTGATGCGCAGCTCCTGGCCGGACTTGCGAACGCTGCCTTCCAGCAGGTTCGCCACCCCGAGCTTGCCGGCGATCGAACGCACATCCTCGTTCTTGCCCTTGAACTGGAACGAGGAAGTGCGCGCGATCACCTTCAGATCCAGGCTGTGCGCGAGGCGGTTGATCAGCTCCTCGGACAGCCCGTCGGAGAAATACTCCTGGTCTCGTTTCTCGCTCATGTCGACAAACGGCAGAACGGCGATCGACTTGTCGTTCGGGGCGACGGCCGCCCGGCCGGGGACCGCGAAAGCGATGTTCGTTGTCGCGATCGGTTGCGTGCCGGTCGAACGCGTGAGCGCATAGCCGAGCACCGCGCCGATCGTCACGATGGTCGCCACCGCGATTCCCAGCCCGACGCGCTGGCGCGCGGCGAACTTGCCGATGCGATAGGCCACGCGATCGGGCCGTGCCCGGACCGGCTCCGCCCTCAGGTACCGCCGCACATCGTCGCCCAGCGCAGCGGCGCTGTCGTAGCGATCCGCCGACGCCTTGGCCAGCGCCTTCAGCACGACCGCATCCAGGTCGCCCTTCAGGCGCTGAGCCAGTTTCTGCTGCGTCGTGCCCCGTTCGCTGCCCGCTTCCGGCCCGACCCGCGTGCTGGGCCGCTCGACCGCGGTGGTGGCGATCGCGTGCTCCAGCAGCCCCATCGAGGCGCCGGCCTTGAGGCGGTGCGGGCGGTCGCCGCACAGCAGTTCGTACAGCACCACCCCCAATGCGTACACATCGGTGGGCTCACCGATCGGGTCGCCCCGCAGAAACTCCGGGCTCGCATACTCGGGGGTCATGGCCCTGCCGTAGAGCTGCGTGAGCTCGGACGGTTCGTCGTCCTGCGCCAGCAGCTTGGCCACTCCGAAGTCCAGCAGGCGCGCCTGCCCCGAGTCGGTCACCAGGATGTTCGAGGGCTTGATGTCCCGGTGGATCACGTGGCGCTGGTGGGCATACTGCACCGCGTCGAGCACCTGCAAGAAAAGTTCCAGCCGCTCGCGAATGCCCAAATGGCGCGCGTCGCACCAGTCGGTCAGCGGTAGGCCGGCGACGTACTCCATTGCAAAGTACGGCACCCCCTCGGCGCTGACGCCGGCGTCGTACAAGCGCGCGATGTTCGGGTGCTCGAGCCCGGCCAGGATGTCGCACTCGCGCGCAAAGCGGCTCGCCAGATCCTGCCGCAGCCGAGACAGCTTCGGCAGCTTAAGCGCCACTTCCCGCTTGAACGCTCCGTCGGCCCGCTGCGCCAGCCACACCTCAGCCATGCCGCCGGCGCCCAGCGGGCTGATCAGCTGGTATGGGCCCACCTGTTGGCCGCTCTGCAGAAGACCGCCCGCGAGCTCGATGTTCAGGCCGGTCGCGTCGATCTTGGGCAGCGTGCCCAGATCCCTGAAGTGCCCGACCACGGTGAACCCGGGCAACAGCGCTTGCTTCAGCGCCGGCTCCAGGTCCAGATTCTCGGGGGCGAGCTGCTTGAGCCACCGCCGCCGGCCTTTCAGATCCAGTCCGAGCGCCTGATCCAGGAGCTGGCTCATTCGCCCGATCTGAGCCGCCGTCAGCATGCTCCGCCCTCCCCCCGGCTACCGCTTCGTTTCAGACGTAGTCCCTCACCCGAAGCCGACAGCCTGCCTGCATTGGACTGCGGCCCGGTCAAATTGGCAAGAACTGGCCGAAGTGTCGGGAAACGCCCGGCCAACGCGTTCTTCAAAGTGAGGCGATCGACGATCGATGCGCCGGGTAGCAGGATTCGAAGACCAACCGGACAGATGCAGCCAGCCGCTGCGTCGTCCAACTCAGTGAGGTCAAGATGAGCACATCAGGACAGGCACGCCATATCTCGTTGGCCGTAGCGGCCCTCGCAGCGACCGTCTGCATCGGCGCGCACGCCGAGTACCGCTGCGACGGCCAGCCATTGCCGGAAGAAAAACGGGCCTGCGAACTGGCCAAGCAAGGGCCGGACGAGCTGCGCAGGTTCGTCGACCGCACCCGCGGCATCTATGGACTGTACTTCTACGACTACGTCAGTGACGCGGATGTCGCCCACTGGCACGCGGCCGGTCAGAGCGCGAACCCGCAGTCGATCGCGGCGGCTGATCGCGATAAGGAAGGGGCGCGGTAAACCTGCGGCCGGCCCGCGCCCAGTCTCGGGCCGATCGACCGTTGCGGGCGCGCGCGCCCGCTGCAAGGGGTGGGATCCGCCTCAGTATTTCTTGGGCAGATTGTCACTGCCATCGGGCACAGCCGCCCTCGGCTGCGCCGCCTGCATCCCGCCCGGGCTGGCGTAGCGAATCTGCAGCTTGCGTTCGGTTCCGGTCGTGCCCCAGACGTCGACGATGAACTCGGCCGTTGCATCGCCAGAGTGACGCAGAATGAAGCTGACGATCGCTGTTGGGCCCAGATCGTGAACCGCCATTTGCTCGATTCGCGCGGCCGAGTCCGGCTTGGCCCCGGCTTGTTCCATGAACTGGGCACGCGGCATCGGAACACCCGGCCGCGCGGCGCCGCGCAGCTCGAAATCGGCCGCGAGCAGGCGATCGAGCGTGGCGGCGTCGTGCGTCCGGGTTGCGGCGTCCAGCCGGCTTTCCAGTTCCCCGAACGCCTGCACCAGCCGGGTCACGGTCGGCGTGCGCGCCGGCCCGGCGTCGGACTGTGCGGCCGCCGGCCCTGGCGCACCGAGAAACGCCATGACAGCGCACGCCGACGCCAGAGGTCCGGACCAAGGTGGTCGAAATCCGCAGCCGGCCTGGCCGCTCATCGTCAGTAGGCGAGCGCACAGCCCCCCGAGCCGGCATTGACCCAGTTTCGCTGGATCAGGTACTGGCGCGAACCGAGCGTCATGTTGTACTGCGATCCGTTGCCGGCGGTCGAGGTCGCCCCGAACGTCCATGCACATTTATCGGCGTTCTCGAAACCCCTTTTGTCATACCACGCATTCAAGTCCGGGTCGGTCACGGCCTCCTCGAGCTCGTGGGCGATGACGCTGGCCATCCCGTCGGCGCCGGAGTTGCCGTTCGGGCTCGTGGTTTGCGCCTCGCACGCGCTCGGACACCGGTCCGGATTACCGACGAACGCGAACTTGATGTCGCTGCCGGCGATCGACGCGCTCGTGTGCCAGCCGCAGTACTGGGTGCAAAAGCCGGACGTCTCGTTGACGTCGGAGGAGGTCAGCACGAAGTACACGCCGTTGGTGTCCTTCGGCAAAGCGCCGCCCGATATGGCGCGCGACACGACCGCTTCCACACCCGAATCGGACAGCGCGGCGCCTTGTGAGTAGGCGTCGTTGGTCGTCCCGAGGGAATTCACGATATTGACGACCCTTCGGCCCGAACCGTCGTAGTACGTCGTGTTGATGTTGAAGTATGGCGATCCTCCGATGTGGGTCAGCATGTCCGCCAGGATCGTGGTGGCGCTGTTGCCGCTCCAGTTACCGTACCAGATCGTGTACACGTTGGCGCCGGTCGGGCTGTTCAACAGCGGGCCGCCGTGATAGTAGATTCCGGTGCCACTGCGCGTCCGGGCCCGGGCGGCGCGCTCCGTCGCGCCGGGCGAGTCGTCGATCTCGCCCCAACCCTTGCCGGTCGGTCGAAACACCGTGTTGTCGTCGGTCTTGACGCCTCCGGCGTGCGCCAGTCCAACGACGAGCAGACCCGAACTCAACAGCAGACCATGCTGGCGTAGCCGCATCGTGAATCTCCCCCAAAGGTTGAACATGGCGAGGGCGCAAGTTGCACAACGCTGGTCCCACACCGTTGCGCCGCCCAGGGCGCACCTGGCGCGCCCATAGCGGGACACCTTACGCGGCTCGAGCAATCAACGACAAGAGGCCCTGCCCGCCGGTGCTCCCGCGGGAACGCAAATGCGATCAGACGAGGCGCGAACAGGCGGGCGAGTGAGGCGGACTTAAAAGGACCCGACCCCGTTTCTCGCGCTGACCGCCCGTCCGCATCGAGGCGGGTTGGTCACACGAAATCGGCGCTTGGTCGGAACCCGATGGCAGGGAATCGGGCCGACGCGTAAATTTTCTCGTATCGAAACTACGTGCGACCTGTCGGCTTTCTGGCACCCCTGTTCGAACGACCGGTGAACGCCATGAACGTCCGACTTATGTTGCAAGTTCAAGCGCTTAGTGAACTCTCAAGAGGATCACGTGCAAACGGAGCTTGGTGGCGGAGAGGGTGGGATTCGAACCCACGGTACGGTAAACCGTACACCGGATTTCGAGTCCGGCGCATTCGACCACTCTGCCACCTCTCCGCGGCGAGCGTGGAGTTTAACAAGGCAACCGGACAGATGCGGTCACAAGCGGAGGTCGACATGAAGACATCAAAGCAGGCACGCTACATCTCACTTTCAGTCGCAGCCTTCGCGGCGAGCGTTAGCATGGGCGCGCACGCCGAATACCGCTGTGATGGCCAGCCGTTGCCCCAGGAAAAGCGGGCCTGCAACCTGGCCAAGCAAGGACCGGACGCGCTGCGCCAGTTCATCGACCGCACGCGCGGCGTCTATGGACTTTACTTCTACGACTATGTCACGGAGGCGGATGCCACCCGGTGGCATGCGGCACCTCAGAGCGCGCAGGCGACGCCGAAACTGGTCACTAACGATCGCCGTAAGTTGACAGCGCGCTAGCGCGGAGGAAGAACCCCTGCTCCGAAGCGCGTCAGATCATCGATCCGCACCCGGCGGCCGGGCGAGGGTCCGCAAAGGGCGAGGGAGGGCTGCCGCAAACAGGGCCCCGCACGCCGCCAGGGTGCAGACGATCACGGCACCGGAAGGCAGATCGAACAGGGCCGACAGCGCAAGGCCGGTCGCATAGCCGGCCGCCCCCAGGCCGTAGCCGACGAGGTGGCGCCTGCGGCCGGAGAGGTTGCGAGTGGCAAGCGCCGGGATGATCAGGCTGGAGAACACGAGGTAGACGCCGACAAGCTGAACCGACGCGGTGATGGCCAGCGCGAACGCGCCATAGAAGCCGAAGCCTCCCAGCCGCCGAACCCAGCCGAGCTGCAGCGCCACCAGCAGCACCACGGTGATCGCCGCAAGCCAGCCCAGCTGCTTCCAGCTCACCCACAGGATCTGCCCGATCAGCAGGTTCTGCAGGTGCTCGCCGCCGTGCGGATTGCTCGCCAGCAGCAAGATGCCGGCACAGGCCGCAAGGACGAACAGCACGCCGATCAGCGCCTCCTGCTGCTGCGGCATGCGCGACTCGCTCCACGTCAGCACGAGGGCGCCGAGCTGGGCCGCGCACAGCGCGGCCGCCTGCACGGCGACGCCGCCCTCGGGCGCACCCAGCGCATCGGCGGCGATCACGCCCACGCCGGCGATCTGCGCGATCGCCAGATCGATGAACACGATGCCGCGCTCGAGCACCTGGGAGCCGAGCAGCACGTGGGTCGCCAGCACCAGCAGCCCGGCGATCATCGGCAGGCCCAGGATGCTCCAGTCGAATGCGCCCAACGTCATTTGCGCCCCTCCGCCGCGAGCAGCCGCGCCACCGTGTCGTCGAACAGCCCGTACAGGTCCTTCGCGCCGTCGGTGCCGCCCACCGTGAAGGGCAGTCTGACCGCGGGGATGGCGGCGTGGCTGCTGAGCCACTCCGATGGCCGCGGATCCTGATAGGCACCGTACAGCACCATCCGCACGTCCGTGCCCTTCAACGCGCCCAGAACCTGTTCCAGGTGCGAGACGCTCGGATCGACCCCGGGCTTGGGCTCCAGCACAGCCACCTCCTTCATACCGAGCCAGTCGTACAGGTAGGCAAACGCCTTGTGTTGCGACACCACCGGCACGCCCTTCAACGGCGCCGCCTCCGCGGTCCAGCGGGCGATGGCCTCGCCCCATTTGTGCGTGAAGTCCGCCAGGCGTTGGGCGTACTGGCTCGCGTGGGCAGGATCGATCTGCTGCAGGCGCGCGCCGAGCGCAGCGGCCACCAACGCGATGTTGCGCGGGTCGGTCTGGATGTGCGGGTTGCCCGCGGCGTGCACATCGCCCATCGAACGGTCGACCTGGCTCGGAACCTCGAGCTTGCGCACGTAATCGGCGGCGGCGAAGTTGCCGGCCTGGTTCGGCTGCACCTTGTCGTTGCCCGCCTGCTGCAGAAGGACCGGCAACCACCCGATCTCGAGCTCTGCGCCGGTGCAGGCAATCAGGTCCGCGTTGCGCGTGCGCGCGATCAGGCTCGGCTTGGCCTGGATCTGATGCGGATCCTGCAGCGCGCTGGTGGCGACCGTGACGTCGACCAGATCGCCGCCAAGCGCCTGCGCCAGCGCGCCCCACTCCGGCTCGCAGGCCAGTACGTGCAGCGCGGCCTGACTCGGCGCGGCCAGCAGCGCAAGCGGCAGCGCCGCGGCAGCGGCGATCCGGCGCAACGCCCTGCGTGCACCGCCGCGGCCGTGCGCGGGTCCTGTGGCGTTCGGTTGCGCAACGGAGCGTCCGGGTTCGGTCTGCATTTTCAGAAGGCATGGGCGCCGTGCGCGCCCAGGCTCATCAGGTATTGAAGGAAGAGTTGATTGTCCGCAAAGCCCTCGTGCGCCCGGTCGCGCGCGAACTGCAGTCGCACGCGCGAAAACTCGCTCGGGCTGAAATCGATCATCAGCGAGTTCTTGCGCGGCCGGTAGTCGATATTCGCAAGCGACGCCCCATTCAGGCCATAGTCGGGCGAACCGGGGTCGACCTGCTCGGTGCGCACGCCGATGCGCCAGTACCGGATCGGCTGGTACACCGCCTGCAGGTACCAGCCGGATTGCGCCGCCCGGTAAGCCCCCGGCCGGTCGATGCCGGCGATATCGTAGGCCAGCGTGCCGCTGCGCGTGCTCCACAGATATTCGCCCTGCAGCTTGAAGTTCGTGTACACGGTGTTGCCGTGAGGGGCCCATTTCCATATTGCGTCTGCGACCCAGACATGCGTGCTGCCTGTAAAAGCGTTGACGACCCGGCTGCCCGCCGCGCTGGTGGCGATCAGTTGCTGGTCCGTGGCTCTGGCATCGAGCATCGACAGCCCGGTCCGCCAGCTGTTGCTGTCGCCGACGTCGCCTCCGGTGTGCGCGATTAGCGCGAACGCACCTGGGCCGTTGCGCCCGGTGTCGGAGCCGGGGAAGCCGCGGCCACGGCCGACCTCGGCGTCCAGTTCGATGTACTGCTCCGTGGGCGCGACCCAACTCACCTGCACGCCGTCGTCGCCGTATTGCGTGCCGAGGAAGGCCTGGTAGGCGAGTGGATTGTCGACGAAATCCCAGGTATGCATGTGCTGCGAGTTCAGGTAGCCGGCGCTCGAAAAGAAGCGGCCCGCTTTCAGCGACAAGCCGCCGCCGAGGGAGGTGGTCTGGACGAACGCCTCTTCGACCGAGACCGTATCGTTCGGTTCGATCGCGATGTTGGCGGCGCCCCGAAACCACGGATCGACGCTGGCGGCCAGAGCCAGCTCGGACTCGGCCAGGCTGAATCCCCGGCTTCCCGGACCGATCGCAACGTCGCCCGGTAGCGGCACACCGCTGATGGCGTAATCGGCCGGATCCTGCGAAGTGCGCGTGTACACGCCCGAGAGGATCAGCGAGACCGAGGGGTTGAATGCATTGGAGGCGGCCGGCGAGCTGGCCGCGACCGGGGCGGCTGGCGCTGCGGCGGCAGGCGCCGGTGCCGTCGGTACGGAACCCGCGGCAGCACCCTCGGTGGCCCGCAGGCGCTCCTCGAGTGCGCGCAGGCGCGCCTCGTACTCAGCCCGCATCGTCTCGATCTCCTTCTTCAGCGCCTGGATGTCGGCCGCGGTGTCCGCCAGCGCGCTCAACGGCAAGGCCACTGCGAACGCCAGGCCCGCCGGCAACAGCTTGTGCATGGCTTGTGCTCCAGGCAAGGACGTTGGACTGCGCCGGGGCCCGCTTGGTGCGGGCCCCGGCGCCACTGAAAACGCTCTAGTCGGAAACAGACATCGAAGCTAGCAAACCCTCCTTCGCGCTAGCGCGGAGGAGGATGAATCGGATCGACCCAGTAGACCTCTTCGGGCGGTTCGGCCGGTTCGATATCGAGATTGACGACGATCGGCTCCTGGCCGCTTCGGACCAGCACGCAGGTCAGGATCTCGCTTCGGCTCGCGTTGATCTCCTGATGCGGTACGAACGGGGGCACGTATATGAAGTCGCCCGGACCGGCCTCGGCGCAGAACTCCAGGCGATCGCCCCACCGCATCCGCGCCCGACCGCTGACGACATAAATGACGCTTTCCAGCTCACCATGATGGTGGGCGCCGGTTTTTGCGT
>Ga0210409_10002598_pt1 | contig 21259 bp, 17 predicted proteins | sample IncBWH17MmetaG_FD_161649 | JGI IMG/M metagenome (GOLD analysis project Ga0210409, IMG submission 161649) | Forest soil microbial communities from Barre Woods Harvard Forest LTER site, Petersham, Massachusetts, United States - Inc-BW-H-17-M | ecosystem: Environmental > Terrestrial > Soil >...
GGTTTCGCCAGCCCGCTTTTTGTCCGCACCTGCCAGGTGATTGGTGCTTCCAAAATGTCTTGAAGGCCGTTGCCCATTTTATGGACCCATTGACGGCTGATGACCGCCGCATCGAGAATGGTGAAGACTGCGCGATAGTTCTGAAATCTATGACCGGCGGTCGTCTTCCAGATAGCCACGAGATCCTCGGTCGGCGGCATGGCTGGATGACCCGGAACAGCCAAGCCGCGGAATCGGAACGACCTGCCGGGGCTCTCGGAAGTAAAAATCAGAATCGGAGGTACCTCGGACCTTCGATTGGTATGCACGAGATCGAACAGATGTTTCAGAATCAGATTGCCGAAGCGAGGCGTATCGTGTAGTAGACGTCCCGGGTGGCGATTGTCTCCGTAATAGACGAATCGACCCGTGGTCGGGTCCAATTCATCGGGCCAATCTGGCTCTGCGAGATTGGATGTCAAAACCAGGAGAGTCGGACGATCATATGTACCGCGGTAACGGAAACCTCCTTGTCGGCTAACGCCAAGGAGCTTGACTAACGGATCGGCAATACCTCCCCTATCAGTTTTGTACCCTTGGTATATAGCATCAATGATCAAATCGATTTGTTCAAGCTCATCGCCTGTATATCTTTTCATTTTTTGTGTGCGTAGCTAACATTTTTTAAGACAGCATCGGCAATTTTTCTGGCACATAATTCCGGAGAGTCATCAACCTCGTGCTCCCAGAATCGCAATACTTTCCATCCGGCCGCTATAAATTTCTTGTTCGTCTCGACGTCACGTTTTGCGTTGCGATCCAATTTTGGTTGCCAGAAGGTGCGATTATTCTTGGGGATGACACCGTGCAACGGACAACAATGCCAGAAACAGCCATCTACGAAGACGGCTACGCGGGCGCCCAGAAACACCATGTCTGGCCGAGCTCGTTCTACACGTAGATGGAGGCGGTAACGTAAACCCATAGCCCAGGCCGCGCGCCTTAGTTTCAATTCGGGGCCAGTGTTTTTCCCTCGGATGCGCGACATGAGTTCACTACGCTTCTCAGACGACATGACGTCAACCATCGTCGATTCCATTCCCCGTCTTTAATGAAAACCTTTCGATTGGAAGCAGCTCCTGATCTCAAGAAGAGAGGTGCTTTGTGTAACTACGCTGGCACCGGTCGATATGCTGTTGTCCACCCAGTCGGCAATTGCGGATTCAAGAGAATAGCCCACCGGCACTGGAATTTTGGCCCCAAAATGCCCTGTCGCAGGAATGTCATTGAGTACATTCATCGTGAAAAATGAGTGTGAGCATAGCTAATATATACTACAGTACACTATTTCCTTTTAAGCAAATTTTTGAAATATTATATTTAGAATAAATCAAACACGAGATCTCGACGGGTCCGTAGTGTAGGTCGATTCTGGATAACCTGAGTATAGCGGCAACAAATATTGGATTTGACCTCATGATTTCTAAATGCCACGAATGGTGGTAAATCGATTGGATAGGCAATTGTTTTAATCCCCCGGATACTAAAATTAAATTTCAGTTAGTCATCGAACCCAATCAAAAAATGACCGATATAACCAATAGTTTTCCCATTAGGGTTCGCAGCCATATTCTCCGGCTACTGGGGGATCAGCTCGTCGGTCATGACCGACTTGCAATATTTGAGTTAGTAAAGAACTCCTATGATGCTGATGCCACACATGTTGATGTGCTCGTGGATCTCAAAAATCGTCAGATCATTGTCCGAGACGACGGCTGTGGAATGACGAGTGAAGTCGTTCGCGAAAAATGGCTGGATATTGGTACTGACTCGAAACGTGGAGAGTATCGCCTTCGCAGCCCGATATACATGCGCATGCCTCTTGGCGAAAAGGGCGTGGGACGGCTGGCCGTCCAGAAACTGGGGAGCCGCCTTCGCATGATCAGCCGGGCAAAAGGGTGTTCTGAAGTTGTTGTCGAGATGGCTTGGAACGACCTTATCGACTCGTCCGCGTATGTTGATGGCAGTTTGCAGGTCGATATCACCGAGCGAAAGCAGGCAGTAGATTTTTTGGATGGGAAACATGGCACCATCATTGAAATTTCTGATCTTTCCAGGAAAGAGTGGGAAAGGAAGGATTTGCGTGATCTCAAGCGTCTGGTGGTGTCATTGGAAAGCCCGTTCAAGTCAAACGACTCTTTCAGAGTGTCGTTGGAAGTGCCTAGCCGTGAGAAAGATATCGATGACGTACCCGATCTTAAAGAATTGTTAAAGCGATCGATCTGGACGTATGATTTTGAGATTGCGCCAGAAGGTTTTACCTGGACTTACAATTTTTCCCCCCCTCGATTGAAAGGCTTGAAAGCCAGAGAAGAATGTTCGCTTGGCTGGACAAAGCTTGAGTGGTGTGACGAGGCTGTCAAGGAAGCAAAGGCTCACGCGGCCTCCGGTGACGCTGTGCCATTGTTCGTTGATACGACCGCCGCCCTTAAAGATATTGGATCCATCAAGGGACGGTTTCATGTTTTTTATCGCCGCGATGAGATTTTGCGACTGATAGGTGACCCACGCCAGACGAAACAGTGGCTTCGTGATCAGTCAGGGGTCCGTGTATTCCGTGATGGTATTCGGGTCTACAACTATGGCGAGCCTGACGATGACTGGCTGGCACTGAACGCTCGTCGTATCAATCGTCCTACCGCCAAGATTGGTTCCGATCAAATGGTTGCTGCAATAGATTTGGATCTTGCAGCAAGTACAGGTCTGCGAGAGAAGACCAATCGTGAAGGTTTCAATCAGGATGAAACGTATTCACGTTTCCGTCTTTTAGTGTTAAGTGCGGTAGAGCATTTTGAGAAAGTGCATGATACGGATCGTCGCGCAATCGACCATGCATTGAAAGGAGATGACACCCAAGTTGGATCAACCATCAAACTCAAGGATGCAATTTCTGGTCTGAAATCCGTCTGTGAAAACGACAAAGAGCTCTCCAAGACACTCTCACCTTACGTTAAAGCCATTGAGAAGGAAGTCGAGCAGGTTCAATCCGTCATGCTAAATGCCGGAATGGCCGGCATGGGACTAGCCCTCGTCTTTCATGAGATCGACCGATCGATACGTACCCTGACCTCACAGGCGGAGCAAGGGATTCCCCTGGATCGATTGAGAACTGGATTGAACGAGCTGCGACAAATGTTGGACTCAATCTCGGTCCTTCTCCGTCAAAGCAAGGCACGTCACCTCTCAATTCGTGAATTGATCAAACAGATCCTTGAATTGAATGAGGCGCGATTCCGGTTTCATGGCATAACAGTGTCGGCGCCAGTGTTGACTGGTGACAGCCCAGACTTCTTTGTGACGGCACCTCAGCACCTGTTGTTAAGCGCACTCAACAATATCATTGACAACGCTATCTACTGGGCTGAGTACAGATACAAGTTAGAGAAGGAACCTTTGCACAAACCAGCTATTTTGATCATGACCGGCTGGTCGGAAGAGGACGGCGGAATACTCACAGTGGCGGATAACGGAACAGGGTTCGCGATCAGTCCCGCGGATGCGTTGCAGCCTTTCATTACAAAGCGGACAGGGGGTATGGGGCTTGGGCTCTATTACTGTCGACTCGTGATGGATAACGTGGGCGGAAAACTCCAATTGGGATCGGTTGATGAGGCTCGGGAATTTTTCGAAATTGCAAAACCTTTCGATGGTGCTGCCGTAACGTTGTTCTTTTCAAATTCGAAAGATAAAACATGATAAGCCACGCGTGTCCAATTATCGTCCTCGACGATGTGCGGAAAGAGCTTCTGGAAGTCGCACATGGATTGGGAGTTTGTGGCCTGCCAGTGATGTCGCATTTAGTCAACGAGGGAACGCTTGAGCGAGTGCCATCGCGGCCTTATACGGGGATTAGATTGTTGGTCACTGACCTTCATCTTCTTGGCCCCACGCAAACCAAGAAGGAGCAATACATTGGCGCACTGATCTCCTTCACCAAGCAGCTAGTTTCCCCTTCGACGTATCTAGTTGTTTTCTGGTCTAACTATGCGGAAGAAGCGGCTGAGGCCTGGGCTTATCTGAGTACTAGAATCGATCCGGCGCTGAAACCCTTCGGGTATGAGGTTCTGCCTAAGGATATTGCTAGTGCAGCGGCGAATGGGGACGTTGAGGCCATCAAAAATATTCAGTCCGCCATTGATGCGATCATTAAAAAGTATCCTCAACTCCAAGCTGTGATGGAGTGGGAGGCCAGCGTTTCGAGGTCCGCGGCGGAAACGACAAACGAGTTGGTTCGAACAATCACGCAAGGTGGAGCCACGTTTGAGAACCAAGATCATGTAAAGAAGGTCATGGCTCGAATGGCACAGGAAGCATTGGGCTATCCACATGCACCCGCGAGCCCGACCAAAGGAATTGTACAAGCTCTTTTGCCGATAGCCCAGGACTGCTTGGAGAGAGAGGCGAGCAACGGCTACCTTGATGCATTTCTAGAGATTCCGAATGCGGAGAAGATTGGGCTTCCTAACAATGATCTCGTACCATTGTTAAACGATTTTTTTATACATTCTGCGAATAGTGATGTTAGTCCTTTGGATAGAGGTGCCGTAATACGCCTTAGCGAGGTGTACCTGAACGACAAAGAGGCAGGGCTTTCACGTGACGTTGGTCCGACCGATGTTGCTGGCGATTGGAGGGAAACTGTTTGCAGAGAATTTGCGCACTCATGGAATGCTACAACTAAAGAAAATCAGGACGTAATAAAGAAGGCCCTTGACGGCAAGAATATCTATGCAGTTGAGTTAAGCGCCGATTGCGATTATGCGCAAAACAAGCCGCGAGCGCAGAGATTTCTGTTCGCCCTTTTCGTCTCCTCAGATGCGCCCAAGCCTTTTTTTTCCAATGGCAAAGGTGGAGCCAATGAATCAATTTATGTGACTCCGGAGATCCATATCGAAAAAATCCGGGGACGATTGCTTGTTTCATGTCGCATATTTTTTACCAAGCCGCATGGATCGGCTCCTGATGGGAAATCGATCACACGTCTAAGGAAGGATGTGATTGATGAGATATCTCATCAGTATTCCAGTCACATGAGGCGGCCTGGGAAGATCGCTTTTTACTGAGCACTTTTTTGGTGATAGATGCGGACAAAAGTGATGTGCTCTCTTCGTAAGAACCCAGCCTGTTGATAGCGCGCAGCTGCCCAGACCTTTCCGGCGCAGGCGATGAAATCATGACGAACACCCGGCCGGCCAGTATGGAAATTAAAATGGCCGGAATGTTCGTATCAGCAGGGGCCGCAATCGTACGCTTAATGCCTGATTTCATGAGCACTTGCCAACAAGCATCCGACACACAAGACACTGGTCGACCCGGCCTTTATGGGAGTATCCAGAATCACGTCGATCAAGATGCATTGGCGAAGGAATCCAGCCTCAACAAAGATATCTTCTGGGGTGCATTGAACTAGTGCGATTGGGATTCTGGTCCAATGCCGTCATTTGCCATAACCTTCTGGCACGATTCCTTTCCGCCGGCCGGGCTGCTTCTTGGGCTTTGGCTTCGGCTTGGTATTCGGACGCGGTTTCCCTATATCCTTGGTCTCGCTTGGAGAGCCAGCGTCAGTTGCAGAGAATACCTGTTTTACAATTGACGAATTTGATGCCCGTTTGGTATTTGGTTTCCATTTTATTGCTTCGGTAATGAAGTCCTCATCACCAATGGCTTCGCTACGGAGGTCGTCGTCATAATCAACCTTTACTAACAAAGGGAAGCGGACTGCCTGTCCAGATACAATACCTTGACCCGGCCCAAACGTCTGCAGGATGTTTGCATCACTCTCAGTTAGATTTTCCATCACCGATCTTACAAAGCTCTTGTCCCTTGGATTTACCAATCGAAGAACAAGGAAGCTGTTGCATTGGGCAAGCGTAGTCTCATCCAGTCTGGAAGGTCGTTGGGAAATCAATATCAACCCCGTTCCAAATTTCCGGCCTTCCGTAATGACTTTACGAATCGTCGGAAGCGATGGCGTTTCATCGGTCCCCTCCACCCGACTGGGAATGAAATTATGAGCTTCTTCGACAACCGCTTGGAATGGTGGGATAAGGCCGTTCAAGGTTGAACGATGGATAAACAACGCCTCAAGAACTACGGATACAATTGCAGACTGGTTCAAATGATCATAACCGGCCAAGTAGAATATGGATACGGTGTTCGGGCTGACAATTTCATCTGGGGCGTCGGAGGGATCGGGCATCTCCTTGAATTCGTAGGCACGGAAACGCTCCTGCGTGCGAAGTCGTTCATTATTCTGCTCCATCTGGACCAGATTGGCATATACAAATTCCAATGAACGCTTAGCCGCATTCATTGTGCTACTCCTGGTATTCTGGAGCTCGTCTGGAATATCTTCTTTCTTCTTTTTTAACGCAATGTTACCCGCGAAATCGATCAATCTCAAAATGTAATCTGCAGCAGCCTCGCCATCGATAACCTGTGTTGCACTGACGAGATATTGATAGAACTGTTGTTGTGCGTCTGTAAGGCGCCTACCCATTTTATCGATCAAATCGGCAATGGTTCCAAGATTCCCTTCACGAACCCTGATCTTTGGATAGAGTATCTGAACAGTCTTCCCTTTGAATAAATTCCGCTTTTCGTAAAAACCTAGATAATCGCCATGAGGATCAAAGATTATCAGTGGGTAGCCGATATCGATGAGCTCCCGGATGATGCGTCTCGCCGCCACTGTTTTTCCACCGCCGGTCATGGCAAGAATTGCCAAATGGCGTGAGACCACATGTTTCGCCGACAACGACACTTCAACATCCTGACGTGCGATAAGACTTCCAATACGTAATTTGTGGTGCTCAGGTTCTTCACCAGTAAGGAGGCGACGTACATCGTCCGCCGTTGGATAGAAGACATCGGCTGACGGTTTCACGGGATAGGTCAGGGGCGAGAGTTGCAAACCTTTGGTATCATTTTCTGCAGTGGCTCCGAGGATTAAAACCTCGGCTTCCAGGTGGTCTCGACTCCCAGAAAGGACTGTGTCTATGAAGCGGATACTTTCATCGGCCAATTCCTGGGCAGCCTCCGCCGGGAAAAATGGATTGAAGCGATCGATGCAAACGATTCGGCCCCATACCGTAACCGTTGAAGTTTTTCCTGCGGAGCCTGGTGCTTCGAGCTTCGTTGCAACAATGTCCCCAAGTTTGGCCTGGAAGCTACGCAAAATGAAAGTGTAGCTACTGGTGGATGTGTTACCTACGACGGTTCCAATAGGCTTCCAATTGGTTGTGGATTGCGGTTGTTGTTTTTGTTTAGGCGGCACGTATTATTTCTCCCTGAAAATCTTGATCGCTAAGCTTCAGGCCGGAACAACCAATCCCGACCCTTAGCGGCCAGCACACGTTTTGCAAAGGTAATTGCACGCGGATCACCACTTTCAAGGGCTTTCCGGATCAAAACCGCTTGGTGCTGTCCCTTAACTCCGCGGCTCATCCATGATGGAACTTTGGCGAATTTATCGACGATATCAAGTCCTACCGGAAAGCCGTACGAGGGCAGCAGGCGGCTGGTGTGCAGGATGAGATCGATGGCATCATCCAGATTCGGGGTATCCTCAAACGTCTCAATACGAAAAGGAAGAACGGCCTCGGATGGCTTCAGATAGGTGGTTAGTGAAGCTGGATACTTCCTAATCAACTCTTTCCATTGTTCTGGCCACTTATTCACTGGGCCTTGACGGTTGACTGGTATAGGGGAAGTATATTCACCTTCACCTAAGACTACATCCAATAAAGCGGTATCGTTCAATCCGTAGGCCTGGATACCATTAAGGATATTGTCGCGATCACTTTCTTTCAGCCATTTCTTCTCGCACAGATGGGCGAGAAGGCGCCTCGTCACCACCGGATCCCGTCCCACCGATCGCTCAACTACACCAAAGACAGGTTTACCACTATTACGGAGCCGCTCGAGCAGTCCAAGATAGATAGGCACGAACTGCCGATCGGTATCATCACCATCCCATTGAGGTTCATCATGAAATGTACGACAGGCATCCAACCCGAATGCAGGAAATTCGTCAAGTCCGTACGGAGCAACCGGGTTTACTAGAGGACCATGCAGCATAATGATATCCGCGCTTCCCTGCACCTTGGCCAATCGATAGGCAGCGGCGGTTTCACTGGTCATGCGGGCCGTGTCACGTAGCTTCGCGAGATCGTGGAAATCGTCGTCGAAGAGATGCCCGCGAGTACTGTAAAGATCATCTACGAGAGATAGCTCGATATTGAAGCTTTCGCGCTCCTTTGACTCATCTCCCGGCCTCACCACATAACTGCCTACCCTGATACCGACAGGTGCAGTGGACGGAAGGTCAATGCTCGCCACTCCAGCATCGATGAATGCAATTGCTCGCCCGCGTTGCTTTGGCCAAAATATTTTGGGATCGTACGGCAATCTGCGGATAAGATCATTGTTCTCGAATATACCTCGCACCTGTGCGGCAATGCGGGATAACTGGATGACGAATTTTTCCTGCACATCCGTGGAATCGCCCTTTGCCATTCCCAGTAGACTGGCAAGAAATGCCCCCTGGGATATCCTGGTTTCGATGCGGCGTCGAATGTTCTCGGTGGCAGTCACATGACCCTCTTCAAAATATCATGTCGAATATATCATACCGAGTGGGTGAGTCATCCTACAAAAGTGAGGCAGACTAGATGCTATTGGAGATTTGTTCAATCTGCCGAATAGGGACTACACACAATAAGCTATTTGTCCCATCACTCCAGCCCAATAATGCCATCACCAACAGCCGCTTGCAGCACGCGCACCCCTCTCTTCGCCTGTTTGACAGTAGGTCGAGACCGCCAACCTGTCATTGCATATCCTGCGATGGTATTTGCCACACGAAGATCGAATTCCAATACCTTTCCAGATCCTGCAGCCCAAGCCATTACCTTGGTCCACTCCACCCCATTTAATTTGCAGCAGATATCCACCGCGTCTGTTGGTTCGATACCAGAATTTACTCCAACAACATTTGGAGCTTCATCTGCATCGATTTGATCGTCAAATTCCGGTAGCTCACTTGGTATCGTCAGGACTAGATCCTTGATACGCGTCCAGCAATCGTTCTTTTTACACCATTCGCCAACATTGCTGCGGCCAGCACCAGCGATGATCGCTTCGTGAATTCTGGGAGCCCATTCCACAATAATGGCTTCAAGTTCTTCGGAAATCTCTTGAGACTCCCATATTGTGCCGAGATTTATTTTGTTGTTGCAATGTACCGACAACTTTGAAACAACATATGCGGCGACTTGCGTCCCATATGACGGTAGTTTAAGTTTCCGCACTATGGATTGAGTGCGTTTGAACAAAATAATCAAGCTCACGGCCTCGCGATAAAAGGCCTCACCTGGCTCTCCAGAAGGAAAACGTTCCGAAAGATCTGTCATGAAGATAGCAAAATTCTTCTGCATACCCTTGCACACGGTCTGCGGAAACTGCCACCAAGCCATCAGACATCTTGCCAGATCCGTCTTGCTGAAATTGTGCTGCTTCGGACATTCCTGCTCAAACTCTCGTCGCTTCGCCGGAGTACTTCCATATCGAAGACAGGCGACCTGGTAGGCGCCACGGGTTCTCTCGTAAAACCAGCGGCTCTCTTCCCCTGGACACCAAACCTTACCGGAGAGGCGTTCCATCGCAATATGGAACGGATTGTTGGCGGAAAGATCGGAAATCTGTACGACATTCTGAGTATTGGCGTAACGGGCTATTAGAGGTACAAATTCCCCGAGCTTTTCCGGTTGAACCAAGGTGAGCTTCATGCAAACTGCGACTTGATCGACCGCTATGCGATCAATTTTTCTGGCCCTGTGTATTGAAGCCGTCGTTTGCGCGCCGTTTACGATCTGCAGGCCCTTAATGCGTTTGATCACGGTTTCTCCCGCAAGGGTGGCAACCTCGATTTCATCCGCAGTTGCAGTAATTCCATTGTTGTATGCCAGGAATCGCTCTGGACTAATGCGTAGTGTTTCCCGCAACCCCTTATTCACATTACCCTTGGCTTGCAGGAACGAACGGACGTTGAATTCAAAAAGCCTTGCACCATACTCATCGTAAAGATCGGCGATCAGGTTGCCTGGCACCATCAACAGGTATGTTTCATACTCTGTTGGCCTAGGTCTCATTTCTAGACACGCTAGAGGACGCCCGAGCAACTTGGTGCAATCGATCTCGATTCGATCACGGCTGACGTCTTCCTGGGATGAACGGAACAGGCGCTCAAGATCGAATACCGAAAAATCTATCTGCCTACCTGCAATTTCAATTGGGTCGACGATACGACCCTTTACCATTCCGTTGGTCAGTACATGTATCCTTACTTCTTCAATTTGTTCGAATTCCTCGTTGATATGACGGGCGGCCGCGGCCGCTGCTTCGTTGCCCGCAAATCTTTCATAAACACCTTTCGATGCATATTCAAAAAATTTGGCCGCTCTTCCAGTAAGACGTTCGATTTCTTCAGTGGGTAACGCTTGGGACATGTGTTCCGGTACATAAAGAGACGTGAAAAGTTCAAGTCTGCGCGCATCTTCCGGTAGGGCGTAGGCTATTACCCTACACCTATTGCGTCCGGTCAAATCCTCATAGGGACAGATCTCATGTTCTGCAAATGTTCCAGCCTCTTCAAGATAGCCGAGCATCACTTCGAGCAATGCGACCTCTGCAGCCAACGGAATGCTATCCATTTCGGCCAATTTTTCCTGTGTTTCCGCATGAATCCGTCGCGCAAACTGCTCTTGAAGTTGTTCTTCGATCAAACGCTTATCCCCCTTACTTGCCCATCTTTATTAAATGCTGGTTCGATACTTAAAGATTTTGGAATGGAATTTAACAAATCGCTTTGGATAACGAAGAAGTCACATAGATCCTAAGTAGTATTTAGAAAAATTCCATTGAGAAATGTACATCAACCTGCATTTGTTTAGGGAGGGAAGATGAAAAAATATTAACTAGCAAGGGTAAGGAATTCACGAGCGAGTAAACTTATTGGCGGTCATACTTGCCGCACGAGATGACGAGGGCAACTTGTCGCGGTCGCGGCGAAACCAAATGATGACGCCCTGCGGGGCCCTTAGACATGCGCCTGAACTCGTCGAACACATGATCGGGGCCTTCTTTGTATTCAAATGCAATATGCCAGCGCCCAGTTAGCGGGGTTAAAACCCAAGGCTGCATCCATGTTCAGTTGAATGCCGATCGGCGGTTACTTTGAATGCGGATATGCAGTTAGCTAAACTCGAACAGCCACGCCAAGGTCAGTTTTCGGGCTTATCTTGTTAGATCAAATCTCATGTTCGAATCTTGCTCCATCGCATTGTGGGTCCATCGCATCACTGGCGGTGCTACAAGCGGCGTACCAGATTTGGTTATGCGGTCGAAGCTAAAAACATGTTCGCGTGGACTTTCCCCGCATCGTCCTACCAACCGGCGTGGAAAGTCGGGCTCCCCACGGTCAAGTTTTACCATTGCGCCGCAAACCGGACAGGTGGCGGTATAGCGTAATACCTGTATCCGACGCGGCTCATCAGAGCTTTTCCCCTTAACAACCTCTACCGTCGCGCCGAATTCCTTCCAATGTAGCATCCAGTCAGGGGCGAGCCCAACGCGATCATCGAGCAGGTGCATCAAATTTTCAGTGCGGTGGTATAGAAGCCATGGGACGAACACCATCAACAATCCGGCGATCAGGTGACTCATGCTGATTGGGCTTTTATCCGAGGCCAGAAGAACCCAAAGCAATATTGTCACCGCTGCCGTGCCGACAATTTGAAACATGAGCCATGCGGCCATTGCCCACCGCTTTCGACCGTCTAAGATCAATCCCTGTTTAAAGAGAAATTTCCCACGTCGAGACAATCGGAGCGTTAGGTCAGGCTCATAAGCTAGGGCCAGCGACTGCACGTCATTTATGTCAGAAAACGTAGGAGCTTCCGATGGCTGGTCAGGCAGTGGCTCGAAATCAAGGTAGTAGTAGGCTGGATTGCCAGATGTTTTGTGAACGGTCGGATAATGGGTCAGTCCTTGGTCTCGGCACCGTCGAATCAAGGTTGGTTGAAGCTCGGGATACACGCGTCCTTTGAGAGTTTTCCAGATCTGATTGATCCATTTGGAAGGTTCGCTATTCAGGTTGCCACCTAGGTCCGTGTGAATAGCCTTCGTCGTAACTTTTGCGAAGGAGTTGTTAGAACCAACCCTGATCGTTTCCTTAGCGAGGTAGCCTAACACCCGATAAGCCTCTTGATGCCGCTTATCATTCGGGATTGAGTCCAGCAAAATCTGTGACAGTGCTGTGGCTTGCGGGGCAAGAACCTCGTCGGCTGTATTCACTAACGCGCTGATTGCCTGCATTTTCACCCCTTATGACCCTCTTATGAGGGCTTTCTGTCTGACATCGCTCACTGCACCCCGCTACATTGACCTGGTACCCAACCGCCTGCCGTCAAACATAATGTTCAATTGCATTCTAAATTGCTATGTTCATTCTCCATACGAAAACATTTGATACGCGGGCACTTTATTGACGTTCAAAAGCAGAAAGGTATCCAATGTTTGAGAAAATTGAAGACTATTTTTATGACGAGCCTGGAAGAATCATTCAATCGGGTAAATGGACGATTAAGACTGGGGTCTTCCTCATCCTTGCAGGCGCCATCGGACAAGTGCCGGTTCGCGCGACTAATGCACTCTTTCTTTTGGCAAAACAGCCTGCGCCTACAAAGACACTTGCTGACATATATCCAACGTTACCGCTTTGGTGGGTGCCAGAGTCGTGGCTCGGTATATTTTTTCCCGTTGCAATAATTGCAATTGGAATTTCGGTGAGTGCATATGGCCACAAGCTAAACAGCATGTTCAGAGGCGTATGAAACGGATGTGCAGCCGGGTAAAACATCTTTGTTACCAGAATCGCTGGACAATATTACCCGGACACATTCAAAAATAACTCACCTCATTCACTATCAAGAAAAAGCGAGAGATGACGTAATCATATCGTGCCTGCTTTATGCTGCTAGGAATGCAAATCGTGTAGTCGTCTTGAATCACCACGCGGCTCCAGTTTATGACTTGGGCATTGACTGGAGTCGCGCGGATCAGCTGAAAGATTGAAAGCCAATTGCGCTTAGGAGGAACGGTGCGAGAACACCTTTTCTTGAATAAACCCATGCGCAGCCATTTGGGTCAGTACCGACCGTAATATCAAATCGCGATCCTTGATCATCTTTGTCGTAAGACTGGCTCCGAAATTGGTGAACATATCCAATTTTTTTAAGTACGGCACTTTGATTGTCGGAATATTCATCTCGACTAGGCAATCGATGACCTCAGAAAAGAATTGTCGATCACGCTCGTTAGAAACAAAACCTGCCCCTTCGACTTCTATCGAATGCGCCACCGTTTTGACGGGAGACAGCGCTTTTGATCGCCTTCCACTGATATCTGTCCCGGACAACCAACATATGGTCAGTGAGCCAGGATCATTGGCTTGTATCTTTTCAATAGCATTTCTAACTGAAGAGGAGGAGCTTCTATAGCTCTGTTCCACGGCCAAATGATGTACTACCGAAAATTTTGTACGTGCATGAATTTCAGAAGCGAACGTATACCTCAAATCGGCGGCGATTATCCCACTGTGAAATTTTCCGAAATCAAAATAGTGAGTTAATTCTTCGTCTACCAATTCCGACGCTTTTTTAAGATCCCGGATAAAAATTTCGTTAAATACATTGAATCTATTCAAGGTATCGCCATAAGGCTTCAACAAATAAGCTCTGAAATCAGAGCCTATATCCGAAATATCGTGCGGCGCGGACAAAGAAATTTCGCTCTGAGGGCCTGCCGCACCGCCCATAGGCATGTAGTTGCCACGAGTCTCAATAGCGAATATTTTTTGGTTTTGATAGTGAAGGCCAAGAATTTGCTGAAGGAAGCAGCAAACCTCGTCTTCGCCTGAGATATCGCCAGCGCCATTTGTGATGTGTACTACGTTTCCTTCGAAAAGCTGATTGGCAATCTTTGCGAATCCCCTCTGCAACTCTTGGTACCCAGTGAAACCTTTCATCCGAGCTACGATTGCGAGAGCGTTGTGACGTGGTAGTTCCACTCCGAATTCGGCGGAGAGAATTTTTTGGAGAACGGAAGCTTCTGACTTGAGATTAGGCAGCATAACAAATTCCTTTTTAAAAACACATCAATGATTAGGCTTTTGCAAATGGCACTGCTGCTCGCACCATCAACTAAGTCCTATGACGTGTAAAAGGTTTTGTCATACATGTAGGCGGGATAAAACATTGCTTGAATTTACCATGCAGGCGAAAAAGCCTGTGCAGCTGGTTTGTTGGCAACACAACAGATTTGATTCTATCCGTACCTTTGCGCCTAATGCAACTATATTTTTTTCGACATAAATATGGATTTTGTCCATCAATGCAAATGCACTTGATGGTTCTAAATAGTCGCGAATGCATCTGTCTAGGCAAGCAGCTACCGCAGCCAGAGCGTGTTTAGTTTTCATTTCGAGTTGTTTTCCTCTTCACATCTCATACTTCCATGACAATAGAATAATTAAAGATGTGCAACAAATTATGTGGCACCGTTTGGTTCCCATATCAATCGATCCATTTAATGCCGACAGTGTTACACTGTTTATACATACAGTGTTGTCGTTTAAATAGTCTCTGAGAAGGAGCTTTAATGGCAGAAGCATTTGATGGCTTTTCGACGAAGGGAAAAATTAGATCGCCAGCCGATCTATTGCTGCGTAAAAATTATGTGGCTAAGTTAGAAGTTAATGATCCGAAGCTCGCGGAAGTGCTTGAGCCATATCATTTTGACCATGAATACCCGTGTGGAAGGGCTGGCTGTGGAAAAGGCCACAAAGAAGGCTATTTGATAAGAGTCAGTACTGGTTTGGAAACCAATATCGGGTGGCGATGCGGTGAAATACTTTTTGGGAAAGATTTCGCTGTCAAGGCGAATGCAAGGGCCTTCCAAGCCCGTCTGAATTATCAACGGGAAATACTAAATAACAGTCGTAGTCGGAAGGACGTCCTCCTTAAACGCATAGCCGATCTGCTCAATCGCCAGTGTGGAATCAAATGGGCTGAAAAGACGCTGAAATCATTCAAAGATATTATTGGGCCTGTAGCAGTCAAAACGATGCACGACCGGGCACGGCGGGACGATACTTCGGTAACAAAAGTACGTGAGGCTACTCAGATCGAGCGCGAAAATCATAAATTCAAAGACCCATCCGCACGACCATTGCAATACATCGAAGAAAAAATCGGGGATTTTATTGGCCTAGCATTTTTTAATGAGAATCTTGAGTGCTCTATGACCGAACTCAAGGAAAAAATCCACGAACTAGACCGGATTGATGTTGTGGCACTTTCTCCGCAAAAACGAAAAAAATGGGTGGATTGGGCCAACAACATTGATCGTACTATCGATCAGGTCGAAGACGGGTTGGCTAATGCTTTGCGATTTTTTTGTCAGTCCAACCTCGACCTGGCTTTCACTTTGGATAGCCGGAAACTGAAATCAACAAGTGTGAGCTGGAGTGCGACGTCGCTCCGATTTATTACAAAAAATAAATGACTGCTAGCTCGTTCAATCACATTCTTAAATTCGTCGTCTGAAATTATTATTTCGACGTGGTGCTACGTAGGAATTGGCAAGACAGTTGCATTGGGCTTGACTCCCTGAGCGAGGACGCGTGAGTGCGGCAAGTACTCATGGCAGTGGTTGCGAATTTTACCCAAACGTTCCACAGTGTTAGGACTATCGTGACACACTTGAATTCGCAACTGGCTTTGGCAAGCGGAAATTGAACAATTCATCAGTCGAGACGCCCCAGTCCTTTCGCGAATATTTTCTCAAATATTGAATATAGTCCAGTTCGGATGCGCATCGCCGACGTGGTGGCTTCAATTCCAAGCGTGAATACATGACCGGAGCAAATCTTGGATTAGCGCATGCCGTGTTGAAAAGGGCTTGTATGTCCTTCAAGTCGCGAACATCGGCCAGAGAATCACTGAATGCGGCCCAAACCTCACCATCTTCGGAGTCATCAAAAACGATCACGGCACCAGTTAAATCTGCATCTCGCAAGTCGGAGGCCATAACAATGGCGAGATCGATTCTTGCGAATGCCAGCTTTGCGTTTCTGAATTTCGCTTGGTACATGTGGGCGCCAGACAGATTTGCGCCGACCAAGTTGGCATCCGATAGGTCAGCTTCGTCCAAGTTGGACCCTGACAAATCAACACCTTCAAGGTTCGCTCCGGAAAAATTTGCCTTGTGTAGTTTGGCATGGCTTAGATTCACGCCTGCAGCAAATGTGTTGTGAATATCGACGAAGTCAAGTGAAATGCCAAAGGAGTTCAATCGCTCAAGAGCAGACACTTGACCTCCGTTACTTTGCTTCCCGCTCATTCGAGACACGACGTCCCATGCCTTGGCCACGCGGTCCTCGTCGGTCTTCCTTTCGTCGACGTTGAACTTCTTTACCGCAACGGCAAAGCCTACCGCCGCAACCGCCAGCGCGAAAAGCGCTAAAGACTGGTTGATCCGTACCCAAATACGTAGCAACGGATTTTTCTCAAATTTGTCTGCGAGAGTAGCGGCCCTTGACTTCGGAGGTGTGGAAGTAAGTCGATTGCGGCGTAAGTGTTTACGGGGCCTCAACATTCAATTGGCTCCTGGATTTCTGGGGGTATTGTCGTATGTTGGCGAGTGCCAATGGAATAACATTATATAGGCACCCTAATTGGCAAGCGGGAAATTATCCTCTTCACTGCTCTAACGCAACCGTCTTTACCAATGCTTCGAATTCCGATCGTAGCTCAGGAAATTTCTGCGATAGACATCGCGTCACCGCAGGATTTTCCAACAGTTTCACCAGATATCCACGCGCAAGTACAAGATTGAGGACATCGTGTCCGTAGGTCTGCTCTACAAGTTTATATTGCCCCTGCAGGCCTTCCATTTCTCGTTCCATTTTCACCATCTGTTCCTGTGATACGCCTGCCAATTTTTGTGGCTTCTTTCCATCAACAAGCATTGCAACGGGAGTGGCCACCAACATTGCTTCTGCATAGGAGACCGTAACAGTATTGGCTGAAACCATTAATTCCACGCACTCAATCTGGCGGGTTGGTTTCATCTTACGCAGCACTCGTGATATGTCAGCGGAGAATTGCCGGTCCTTAAGTAGTTCGGCAGCCTCCGGGCAGATACCGTTGAGTAATTTCATTTTCTTAAAGATCTGACTTGTGTCGATATTTAAGACTGTAGCCAATCGCTTTGCAGGGACGCCGCGCTCTATTGCCCTACGAATCATGTAGTGTTCCTGGATCGTTGAAAGTCGATTGATTCTGCTGTTATAGGTGTAACTTTCGTCGTCCACGGCCACCAGGCAGGGAGCATCCCCATATCCGAGATCGCGAAGCGCAATAAAACGCATATGTCCATCCAGAAGCAAATGGTGTTCCGATTTTCGAATGATTGGAGTAATCGAGAGTGGCTCAATCAACCCTATTTCTTTGATTGACGAGCGGATTTGCATAAATTTTCTCGATGCGCCGAATTCTTTCGGGATATTTTTTGAGGGAAGAATATTTGTCAATGAAACCGATAACGGCTCCATAGAGAATCCCAAGGCGATCCCGTCCGTCACGCCATGCTCATCGTAGGCCATACGCGTTCTGCAAGATAGGTAGGTAAGGTATCAAGGCCTTCCGCTCTAAGCAAGTTGGAGAAATTTTCGTTGGCAAGAAGCTGGCGCAAGGCGCCAACGACAAACAACAATCTCTGCTGAGTGATTTCGGCCTTCTTTACCATCAACTTCTGGCGATCTACTTCCTTTTGATATGTCCTCACTAAACTGGCGGTTGTGACATCGGATCTCTTGCGTGACATCCCTCGACCAAGGGATCTGCCCAATGTGTGTCGGCATTCAATGACGCGTCTTGCTTCAAACAATTGTTTGCCGCGCAGCTTTCCAGATTCATAGGCATCTTGAAGTGCTCTTTGCACCGCCTTGTCGTCGTCGCCTCCTCCGACTATCGTTAATGCAGCGGTCAGCGGAATTTTTCCTTTTTCAACGGCAACTAGCAAGCGCTCCTCACCGTGTTCCAGTAACACAAGAATGCCATGTACTCGTTCAATACTGAGGCCAGTTTTTGCCGAGATGGTTTTTTTGTCATATCCTCGATCACGCAGCGACTCGATCCCTGCGAGTAGCTCAAGGGGGCGATATTGTCGACGTGCGATATTTTCAGCGAGACTCATGATGAACGCGTCTTCGTCGCTAACAGATACCACGAATGCAGGAATATTTTTTTCTCCCAATGTCTTGAAAGCTTTCATGCGGCCCTCGCCACAGATCAGGAGATACCGTTCATCGCCAGCACGGCCAAGTCGAGGAGTCACTTTAATAGGTTTCTTTAGCCCTACAGACCGAATGCTTCCAACAATTTCATCAAATATCTTTCTGTTGCGTTCGCGCGGATTGAGAACATCAATGCTGTCGACTGGGATCATGCGTAGATCGCCGGGAGTGTGTGCTGTAGTCACGCCACTCTCCTGAGCCTTGTTCGTTCGGCCATGCCATACAGATAGTCCAGAGTGTCAAAGCGATAGCTATCAAACTCGATTGCGTTTTGATCCGCCAGACTGAGATGATGTGAACCAAAGTCGATCCAGGGCAAGAGAAAGTAATCGAGGGAAAATTGATTGCTAGGATCCAGTCGTACAGCGACCGTAATGTCTGGAACTAAACTCGAATCAAAGCGAACCTTCCAACGATTGCGACCTGATGCCGAAGTCTGGCAGCGCGCTAGCACCAGTGATACTGAGAACTCCCTATTCACCTGCAACAGATCGGTGGCAGGGTCTCTCACTATTTGACCACCTGCATCCGCAATCTTCGATTCGGTCTGCACAACAATTTCGGGATGCAGGCGACGGATGAACCGATTGACCTCTAAATATTGATAATCTCTGTCGGGAGTAAAGCCAACCATTTGATACGCGCGAATCAAACTGCCGAAGCGGTGCGCATATACAGATGACGCGGGCATACCGTCCATTTCATCAATAATCAATCCTGAAAGAACCCCACGATTTTTGTAGAGCGAACGTAGTCGCTCAATAAGCTCCTCGTCACTGAAGCGTCGGGCGCGGGCGCGAAGAATTCCTTGAGCGGTAAAAAATACCTCGGATGAAACGATTGGCTGGAACGCCCCCTCCTTTCTGATCCACATTTCTGGTGCATTGACGACGCGCATTTTCTTGAGTTTGTTCGAGATGCGGTTGTAGATGTTATTGCCGACATACTTTTCGTTTGTTAGTACTTCGCGCACAGTTGCGCGTGTCCATGGACGGTTCAGGTCTGTATAAGTCTTCATTGCATTGAGCCTGCAAGCGATTTCAGTCTCACATAAAGCATTGTCTATGAACCAGCTATAGATTTGATTTACCACGCGTACTTCCTCGTCTGGACCGGGCACAAGGATTACGCGATCGGTTTGCAGACTCTTATGCTCGCCGCGTTTCAGTTCTCCTTTCATCAATCCTTGTTGATCAACTAGAAGCCGACGCAGGCCGTAACCTGCAGGTCCGCCTTGGCGAAAACCCAATTCGATAAGACGGCATTGCCCGGCGAATACTTTAGCGGATAGCTCCCGGCTATACTCACCGGCCATCGCCCGCTTGACCCCCTTAACGATCGTGGACACCGGCGATCCATCGTTTTCAAATTGTTCGGCGCAGTAGGCGACTTGAATTCCGGCGCGCTTGCAGATGTATTCGTAGTAGGCACTTTCATCGGCGTCTTGAAACCTCCCCCAGCGGCTTACATCGTAGACCAGGATGATTTTAAAGTTGGCGGCACCTGTCTCCACATCACTAATCAATTGCTGCAAAGCGAGCCTCCCATCAATGCGAAGGCCACTTTTTCCCTCGTCGGCATACGTTTTGACGATTGTGAAATTGCGCTTTGCCGCGTATTCGCGAATCCTTTGACGCTGGTTGTCTGTGGAATATTGCTGGTGTTCTGTCGACATGCGCACGTATTCCGCTGCTTGGAGAGTATCGGTTCGCTCGAAGGAGCCGCTGCTATCTTGATCTCGTTCCAAATACATTTTTTGCTCCATACCGTGGCAGCACTGACCTCGACCATTTGCGTGGCAAGTTGCAAGGACGTGTAAATAGTAAATTAGCAGGAAGATTACAAAGTGCCACGAGTCCTCTCTTTGCAATACTTGTTCGCTGGCCTCACGTGGCGATTATGAGAGTGAGTTCCACCGTCCACGCGTCCATCTTTGCAATTTTTGGTTCGCCTAATGTAATCAACCGGTAGATGCCTGATGAGAGAGGAAATCCCAGAATTGACGCGTCCATCTTTGCAATCATCTCTTTTTTGCGTTTGGCATGGCGGCGGGATTGTTTGACGCGATTGCGTTTGACATAATTGGGATGCAGGATGCGATATTGCCGCCAATAACCCGGATTACGCTCGATCCAGGCATGTTGGGCTCGCATCTGATTGTCGTAATAGTCCGGATCAGACTGACGCTTCTGTTGTTGCCAAAGGCGGCGTCGCTCTCGCTGACACGCTTCCTTTGAGCAATAGTATTGATTCGGAGTTTGAGAACGCGGTTGAAACGATTCGCCACAACCAGGGCAGAGTTTGCTTTCCATCAACAACCTCCACGTCAATACAAACTAGACAATGAGGATTGTAGATATCTGTGGACGTAGTCTCTATCTATTCGATGGTCATTGCTTCCTGGCATTTAGCCAAGAACCGACCTCGACATCTCGAAACACTTCCCTCCATAGCTCACATCATTGATCGTCTGTATTTTCTCAACTAGCAATGTTGTTCGGGCTTGATGCGAACAGTTGCTTGGAGGTCATGCCCGAGATTTACCCGTATAATTCGGACGTCGACAGCGTTTTCATCTTATTTGAGAAAAAGTAGGATTTTTTCACTAACTCTGAGACAGAGTGGGATGAACGTTGTCTCACAGGACTGAAAATTTCCTTAAAAATCAAGGTCTCGAATTTTCATCTTCTGTGAGTCCCTACATGTGTAGGGTCGCAGAGAACGTGAAAACTGTCGCACCTAAGTGAAAATTTAATCGCACAGAAAGTGAAAAAATCCTACAATTTTCTAGCGTGACCCTCA
>Ga0210409_10002599_pt1 | contig 21254 bp, 16 predicted proteins | sample IncBWH17MmetaG_FD_161649 | JGI IMG/M metagenome (GOLD analysis project Ga0210409, IMG submission 161649) | Forest soil microbial communities from Barre Woods Harvard Forest LTER site, Petersham, Massachusetts, United States - Inc-BW-H-17-M | ecosystem: Environmental > Terrestrial > Soil >...
GTGCCCCATCCTTCGCGCAAGTTTGCGAAGGGTGGGCTCTTACGATCAAACGCCACCAAATCTCTTCTCTCTAATCTTTTCTCACTTCAACTCGGCAACACCTGCCCCTTCGTCTCATACCCTAACGGCAATATCAACAGCCCCAACGCAAATGCAACCGCAGTAAGCGCCACCGGATACCCGATCGTGTGGTAATGCGCCACGCCGGCGCCCACCAGAAACGTGAATCCCGCCCCGGCAAATCTTCCCACTGACGTCGCGAATGCAAACGCGCTCCCGCGGCACTCCGTCGGGTATTGTTCTGGCAACCAAAGCGTGTACATCGCAAAATTCGCTCCGCCCAGCCCCAGAAAAAACAAGCAAACAAAAAACAGCTTCAGCCCCAACGTCCCCGGCAAATAAAATAAATACCCAAAACCAATCGCAATCGAAAACAGCATGCAAAGAAAATAAAGAGCCAGCGTCGCCCGCCGTCCATAACGCTCCGCCAGCGGCGGCAAAATAATACAACCCATAATGGTCGCCGTCGCCAGCAGCATTGTGGCCAGCGACACCAAATGCGTGATCGCTCCTCCCGCCATTTTCTGTCGCGTGGCCAGCTCCGTCACCGCCGCTGGCACATACACCGACCCTGCCCACAGCCCAATAATCGAAATCAACACGTACGTTGAATTCAACAGCGTCCGCTTACGAAATTCCCAGGTGAACAGCGCCGCCAGCGGCCGCAAAATCGACCAACTACGCACTGCCTCCAACTTGCTTTCCCAACGCTTCGGTTCCTTCACTCCATACCGAATGAATCCCACCAGCAGCGCCGGCAATCCGCCCAGAGCAAACATCACCCTCCAGCCATAACGCGCGCTCACCAGGTAATTCGCCAGCCCCGCCAGAAAAAATCCCACATAGTATCCCGTGTGCATCCAACCTGCGGCCATCTTTCGCCGGTCTTCTGGCCATTCTTCCGCCACAAATGTGCCGCCCATGGCCCACTCGCCGCCGATGCCAACTCCCGCAAGCAACCGGAACACCGCAAGCTGCCAAACCTTTGTGCTCACGCAACACAAAAATGTAAACAGCGAATACCAAAGTATCGTCAACATCAGCGTGCGCACTCGTCCGTACTTATCCGCGACCGGACCCCAAAGAAACGCGCAACCCCAGCCCACCAGGAAAAGCGCGAACAGCAGCCCTCCGTAATAACCCACGCCCCCCATATCGCCGCGTAATCCGGATTTTGGCAGCAGTTCCTTCAGCGCCGGCACCATCACCAGTGCAAAAATGTACGAGTCCATCCCGTCCAGAGCCCATCCACCCCACGACGCGAAAAAACCTCTCCACTGATTCTTGGTAAGCGGCGTGCGAGTCTGGTTATCCATGCGTTTCGGTCCTTCGCACACTATTGGTTTATGCTCCGCTGAACAAGAACATTCAGATCGTCAGCGGAATTGTTCTTTTGTAGGGACCGCCTTCTGAGGCGGTCCGCCAATTCAACAATTGCATAACCGTGAATTGCGTCCGTTTTTCAGCTGAATTTTGGCAGGAACATCCCCGTCCTCCGCGTGTGCTCTTCAAATCCATCGCCAAATTCCTGCCGCAGAAATCTTTCCTCGCGCCGCGCCTTAAAATAAAACGTTACCCACACGACCGCCAGTCCCAACCAGCAGCGCAGTCTCCCGTCAACAATCGCGGTGCCGGCAGAGCTCATAAGCATCCCGGTATAAATCGGATGGCGTATCCAGCGGTACGGCCCGTTGCGAATCAATTCGTGATTCTCTTTCAAGGTCACCACGCCACTCCAATTGCTGCCCAGCGCCAGCCGCGCCCATACGCTAACCAGCACGCCCAACGCCGTAAGCGCTAGGCCGCTCCACAACACACCCTCCGTCCGTGGAATCACCATCTGCTCAAACCACGAAATGGTCCTGACGCGCCCGAACAGCAGCCAGAATCCCACCAGCATCGGCGCGATGTGCCGTAAGCGTTCCTCGGCCGTCTCGCGTTTCTTTACGCTCTTGTGCCAAAACATCAGCACAAACCATATGGCGCCCCATACGAACCAGCACCATTTGGCCAACATCAATGCGTATTCGCTGTTCATTTCGTTTTTGTTGAGAAACGTCGCTTCGGAATTACTTTGCCGCCTCGGGCTTCCCCGCCGCCGATGCCGTCGCCTCGTTCTTCAGTTTTTCTCGCCATTCCGCGGCTTTCTGCGGTTTGCCCCACGCCGTGTAAAGCTCTACCACCCGGTCGGCGTCCTCTTTCAGAAACGCCTTTGCGCCCATTGGCATTTTGGATTCGCGCTCCTTCATGCCCTGATAACCGGACAGCACCAGCGGCTCCGCCTCCGCGTATTTTTTCTCGCCCATTAGATTTGCTCCCAGCAAACTTTCCAGGTTGTAGCGTCTCCAATCGTCCGGCTTGGTCTTGACCATAACCGCCAGAGCTTCGCGCAGCGGAGCCTCCGCCTTCGCATACTGATGCAGCCCCATGTAGTCCTTCCCGATCATCGTGGTTGCCGCCACTGTCGTCTTGTACTCCGGCCCGAACTTCTTCAGCGCGATTTCCTTCATTTGTATTTCAATCGGCAATGCTTCGGCGTAGCGATTGTGCGTCTCGTACAGATACGCCAGATTCGACATGTTGGTGATCGTCTCCGGATGGTCCGGTCCAAGCACGCGCGTCTGCTTGGCGACTGCGTCTTTGTAAAGCTCAATGGCCTTCGGCAAATCTCCGGCGCTTTCGTAGCTCCGCGCCAGCTCGCTTTCCGCCACAACCGTGTCCGGATGATCCGGACCGTCCACGCGCAAATACGCCGCGTAAACTTTCTCCCTCAACGCCAGCGCCTCCGCGTTCCTGCCCTCGCCGTGGTACGCTTGCGCCAGGGTCTGTATCGTGGACAAAGTATTGGGGTGCTCCGGCCCAAGCAACTTGATGTTCCCGTCGCGAACCTGCAGCAGCAGTGCTTCCGCCTGCGGGAATTTCTCCTCTCCCAGGTAAATGATTGCCATCGCAAAGAGTTCCCGCAGCATAAACGGATGCTCCGGTCCGTAAACGCGCTTGTAACTTTCCAGCCCTTTTGCCGCATACGGCTCGGCCTCTGGAAACCTTCCCATGTCGCGGTACAGCGTAATCAGGCTGTCGCTGGTATCCAGCGTTTCGATATTGTCCGGGCCAAGTGTTCGCATCTGGATCTCGTACGCCTTCTTCAGAAGCGGTTCCGATTTCGGGTACTCACCCTGAAACAAATAAGACACACCCAATCCCTGCATCGCCATAGCTGTCCGGCGATCTTCCGGTCCAAGCGCTCGCGTCATTCCGTCCAGAACTTTTTGCCGAATCTTCGTCGATTCCGTAAAATTTCCCTGATCCTCTTTGACGACCGCCAGATTGCCAAGCGCGGTCAGCGTTTCCGGATCGTCCGCTCCGCGATAACGCAAACTCAAATCGTAGGACTTCTGCCATTGCTCTTCCGCTTGCGGAATCATGTGCAGGTCGCGGTAGGTGCTCCCAATCGTGCTGCGAATTCCGGCTTCCACCAGTGGTTGCGACGCAAACTTCCCGCTGATGCCCGCCGCGGCTCGGTCCAACAGCGTACGCACCTTCACGTCCGGGTCGGGTTTCGCGTCCAATCCGCTCTGCTGCTGCGTGCTCGCTTGCGAAAGCAAACTGTTCTGCAAAAAATCCGTCACAGCCTTCGAAGTCGCGGCCTCCGAATCGGCTCTGTCCCGCTCCACCGTGGCTGCCTTCTGCGCCCGCCGCGCGCGCACCGCTTGCCACGTGCTGACCACCACACCAAGAAGCAACAACGCCGCGAACGCTGCCGCTGTTCCCAACAAGGCTTTGTTCTTACTCGCAAACTTTCGCAGCCGGTACGTCGCCGACGGCGGTCCAGCCTCCACCGGATCGCCACTCAAGTACCGTTCGATATCCTGCGCGAATCCGCTGGCCGTTTCGTACCGTCGCGTGCGGTCCTTCTCCAACGCCCGCATTACGATCCAGTCCAGTTCGCCCTGCAGCAACTTCGGCAACCTGAGCGAATCGCTCTTGCGTTGTTCGCTGGTCGTAGCCAGCGTTTCTTTCGATTGACTCAACCGGCTGCTCGGGCTCAGCGGTTCGTCCTCGCGAATCTTCCGCAACATTTCCAGATACGCCGCTTCGCGCAATTGCGCCGAAGCCAGCGGCGTCACGCCGGTAAGCAACTCGTACAGCAACGCTCCCAGCGAATAAATGTCGCTGCGCGTATCGATGTCCAGCGACGAAGACTCCGCCTGCTCCGGGCTCATATACTCCAGCGTTCCGATCACCGCGCCCACCTGCGTAAACACCGTTTCGCCCGTCAAGCTCTGCCCGGTGGCCTTGGCAATTCCGAAATCGATCACCTTAGGCACCGGTTTGCCGTCGTAAATCGCCACCAGCACGTTTGATGGCTTGATATCGCGGTGAATAATTCCTTTCTGGTGTGCGTGCTGGATCGCCTGGCAAACTGGAACAAATAATTCCAGCCGCTCGCGAACGGTCAGCCGGTTGCTGTCGCAATATCTCGTGATCGGCACGCCCTTGACCAACTCCATGACAAAGTAGGGCCGCCCGGAATCCGTCGTGTTCGCATCAAAAACTTTCGCAATATTCGGATGATCCATCATGGCCAGCGCCTGGCGCTCCGCTTCAAATCGCGCGATCACCCGTTCGCTATCCATACCCTGCTTGATAATTTTCAGCGCCACCTGCCGCCGTACCGGATACTGCTGCTCTGCCAGGTAAACAAATCCCATTCCGCCAACCCCGATGGCATGAATCAGCTTGTACGGCCCGATCAGCGCGCCTGGCCCTTCCTTCGATCCCGCGCCCGAAAACGCTTTGAACGACGGATCCGACGTCGCATCTGAAGTTTCACCCGAACCAAGATCCATGGTCGCCGCCAGCGCCGTTTTTTCTGCCGCTGCAATCCTCTGCTCGATCCTCGCGCGCAAACCGGCATCCCCTCCGCAAACCTCATCCAGAAACGCCGCACGCTCTGCTCCATTTGCTTTGCCCATAGCGGCGGCAAATATCGATTCTTCGTTCATCTGTTCCTCATCGTCCCCTCACAAATTGGTCGCACCACCAATAATCTCGCCAAGCCTGTGTAGCGTCCGCGTGCGCGGCGGGCGCCTTTGACTTTCCTCTTCCAAATTCGCGGCGGCAAGAAGAATCACCAATTCACAGTGGACCCACTGCTGACCGCGCAAACAGTCTCCGCAAAGTTCGCCGATTCCGAGCCGTCAAATAGTACGACGTTTTCATCCAACGCGGAGTATCCTCACGCCCATGAGATTTTCGGCGTGGCCGTTCTGGTTGCAAATCACGGTCGGGATGCTTAACTTCGGCTTGGCCTCATTAGCTTTGCTCTGGTGGCCGAAGCGCGACCAGCATTGGCGAGTGCTCAAAGCCATTGCGATGTACTTGATTCTGTTCTGCCTACTCTTTGTTCGCTGGTGAATTTTGCAGCTCTAGTACAAGGTCTCGCGGAGCGAATCCATTTGTTCTATCGCCCGACGAACCGCGGCTCACCGACCAGTGGTGTTTAGTTTCGCCTGGCGCGGCTTCGGGTCCGCTCTCCGCCGCTTCGACTCTGCCGCTGATACTTCTGAGTGCGCTCAGTGCCTTGTTGCCGGGCTTTAGCGTCGCGATCCAGGCTTTGCACTTGACTCGAAGTCGCCGCGCTGTTTCTTTGCGCTCCACTTTGCTGTAACGAACTGGCATTAGCTGCACTACGATCACGCTGTGCGCCCGCCGAAGTAGTGGAAGTCTGCGCGGTCTGCGCCCGCTGTCCGTTTGCGCCGCTAGCCTGCGCGGCCTGAGCTCTCTCCCCGGTCGCGCCAGATGCCTGCGCCTTCGCCTGCGCATTGGCCTTGGCACCCGAGCTATCCACCGGGTTCCACGCGCCATTCTCGTATTGCTGCCAACCGTTATCGGTCTTTTTGTAAGCGTTGCCGTCCTTCCCAGCGTAAACGTCCCCACTCCCGCTCTGCCCCACAAATCCGCTTCCGTTTTGCCCGCTTCCGCCCACAACTCGGCCGCCCTCCGAACCACGCGCTCCCGCAACCGTACCGCGTGAATCCGAGTAATGCCCGGTCTGCGCCCATTTGTCACCTTTGGTAACGACCGAGCTGCCCCACTGGCTGTAGGCATTCGAGCCCTGCCGCGTTGCACCATAAGCGCCCGTGTACGGGTTGTATGCACGCGCCGCTCCCGCGCAACCATACACACCGCAGCCACCAACTGCTCGCCCACCAGTTCCCGTAGATGGGTTGTACCAAGCGGCTCCGGCAACTCCGCCATATGGCCCATACGCTCCACGTGCAACCCCGTACGCGCCATTGTGCGGATTGTAGTAGGCGCCAACTCCGTAGGTGATGGGGTACGGGCGATAGATCGGATACGGATACGGTCCGTAATAATAATACGGCGGGTAGTAGTAGCCACTTCCATAAGCAATCGTGACTCCGACCGCCGTTCCAATAATGAACATCCCGAGATAGCCTGCGGTGCTACTCGCTTCGGTCTCTCCGCTTGTCGTCGTTGTCTGCGTCACGTAGGTGACGTTGTAGACGGGCGAACTGGATGGGATGGTGTAAATTTCTTTGGGAACGGAGTCCGCAGTCTTCCACGGGCCGCTGGGCGTAGTGGACATGAACCATACGCCCTGGAAACACAGATAATACAGATCACCCACCTTGATGACCTTGTCTTGCGTATTCGAAGCGTAGGACAGTGAAGTCGACTCAATCGGTTTAAACTGCGGCTCGCCATCGTAGGCGACCGCGACCTCGGCCTCGGCTTTCGCCTTATCGACGATCACCGTGTTTGGTATCTGCGCGATCAGCACGGCATCGGTGGCCTCGTCCGTTCCCGGAACCGAAACCAACACACTGGATCGCGGACTGTTGGGCGGAATTTTGGCAAAGTCCGCCGGCAAGTCGGCGCTGGCAAAAGTCCAAGGTCCTTCCAGGCTCCTGGCGCGAAACCACCGCCCGGCCACCAGGTAGTAGTATTGATTCTCTCCGCTGTGAAGAAAAACATTGCTTTCCGTGTTTGTAGGATAGGACAGTTGCGTGTTTGGAATTTTGGCGTATACCGGTTTTCCCTTGAACGTGATGATCTCCGCGGGCACGTTGCTGTAGAAAACTTTAGGTACTGCGGCGCCAGCGCTGGCTGCTGGCGGAATAGCCTTTTTCACATCCGCCCAGTTCGGTTGGTCAGGTATCTTGGACAAATCGGCCGGCAACTTCGTTGTCACGCTCCAGGGCCCCTCCAGCGAGGCTGCGGTAAGCCACGTTTTCCCATTCAAAAGGAAATACTTCGCGCTCGGTTTATCAAAAAATAAATCCCAGTTTGTGTTAACCACGAATTCCAGATTGGTCTTTTCGATCGGAGCACGTACAAGTTCGCCGTCGACAAGAATCAAAATCGCGTTCGCATCATAGGAGACAAAGATTTTTGGTGGATCATTCTTCACGGCTGCCACAGGAGTGGAGTCCTGGTTCTTTTCTTCCAATTCCGCCAGCAAGCGGTCCAGAGAAATATCCATGGTTGCAGTGGGCGATAGGAAAGTCTTGACCAGCTGATCCATGGCGGCGGCGCCGGCCTGGTCCAAGGACGGGAATTTCGTCGAGGTAACTTCGAAGTGGCTGAGCACCACGTTGCGAGTCTCTAGATTGGCGTCGGTGTGGGCTCGAATATAAGCAACCCCGACCGTAGGCTGCTCGGTCTTCGTTCTGATGGAAACGGCCATACGCGCGTCGAGTTCTCGGAAGCCTTTCCAGTCATCCAGCTGTGGTTGGTAATAGATGATCGTGCCGTCCGCATTGCTCTTTTCTCTTGGCCACCCGATATCCTGGGCGAAACTCGCGCTGACCAGGCAAAAAGTTAAAATAACTGCTTTGAGAGCTTTCATAACAACTCCTTGAATCTATATATCAACGACGGTCGGAATTGAGCTGCGGCTCTCCAAGTGGCACATCGATCGTGATGGGAGAATGGTCCGAGAGGGGGTCGTCTGGGGCCTCATTCAACTCCTGCAGGGTCCGGCCAAAATGTGGCGCGAATTTGTTGTTTGCGCCGGATTTCTCGGTATCCGTGGCGTATCCTTTAACAAAGAACCAATCGAGTTTGAACTCTCCGACCAGACCGCCGTACGTCTGCGGGAGCGCAAACGTGTAACGAAATCCTTTGCTGGCGCGCTGGTTTGAGTCACTTAGCGTTCCGCCCCGATTGTCCGCACTCCGAGCGTTTTCACCGCGAAAGTCAAACGTGTGGCCATCATCGAAGTGAAAATCCGACAGCCTCTTGAACAACGCGGATTCTGTCTTCCTTGAAAAGACCGGAACATCGACGCCGGTTGGATCGTTCTTCGCTCGCAAGAAGTTTACAGGCATCAGCAAAATGGTGGGCGCACCAGTGCTCCATTTGATGGCGTCCCTCGCCCATGCATGCGGGTCCTTCACTCGGTCTTTAAGGATTTTGAGAGCTGAGGTTGGCGAGGAATCCGTCGCGGTAGTGTTCATGTCGCCCGCAATGATCACCGGATTGGCATCGGCGTGAATCCACTCTAGAATCTGCTCGGCCTGCTTCTTGCGGCATGCCGGTTTGCACTTGTTTTCCAGGTGCGTGGCCACCACCGTAACCGAACCCGTCGGAGATTCCGGGACCGCGAGCTCAACGATCAAAGCCATCCGCCCGCCCCGGCGAACCTCGCGCGAAATTCTCTCCATAAACGCAACGTTGGAGCCCCAACGCTTGCCCGACTCCAGCTTGGAAACCTCCTTCTTTTCCGTGCCGTACCAGTCATGACAAACCGGGAGGGCCCTCACTGTCGCTTTGCGTATCGGATAGCGGCTCAGAACTGCCGTTCCGTGAAGGCCCAGATAGCGACCCTTGTCCGGCTGAAAAGACTTTTGGATATCTGCTTCCGCCGTCTTGTCTTGCATCTTTACCTGCTCGATGCCCAAATTCAGGGGGTCAACCTCGATAAACTCCACGCCGAACGCGTAATTCATTTTCAATGCCGTGGCGAGTTCGCGTCCCACGTCCCGGTAATCGGTACGGGTAACTCCGTTATCGACTTCATTCAAGATGAACAGGTCTGTCGGCCCTAGGATACTCAGTTGTTCCTTTACGACACCCAATTCTTGGGCGCTTAGAGGTTTGGAGTCCGGCTCTTTCTTCGTTTCGATGTACTTTCCGAAATTATCTGGCTGCGTGAGCGCAGTCAGGATCCCCTCCACCTGAAAGCCACGTTCAATATTCCACATCGTCGCGCGGATGAACGGACCCAACTGATCGGAGGTAGGGCGATTTGGCTTTGCACCGGCGAAATACGCCTCATTGCTGATAAGTGGCGTTTGCAGAAGTTGCGCCAAACGATCCGCGAGCTGCCCTTCTGGCTTTTCCGTCTTTTCCAATTGCACCAACTCGTCGAAGGTCAGCACTTCAGGCTTTGAGAGCCGCACAAAATCAGTCTTTTCCGCTTTCGCCACAAAAATGGTGGCGATGGCAGCCACAAGTAGCCCTGTCACCACGAGCCGTCCCTTCGGCCGTGATAGCACCTTCAAGAAGAGATTTTTCGGCGCAGGTCCACGTAGAAAATCGACTACTCGGTCATGAAAGTTCATCGGGGTTCCCTCAGAGGTTGAGCTTGTTCATGGATTCATGTGCCGATTGATCGGCGGGCTTATTTTATAGCTCAAAAATTGTCCGGCGTCACTTCACCAGCTCGATCTCGCCTGGTTTCCACGTCTTGTCGAACCACGGCTGTAGCGGGCCGTAAAGCCGCAGCAGCGTGTTCCAGCCTTTGCCGGGCACGGTCTGAACCCAGTTCGTTTCGTGACCTGCTGGTGCGGTCGGCCCAAAATATACGTCCGCTGATGTGTCGGGATTCATGACGAAACCTTTGCTCTGGCTACCAACGCTCGGGAATTGCGCGTCGGTTTGGAGTTCCGAGCGCGTCTGATTGTCATAAACGACGAACGACCAGAATGTCCTTGCCGGAATATTCGGCGGCAAATGTACCTTATACGTCTTGCTGCCATCCAGCGGTTTTCCCGTGGAATCTACGAACGCTCCAGCATATTGCGAACCGACTCCGACCATCTTGGCCGCCATGGCTGGCGTAATGCCAGTAGCGTAGTAGAACATCATGGTGCGAGCGTCGAAATTACGCACGCCCGGCTGCGAAAGAAATTCGTAGCTGCCGCCGACGAACGGGATACACCACGCGCTGTTGGGAAACAAATACGCATCTTTCATGCGGCTCTTGAACAGAATTGCCCGGGCAGTGGCGTTACCGACTGCGGCGGAATCGGTGAGAATCTTCTTCATGCGCTCATCCGGCGTAAAGGTTTTCCCCTTTTCGATGCCGATGGAGGCGAGCACGCCGAGCGTTTCCGGGTCCAGCGCGTCGTTCGGCTCTTCCTGCACCACGTGATTTATTTCCTCATAGAAAGTGAAGTCGTTAGCATGGACGGTGTTGAACGCTTTGCCGGAGATATTGATGAACTTCATCGGAGGAGGATTTTTCGAGTGGGCCAGTGGATAAATTTTCGCAAATTTCTTGGTCGCCTCGATGGCAGGCTGCGTGCTCCCGTCCACCACGAAGCCGCGCCAGAAGAAAATGTTGCCGTAGGTCCTCGAACGGAAAACAAGATAGCCTTGCGGCACGTCGCCCTTGTAGCCCGGCGGAAGCACAAGGAACTTGCCACCCTTGCCTTTGTCAGGCCCGGCATTGCCGATGTCCCCAACGTAGTGGAACCAGAAATCATCGACAATGCCGAGTATGTTCGGCGGCGATTCTATAACCACCGGGCCGTCCTTCAAGTCCAACCACATCATGTTATAGACAGTCTCCGTGTTCGGCGTGAGGAACAGCGACTTGGAGTCCATCAATGTCTCGGTAATTAGAACGGTCTGATTGTCGATCCCTCCCGCACTGCGAATGCCTTCCCGCAACCCATAGACCGATGCACCCGGCATCGCGGTGAGAAACGCCTGCACACCGCGCTCGAAGTCGAGGTTGTCGTACACCTTCTGGACGGTAGCGTCATCTGGGAAGCCGTCGAAGAAATTCAACGTGCCAAGCCGAGTCTCGACTTTATCCGGCGTAGTTATGGCGGCCGGAATGTCCGTGGTCATCTTCATCTTTGGTATCTTCGGCGCCGTATCCGTGCCGCTAGAGCTCGTTCCGGGATTGTTGTTGCAGCCGATGCTTGTCGCCACTGCGAAGACCGTGCAGCAACCCAGCGCGAGAATTGTGAGTTGGCCTTTTTTCATGGAACCATCCTCTCGAACCAGTCGTTCTAACACGGCTTTCGTCATCCCAACCTTACTCTGTATTTTTCGTGGAACAGCGCAAGCTATTCGCTTACGGCTAAGTCGGCCTCGGCCTTTTCCATGGCGTCCTTGTCGGCCTGGCTCATCTTTTCATCGCCAAGCAGGATGACAACCTTATGAATTGTGCCCGTGAACTTGAACGGCACATGGTAGTCTTCGCTGACCGGAGTGCCGGTGTCTTCTCCGATGTCCAGCGTCTCATCCGCGGATATACGGAACGGAATAGTCCGGGCGAACTTCCCGTCGGCTACCTTCTTTCCGTCCACCGAGAGCGTGGCCACGCCTCCTTTGCCCATTCCACCGCCGTCTGATTTGAAGTCAACGACAACGCTGTGCTTCCCGGCGGAAAGCTTATCTGGCCCAGCCACGGTGTAGCGTTGCACTCCCACCAGGTTGTAGTGGAAGACCGGTTTTCCATCCAGCAGATACAGTCCCCAGCCATTGAATCGTCCACCCTGCGTAGCCAAAACCCCTTCGGCCCCGTTTGCAGGAATGGTCACGTCCGCACTGATGCGGAAAGATTTGTTCAAGATACTCGGTGCACTGCCTTCCGGGATGCGCGTCATACCGGGATAGAAAGTGAACTCGGTGCGTCCGCGCGTAAGGCTAGGACGGTTGTCGACGTTCATGCGTTCTAATTTACTGTTATCCAGCGGAAGCACGTTATATTTGGCCGCTTCGATCCAGAATAACTCCTGCAACTCTCGAAGTTTTTTGGGCTCCTGTGCCGCAAGATTATTGGCTTCGCTGAAGTCCTTGGTAACGTCGTAAAGTTCCCACTTATAGTCATCGATGGGGATAGTCTTGCCGCTTGCCCACGGCGCCAGCGGGGGTGTTGTGGCCGCCACCCACCCGTCGTTGTAAATGGCGCGATTCGCAAACATTTCAAAATATTGCGTCCGATGGGTAGACGCCGCCTTTGGAGAGTCGAACGTGTACACCATGCTCACGCCCTCGATGGGTTTCTGCGGCACGCCATTGAGTACTGACGGAGCTTGCACGCCGACTGCTTCCAGGATCGTCGGGACAATGTCGATTACAGAATGAAATTGCGGCCGAATGCCACCCTTGTCCTTGATGCGCGCGGGCCACGAAATCACCAGACCGTTGCGCGTGCCGCCAAAGTGCGAAGCGACCTGCTTGGTCCACTGGAAGGGCGTGTCCATGGCATGGGCCCAGCCAATCGGATAGTGATTGAACGTGGTGGGGCCGCCTAGTTCGTCCATGCGCCGCATCACTTCCTTAAAGTCTTCCGGTGTGGCGTTGAAGAAAGCCATCTCATTCAGCAATCCCTGTTGGCCGCCCTCGGCGCTGGCCCCATTGTCGCCCTGGATGTAAATAACCAGCGTGTTGTCCAATTCGCCCGTTTCTTCGATGGCATCCAGTACGCGCCCGACTTCTTTATCGCAGTTCGAAAGCGCTGCAGCGTAGACCTCCATCATGTGCGCGTAGACTTTTTTGTGATCCGCGTCCAGCGAATCCCACGCCGGAATTCCCTCGGAGCGTTCCGTTAACTTTGTGTCCGCTGGAATAAGACCCATGGCTTTCTGCCGGGCGATTGTTTCTTCGCGAACCTTATCCCAACCCTGATCAAATTGCCCTTTGAAGCTGGCGATCACATCCTTCGGAGCGTGGTGAGGGGCGTGGGCTGTTCCCGGCGCGAAATAAGCCAGCCAAGGCTTGTCGGGAGCGACAGCGTGCAGCATTTGAATACGGGCGATGGCGTGGTCCGCCATGTCGTGATCGAAGAAGTAGTCCTTCTGATCGTGAGGCGGCTCGATGGGCTTGATGTTTTCAAATATGGCCGGAGCCCACTGGCTGGTGTCACCCCCGATAAATCCATAAAAGTATTCGAACCCCAGACCAGTCGGCCAGAGGTCAAACGGACCAGCCTGACTGTTGTGCCAATCGGGCACGTTATGGTTCTTGCCGTACCAAGCCGTGTTGTAGCCGTTCTGCCTCAACACCTCCGCAAAGGAACCGACACTCTTCGACATGAGTGAGTTGTAGCCCGGGAACCCAGTGCCGCCTTCCATGATGATTCCGGTGTTGGCAGAGTGGTGGTTGCGCCCTGTGAGAAGCGCTGCGCGGGTGGGCGAGCAGAGTGCCGTGGTATGGAATTGCGTGTAGCGAAGACCGTTCTTAGCGAGACGATCGAAGGTCGGTGTGGGTATCGGGCCCCCGAAGGTACTGCTGGCTCCGAAGCCCACGTCGTCCGTCAGAATGAGCAGGATGTTTGGCGCTCCCTTAGGAGCTCTTACCTCTACAGGGAAGTCTTTCGTGGATTCTTCTACCGTGCGCCCGATGTGGCCTTTGAATGGTGGTTCAGGTCTTGGTAAGACTTCTTGTCCGCTCGAAACGGAAACGCCAACAAGTGCGTAAAGAAGTGCCACTAAGCAGACTCCGAGTACCAATCTAGAACAAGGTTTCATTATGGCGTTCTCCATTCAACGTAAATCGGGTTTTCAAATCCAAGAAAGAGTTTGAGTTGGGCTCTCGGAACGCTCGCAGAGCGGCTCAATCCTCGCATAGCCTCACGAGGCGGGCAAGCCCTTCAGCGTCCTGGCTCGTCCTCCATAGCTTCGATACAACGTGCCAGTGGATTCAACCCACTCGACCGGCGGTCCACAGACAAGCGCAACATTTTCGACCGTAGGCTCCCAAAAAAACTGGCCGCCACAAATTTGCGTGGCGGCCAGTTTAATTCTGATTTCGCGGCGGATGGCTCACATCTTCATTGTCGAGACGTGGCTGGCAACACATTGCCATTTTCCGCTGGGCATCTTGACCCAGGTGTCCGTCCAACGCACATGCTCATTGATAGGCTTTCCGGACGCATCGGTGCCTTTGGCCTTGGAGATGCCCGTTGCGATGGCCGCATCCCCGAATGCCACTACTTTCACGTCTTCATATTCCATGCTGGTATATTTTGTCGCCTTGGCCTCCGCCAGTTCCGCGGCTCTATCGCTGACTTTCCCTTCCGGCGAAGTGCCCACGAATTTGTCGGCCAGCAGCGGGGCAACCAGGTCCGGATTATTGGTCTTCTGTGATTGCAACCACTGTTGTTCCAACGCCGCGACAGCCTTCTCCGTTTCGCCCGCAGTCTGCGCTTGCGACCGCGCGGCGCTGCCCAGCGAAAGCAAACCGACCACGCACAATAGCCAAATTCTCTTCATAAACATCTCCTTGTTGTCGCTATTTTGAAAAGTTGGTTCGAGGCCCGTGGGCAGGCGAATCGAAAACGCCAGCCCAGCCAAATTGAGGCAAAGTCAAAGCGGAACACTGCTGTAATAAGGGTAAGAACCGTGTGGGCCTGACAGCTTCGGACTCTTCGCTCTGCCTGTTTGCAACACGAACGATAGGCCGTAGCCAACGCGAAGTCAATGCGCTGCGTGACTGTAATTCACGCGCTCTCGTTCAGATCGGCGGTGAAAACGACTACGCCCTCAATCCAAAAAGGAGTAGTACCGATTGGGCCGAGCCCTTTTTGCCAACCGTTCGTGGCTTGTGTTCTCGCTTTATTCGCGGTGGTAACATGCTCGCCAATGAAATACTTCCTGCTGATCGGAATTCTTGCGCTGTTATGTGCTGCTCCAGCCCCAAGCGCGTGCAATGTCCCGAGTCCGCGCCTTGTCTGTGCGGAATATTTTGCTAGCAAGGTGGTCGTTGAAGCCACTCTCGTGAAGGTCAGAGACTTTCACGGCAATGCTGACCCAGAAAATGTTTTGGCACGTGTGTACACGCTGCGGACGAACCGATTGCTTCGTGGTCATGTGGGCGAACTTTTTGAAGTTTACGAAGGCAACGACAGCGGTCGCGCAACGTTCGAATGGAAGGTAGGACAAAAATACCTGCTCTTCCTCTTCTATTCGGTTGCTGAAAAGGCATGGGCGGTCGATGGCTGTGGCAACTCGGGAGAGCTCGGCCATGCAAGATCGATATTGGAGCAAATCGACAAAATCCGGACAAACGATGGTGGCGTCATCCATGGAATCGTTACCGAGCGCTCTCTGTCGACGCCGTCTGCCGGAGTGCGCATCGATGCACGCGGAACTAGCGGACTCTACCAGGCGACGACAAACGCAAAAGGCGAATTCGAGATAAAAGTACCGGCTGGAAAATATTCCCTTCGTGCCATAAAAACCGGGTTGTCATTTCAAACTGCCGATTTTAGTTATGAGAATCCGCAAGACCTTCTGATCGAGCCGGGAGGCTGCGTTCAGGTTCAACTCATCGCCCAATAAACTCGGTAGTTCCTCAATTTCCCGTGCTTGTTGTCGGCTGCGCTTCGATCGCTACATTCTTGAAAGCGTGCGCCACCGCATCTTTGGCATCGGCTCCATTCCGCCCGTGGTCGGTGATGGCGTCGTAGAACAGTTGTGTCGGTCCAGGATTTAGTTGCTTGTTGTATTCGTCGGTGATCTCGGTGGCCATTTGTTGCAGCGCCTTGCTGGACTCGGCATCCAGATCCGTTCCGCTGATCTCCACTCGCTTGGCCATATAAGCCGCGGCAATTCGCTCGGCCATTTTATCCGCACTCTGGTAATAAAATTCTGAAATTTGCCGATGGCCATCCTCGTGATCGATCACCTGTTGGCTCGCACTAATTGGCACCCAAATGTTGATGTTCAGTTGCAGCGTCATCTTGATCTGCGTAATCGAGACGGTCGCGCGTGTTCCGTCCGTTCGCCGAAACTCCCCACGAACACTGGCGCTGGACCGGAAACTGGAATCGCACTCCGCGCTTTCCTGCGCGGCCAAGGGTGGCATGTCAGCGGGCGGCGCGGCAGAGTCAAACGTGTGGTTCGCGAAGGCCACAGGCTGCTTTTGAATGATCACCTTGGGAGCTTCGGCAACTTCTCGTCGCGAAGAAAATCGCCTGCCCGCAATCCACCCGAGGGCAAGCACTCCCAGCAACACGCAAATCACAATCCATAGCCGCGAGGACATTCGTTCCCCCGCCCCCATTCTCCGAACAAGCCCGCGCCCATACCAAATTTTTATGCGCACGCATGACGCGAACGCCACGGTCAGCGCCTGATGTAACTTTTGGCCGAACCATAATCGCGCTTAGCGGGTGTTGGTTGTGCGGACGACCTTCGCTTCCATGTTTTGTGCCACTACCCACGCGGCAGACGCAATCGCCCAGGAAATAAAGAAAGCCGTCCACGGCAGCCGTGTCCTAGGCGCAGCCAGAATCGCGGGAGCCCAAACGAGAAGCGTGAACAGGCTTAGCATTCCCGCTTCTGCCCACGCGGCCACACGCGGAAAAACCGAAAACAGCACGCCGAGTCCGGAGGCCATCTGCCCGGCGCCAGTCAAGTACGCCCAGCCAACACGATAAGGAAGCCACCCCGGCACGAACTCCGCGGTCTCCTTCACATACACAATATGCGACAGCCCAATCGGCAAGAGCGAAACCGCAAAAACAATTCGCGCGATCCGAATACTCTTTTCGCCCGTGAGAAATCCCAGTGGCGATCCCTCTGGCAGCCGCGCCAGCCTGGCAAACAAAATCCATCCTCCCGCCAGAAGCACCGCAAGCTCACCAAACCCCAGCCAAACCGCTTCCATCCGCGGCGCCGCAAACAGAGCCGGCACCTTCAGCATTGCCCACACGATCAGATACGGAAACAAGAGGCGAACCGACCACGCGGCCGTGGCTCTAAACAGCAGTCCAACGCCGCCCAGCAGCATGAGCACGCCCGAAGCATACGCAAGAGCCGTCCGCCCTGGGACCCATGCAGCGACAGGCTGCCACACCATCGCGAAATCGCCGTAGACCAGCGCAACAATACCCAGTCCGATCATCCCTATGGCAAGCAATGTCAATGCAGGTTGCTGGCTTCGCGTCATCGGATTCCGACCCTATTAAAAAGCCTGCCTCCTGTCAATCAACGTTGTTCACTGCCCTAAAGCGATTCCCATCGCACAAAGCAACCCAAACAGCTCTGCTAATATATTCGGCAAACCCCATGAAACCCGCACGCCGCAAAAAAGAGTGGTTCGACAACGACTCCTTCTGGCGTGAGCTTTACCCATTCATGTTTCCAGAAAAACGCATCGCCGATGCCGACCAGCAAATCGTCAAGGCACTCGCGCTAACCAAGCCCGCCGGAACGTCCGTCCTCGACCTCTGCTGCGGTCCAGGCCGATGCAGCATCGCACTCGCAAAAAAGGGATTCCGCGTCACCGGAATCGACAGAACGGCGTACCTTCTGAAAAAGGCGCGTGCAAAAGCCAAGGCCGCGCACCTCAAGATCGAGTGGATTCAGCAGGACATGCGCGATTTTGTGCGCCCGAGTTCCTTCGCCCTCGTGCTCAGCATGTTTACCTCTTTCGGGTATTTCGACAATAAGGAAGAGGATCTCGCTGTCTTACGCAACATGTTCGCGTCGCTGCAACCCGGCGGTGCTTGCTTGATCGAAGTGCTGGGCAAAGAACGCCTCGCGAAAATTCTTCAGCCCACCATAACCACTGTTATGCCCGACGGTACCGTCCTCGTGGAACGCCACGAAATTTTCGACGATTGGACCCGCGTTCGCAACGAATGGCTGCTCACTCGCAACGGCCGCACAAAGCGCTTCAAATTTCACAACACCATTTATTCTGGTCAAGAGTTACGCGATCGCATGGAGCACGCCGGCTTCGTCGCGGTAAAACTGTACGGCAATCTCGACGGCGACGAGTACGGTCCCGACGCCGAACGCCTGGTTGCCCTGGGCCGCAAGCCGAAGGAGCGCGAAGCGCCTACCGCGCCGTCCACCCTCCATCAATCAAAATCGTCTCGCCAGTGATCAGCGACGCAGCCGGCGACGCCAGAAACACCACCGCTCCCGCCACTTCCATCGGTTCGCCAATACGGTGCAGCGCAGCGATCCTTTCCACAGTGTCCGCGCGAAATGCCGCATCTGCTAGCGCGCCTTCCGTCCCTGGCGTGTGAATGAACGTCGGCGCCACCGCGTTCACCGTGATCCCGTACTTGCCCCATTCCACCGCCAGACATTTCGTCAAATGCGCAATGCCCGCCTTGGTCATGCAATAAATCGATTCCGTTGGCAACGCGATAAAGCCTGCCTGCGAGCTCATGTTGATAATCTTCCCGCTTTTCTGCCGGATCATCACTCGCCCTGCGGCTTGGCTAGCAAAAAATGTTCCTTTCAAATTTATCGCCAAAGTTTCGTCAAAATCTTCTTCACGCACATTCTCGGCCGGATTTTCTGGCGCGATCCCGGCATTGTTCACCAGGATATCGATTCGGCCAAACTCTTTCGCAGCTTGCTCCACGGCGGAAAAAATCTGCGCCATCGAGCGCATGTCCATCTGCAGCGGCAGCGCCTTCCTCCCCATCTTTCGTATCTCCGCCGCCAATCCCGAGTCCGCCTGTACGTCGCGCAAACCCAGCGCCACATCCGCGCCTGCATGCGCCAACGCCAGCGAAATAGCCCGCCCCAATCCGCGCGCTGCTCCCGTAACCAACCCCACCTGCCCACTCAACCCAAATTCCGGATACTCCATCGCCGTTCCTCCATCCTTCACTCAATACTTCGCCAACGCTCCTCGCGTAACGCCCGAGTATAAATGATTCGGCGGACACACTAAGCAGCAAGATCTTCGCAGCGCTCCCGTTATGCTAGAATCCCGCGCATGAAAGCCTTGCCGCGCGTATTTTGCTCCGTCGTGCTAATCGTCCTGTGGACAACCGCGTTATCGCGTGCACAGACACCGTCCGCACCGTCGAGTTCCGCTGCGGATAAAGGTACCCCGAGTAATGCCAAACCCGTCGCCGCAGGTATGAACGGCGTGAGTCTGCCAGTCTGCACAAATAGGCCATTCCCTCCCATGACAAAGGAAGCAAAGGCCGCGAAATTTCACGGAGCAGTTCTCGCCGGCGCTGTCGTTGAATTAGACGGGAAGCTGACCAACATCCGTGTTTTTAAGGGGCCGGGGCTTGGGTTGGACGAGTCGGTGATAAATACGCTGAAAAAGTGGAAATGCAAAGCCGCGACGAAAGATGGCAAACCTGTCGTGACGGAAACGCCCTTCCAGTTTACATTTTAATTCGCGCTGATCCCTTGACGGCTATCTCTAATTCCCGGTCGAGCTATTTTCTGCTTTCGACGTCCGTTACTCAACTCAATCCGGATTCTTCGGCATCGGAACGTACACCCTTACGGCAAGAATATGCGCCTTCGCGCCCGCCTTGTTGTAGAAGCCGACCGTGCAATTCTGGCGAAAATAATACGCGTCTCCTGCCTTGGCGGGATGCAGACCTTCCACTCCATCCATTCCGCCGCCTGCGGCCATTTTTCCTTCTCCATCCAGCACCAGATAAATCTCTTCCGCCACTTCGTGATGGTGCGGAAAATTTGTTCCTTCCGGCGCAAAGTCCATCACAAAAAAATCGGCAACCGTATAGGTTGCATTGATCCGGTCGCGTGTGCCGGTTCGCGGCCCAATCAGCAATTTGTACAGCACCGACTTCGGATGCCCTCCCACCGTCTGTTCCTTCAGCTCGTCCAGATTAGCCACCACCAACTTTGCCGGCGGCGAAATCGCAGTGCCTTCAGGAATTTTGACAGTGGTGACCACCAGCCGCAGGGCTTGGTTCGACGGGTTGGAAACGCTGTGCCGCACCGTCGGAGCCACATACGTGAAATCATTTGCGCCCAGGGGATGCGATTCGTCCCCGTAGCTCACCAATCCATTCCCCTCCCGCACGAAATAAAGTTCTTCCTGCCGCGGATACTCAACCGTCTGGCAAGTACCATGCGCATCAACCGTCAATTCTCCGAAGCGCGCCACGCTCTTCGGCAACTTGGATTCCACGTCTCCCTCGCCAAAAATCGGAGTGTAATGACACGAACCACTGCTCAGGTCAGTAGCATGCTCATGAGGCGCAGCCACATCGCGGTACAACCACGTCGGGTCCACTTTCCGCTCTTGCGCGAGCACTCCCGGCCCTATCGCCAAAAACACCAGGATCAGTTTCCACATTTGCGAAGCCTCCGCTCAATCCCATCCACGTTCCCAATCACGGCGAACTATACCAAACTCGACGCAAATGCTTTCGTTTCGTTGCCTTCCTTTGCCCACTGAGCGCACAAACTGGAGATTTCTATTGCTCCTCCTGTCCTAAAGTTCAGGTACTCCTTAGGGTCTATCCTCGCCACAAGTCGTTGTCCTCCCGCGCCCAACATCTATGATGAGGTGAGCAATTCCTCATAAGACTTTCGCGAGGCAAAAATGGCCAACTATCTTTGGATCCCAACGTTCGTCTTGCTGGCTACTCCCGCGCTGTGTGTTGGTCAGGACGCGCAGCCCAAACCTGTCTCCAAAAAGAGTTCCACTTCCGCCGCAAAGTCCTCCACCCCGGCAAAGGCCGCAAACCCCGCACCTAAGCCGGTGGAGCAACCCGCTAAAGCTGCTTACGCTGAACTAACCATCGGTGAGTTGATTGCCGAAGACGCCAATCGCTGGTCCGACAAAATGTCCTCGCACGCTGCGGTCGGCGGATTCGTCACTCAGGTGGCAAAAGGAAACGACGGCGACACCGACATTCGCATTTGCGAAAACCCCAAAATAGAGGGCATGGATCGCGCCCGCTGCATTGTGGCCAAGTGCATTCCCAAGATTCCTTGCGATGTGCCGCAAGTCGGTAAGCCCATTACCGTGAAAGGCATCACCCGGTACGACGCCAAAGTCGGTACTCATTGGTGGGAGATTCATCCCATCGAGGAAATAGAAAAGTAGCCCAAGGCTTACCAGCAGGCATCTCCAATTCCTAAGGCACTTGCCTGATACTGGTACTCCTTTTCAACCGAAACATTCTGGCACCTCGAGGGTTCTAGCCCTTGGGTGTTCGTGTCCACGTAACCCTATTCCAG
>Ga0210409_10002601_pt1 | contig 21245 bp, 17 predicted proteins | sample IncBWH17MmetaG_FD_161649 | JGI IMG/M metagenome (GOLD analysis project Ga0210409, IMG submission 161649) | Forest soil microbial communities from Barre Woods Harvard Forest LTER site, Petersham, Massachusetts, United States - Inc-BW-H-17-M | ecosystem: Environmental > Terrestrial > Soil >...
GTCAAAAGATACTTGGCGACTTCCCAGCCCTTGTTGAGTTCGCCGACGACCTGCCCTTTGGGCACGCGCACGTCGTCGAAGAAGGTCTCGCAGAACGGTGACTTGCCGGAAACGAGCAGGATCGGCTTGGTCGACACGCCGGGCGTGCGCATGTCGAAGAGGATGAAGCTGATGCCGAGATGCTTCGACGCTGCCGGATCGGTCCGTACCAGGCAGAAGATCCAGTCGGCCTTGTCGGCGTAGCTCGTCCAGATCTTCTGGCCGTTGACGAGAAAATGGTCGCCGCGGTCTTCGGCGCGCGTCGCCAGCGACGCAAGGTCGGAGCCGGCGTTGGGCTCGGAGTAGCCCTGGCACCAGCGGATCTCGCCGCGCGCGATCTGCGGCAGGTATTCGCGCTTCTGCGCTTCGCTCCCGTAGCGCAACAGCGCCGGGCCGAGCATCCAGATGCCGAACGAATCGAGCGGCGAGCGGCAGCCGAGGCGGCGCATCTCGCCGCGCAGGACTCTTGCTTCCTCGCGCGAGAGACCGCCGCCGCCGTATTCCTTCGGCCATTCCGGCACGGTCCAGCCGCGCGCCGCCATCCGTTCGAACCAAAGGCGCTGCCCCTCCGACTTGAAGGCGGCGTTGCGTCCGCCCCAGTAGCGGTCGCCCTCGTCCGCGAACGGCAGCCGCATGTCGGGCGGGCAATTGGCCGCGAGCCAGGCGCGCGTTTCGTTGCGGAATTTCTCAAGATCAGCCATCCGCGCTCCCTCCTCGTACCGCCTGCGCCCGAGCGCGTTGCCGCGGTCAGGTGATCGTGTTGCCGCCGTCGATGACGATGGCCTGCCCGGTCATGAAGGTGCCCGCCTTCGAGGCCAGCAGGATCGCGGCGCCGGCAATTTCATCGGGCTCGCCGATGCGACCGAGCGGCGTTCGCGAGGTCGCCCGTTTGAGGTTCTCCGGATTTTCCCAGAGCGCCTTGGCAAAGTAGGTGCGAATGAGACCGGGAGCGATGCAATTGATCCGCACGTTGTGCGGCCCGAACTCGATTGCGAGGTTGCGCGCGAGCTGAAAGTCCGCCGCCTTGGAAACGCAATAGGCGCCGAGGATCGCGCTGCCGCGCAGGCCGCCGACCGAGGACACGATGATGATCGAGCCGTCCTTGCGGGCGATCATCTGCGGCGCCACCAGGTTGATCAGCCAATGATTGGAGATGATGTTGTTGCTCAGCGTCTTGGTGAACTGTTCGTCGGTGATGGTGTTGAGCGGCCCGTAATGCGGATTGGACGCGGCGTTGCAGACCAGGATGTCGATCTGGCCGAAGACGCGCGTCGTCTCCTCGGCCAGATGCGCGAGCTGCTCCTTCGAGGAGATATTCGCCGGGATGGCGGCGGCGCGCCCCTTGCCGTATTTGGCGTTGATCGCGTCGGCGACTTCCTGGCAGGGCTCGGCCTTGCGCGAGGAGACGACGACCTTGGCTCCGTGCTCGGCCATTCGTTCGACGATGGCGCGGCCGATGCCCCGCGATGACCCGGTGACGACCGCGACCTTGCCGTCAAGATCGAACAGCGACACGAAAGCACCTCCCCATCGCCTTTTATCTCGTTGTGGGAGCTTATATACAGCACCGGAGGAAAGCAAAGGGAGCGCGCAAAATGGCCGCCATCAATTCCGTGACCGATCTCACCCGCGAAGGCGACATCGCCGTGCTCACCGTCAACTCGCCGCCGGTCAACGCGCTTTCCGCAAACGTCCGCGACGGCCTCAGTGCCGGCATCGCGCAAGCAGCGGCGGACCCCGCGGTCAAGGCCATCGTGCTGATCTGCGACGGCCGCACCTTCATCGCGGGCGCCGACATTTCCGAATTCGGCAAGCCGCCCAAGGGGGCCTCGCTCCATGACGTTCAGGCCGCGATCGAGGGAGGCGCCAAGCCGGTCATTGCGGCGATCCACGGCACCGCGTTCGGCGGCGGCTTCGAATTGGCCCAGGCCTGTCACTACCGGGTCGCCGTGCCGTCCGCGCAGTTCGGACAGCCCGAGATCAAGCTCGGCATCATTCCCGGCGCCGGCGGAACCCAGCGCCTGCCGCGCCTGATCGGGGTCGAGAAGGCGCTCGAAGCCAACGTGTCCGGCAACCCCTTCAGCGCCAAGCTGGCGCACGAATGGGGAGCCGTCGACGCACTGGTCGAGGAAGGCAAATTGCGCGAAGGCGCGCTCGCATTCGCCAGGAAAGTCATCGATACGCGAATGCCGCTGCGCAAGGTGCGCGACCTCAACGACAAGATCGAGGCCGCGCGCGGCCACCGGGAGATTTTCGACAAGGTCCGGCGCGACAACGCCCGCAAGTATCGCGGCTTCGAAGCCTGGCAGGCGGTGATCCGCGCCGTCGAGGCCGCCGTCGACCTGCCGTTCGACGAGGGCATGAAGCGCGAGCGCGAGGAGTTCATGAACCTCGTGCTCACGCCGCAGGCGCGCGCCCAGCGTTATGTGTTCTTTGCCGAGCGCAAGGTCTGGAAGATCGCCGACATTCCCGACACCACGCCGACACTGCCGATCAAGAAGGTCGGCGTCATCGGCGCCGGCACGATGGGCGGCGGCATATCGATGAATTTCCTCAACGTCGGAATTCCGGTGACGATCGTCGAAACCGCGCAGCCAGCGCTCGACCGCGGCCTCGCCACCATCCGCCGCAATTACGAAAACACCGCGAAGAAGGGCCGGCTCAAGCAATCCGACGTCGAGACGCGGATGGGACTGCTCAGCCCCGGCCTCAATCTCGACGCGTTGTCCGACTGCGATCTCATCATCGAGGCGGTCTACGAGAACATGGACATCAAGAAGGAGGTGTTCCGCAAGCTCGACAGGATCGCCAAGCCGGGCGCGATCCTAGCCTCCAACACCTCGTACCTGAATATCGACGAGATCGCCTCGGTCACCGGCCGTCCCGATCATGTGCTCGGCATGCACTTCTTCTCGCCGGCAAACGTGATGCGCCTGCTTGAAGTCGTGCGCGGCGAGAAGACGGCGAAGCCGGTGATCGCCACCGTGATGCAGCTCGCCCGCAAGATCGGCAAGATCGCCGCGCTGGTCGGCGTCTGTCACGGCTTCGTCGGCAACCGCATGCTGCACCAGCGCCAGCGCGAGGCCGGCAAGCTCATCCTCGAGGGCGCGATGCCCTGGGACGTCGACCGCGTGATCTACGATTTCGGCTTTCCCATGGGCCCATTCGCCATGAGCGATCTCGCCGGCCTCGACATCGGCTGGTCGAAAGAGACGAGCAAGTCCTCGACCATCCGCGAAATCCTCTGCGAGATGGACCGCCGCGGCCAGAAGACCGGCGCCGGCTTCTACGACTATGACGAGTCGCGCAACGCCAAGCCTTCGCCGGTGGTGGAAAAGATCATTCTCGACTTTGCCGCCAAGAAGGGCATCAACCGGCGCACCATTTCTGACGAGGAGATCCTCGAGCGCTGCATCTATCCGATGATCAACGAAGGCGCCAAGATTTTGGAGGAAGGCAAGGCGCAGCGCGCCTCCGACATCGACATCGTCTGGATCAACGGCTACGGCTGGCCGGTCTATCGCGGCGGTCCAATGTTCTACGCGGATCTGGTCGGTCCCGAAAAGGTTCTCGCCAAGATGAAGAACTTCGAGGCGACCATGGGCGAGGATTTCAAGGCGGCGCCGCTGGTCGAGAAGGTGGTCGCTGAAAAGAAGCAGCTTCAGGATCTTTGAGGCGCGCCATCAGTTTCGAGTACGGCGTCTGCGGCGAGCCTCATCGCACGGCGTGCAGCCCGTGATCGGCCGGTAGCGACGGCCGCCCGCGGCTGCGGCAATCAGGCTCTGCTCGGAGAGCTGACCTGAGCGCCGCCGAGCTGCTGCGCGCCGCCCGCATACGATGCGAGAATGTCATCGCGCTTCTGCAGGTATTCGGTGCGGTCGATTTCGCCCCGGGCGTAACGCGCGGCCAAAACTTCGAGCCCGGTGGAGTGATGCAGCGCCTTCTTTCGCGCGCGGCGGCGACGCCAGATGTGCTGCATGTACCAGGCCGTGCAGGCAATCGCTATGCCGACGATCAGGATTGGTTCGATCATGGGGGTCCGGCGGTGTCCGTCATTGCAAGCCAGTATAGCCGAGCCCGGTTCCCTCGCCCAAGGGTATCTGGGACGCCGAGCGGCTGATCATAACGCCTAAATCGTGAGCAAAGGCGGGTACACGGCTCCCTCCCCTGGCTGCTCTGATGTGGCGCGAAGATTGCTACACTGGGGCATGGCGGTGCGAGGCAGGGGTTCGCCATGTTCGACGAGATGGGGGGCAGCGAGGGCGTGGTGCGGCCGGCCTATGCCGAGCTGTCCCGGTGGCTGGGCGAGATCAAGCCCGACGTGCTCGACTTCCGCCGCCGCGAGGCGGAGCTGTTCTTCCGCCGCATCGGCATCACCTTCGCGGTCTACGGCGACCCCGAGGCACAGGAGCGCCTCATCCCCTTCGACGTCATCCCGCGCATCCTTTCGGCTGCCGAATGGGAAGTGCTGCAGCGCGGCCTGGAGCAGCGGGTCAAGGCCATCAACGCCTACATCAAGGACATCTACGGCCGGCGCGAAATCCTCAAGGCCGGGATCGTGCCCGAGGATCTGGTCTTTCAGAATCCGGTGTTCCGCCCGGAGATGAACGGGCAAAAGGTGCCGCACGACATCTACGTGCATATCGCCGGCATCGACGTGGTGCGCGTCGACGGCGACGACTTCTACGTCCTCGAGGACAATGCGCGCACCCCCTCCGGCGTCTCCTACATGCTGGAGAACCGCGAGATCATGCTGCGGCTGTTCCCCGAGCTGTTCTCGCGCTACCGCGTCGTGCCGGTCGAGAACTACCCGGACGAGCTGCTGCAGACCCTGAAATCGATTGCGCCGCCGACGGCTTCCGGCGAGCCGACCGTCGTGCTGCTCACCCCAGGCATCTACAACTCCGCCTACTACGAGCATTCGTTCCTGGCCGATAAGCTCGGCGTCGAGCTGGTCGAGGGCGGCGACCTCGTGGTGAAGAGCGACGTCGTCTACATGCGCACGACCGAAGGCCTCAAGCGCGTCGACGTGATCTATCGCCGCATCGACGATGATTTTCTCGATCCGCTGGTGTTCCGGCCGGACAGCGCGATCGGCGTGCCCGGGCTGATGTCCGCCTACCAGTCGGGCAATGTCACCCTGGCCAACGCGGTCGGCACCGGCGTCGCCGACGACAAGGCGGTCTACAGCTACATGCCGGACATCGTGAAATTCTACCTCGGCGAGGAGCCGCTCCTGAAGAACGTGCCGACTTGGCGCTGCCGGGAGAGCGAGCACCTCGCCTACGTGCTCGACAACCTCGAAGACCTGGTGGTCAAGGAAGTGCACGGCTCCGGCGGCTACGGCATGCTGATCGGACCGAAGGCGGAGAAAGCCGCGCTCTCAGCGTTCCGCGCCAAGCTCAAGTCCGATCCGGCGAACTTCATCGCCCAGCCGACGCTCGCGCTTTCGACCTGCCCGACCTGCGTCGAGGAGGGCATCGCGCCACGCCACGTCGACCTGCGGCCGTTCGTACTGTCGGGCCGCGACCGCATCCGCATCGTGCCCGGCGGCCTCACCCGCGTGGCGCTGAAGAAGGGATCGCTGGTGGTCAATTCCAGCCAGGGCGGCGGCACCAAGGACACCTGGGTGCTGCACGGATGAGAAATCTTCAGCCGATGCACCCACGGCGTGCGACTCCCCTCCCCCTTGCGGGGAGGGGTTGGGGGTGGGGGTCGCGAGGCTTTGCACCGGTGTCGACGCCGATCCGTCGCCTCCCGACCCCCCTCCCTACCCTCCCGCACAAGGGGGGAGGGAAGATTTGCGTGCGCGAGAACTAGGATGCTCTCGCGCACCGCCGACAACCTCTATTGGCTCGCGCGCTACGTCGAGCGTGCCGAATATCTGGCGCGCATCCTCGACACCACCTACCGGCTGACGGCGTTGCCGCTCGCTTATGTCGGCGCCTCGAACGAATGGGAATCCGCGGTTGCGACCGCCGGCTGCGCGCGCGCGTTCTTCGCCGCCCATGGCGAGGCGAACGAAGAGACCGTCACCGAATTCCTCGCCTTCTCGACCACCAATCCGTCCTCGATCCGCAACTGCTTCGAGACCGCGCGGGTCAATGCGCGGGCGGTGCGTACCGCGCTCACCATAGAGATGTGGGACACCATCAACGGCGCCTGGCTCGAGCTGAAGAAATGGGGCAACGGCCCGCGCTCCCGCGAGGAGTTCGCGCGCTTCCTGCGCTGGGTGCAGGAATCCTCGCTCCGCTTCGACGGCTCCGCCTACCGCACCATGCTGCGCAACGACGCCTACTGGTTCTCGCGGCTCGGCGTCTATATCGAGCGCGCCGACAACACCGCGCGCATCCTCGACGTCAAATATCACCTGCTGCTGCCCGAGCACGAGCAGGTCGGCGGCCCGCTCGACTACTTCCAGTGGGCGGCCATTCTGCGCTCGGTGTCGGCGCTCACCGCCTATCAGTGGGTCTATCGCGCTAACGTCAAGCCATGGCTGGTGGCTGACCTTTTGATGCTCAGGGACGAGATGCCGCGCTCGCTCGCCAGCTGCTACGAGAACCTGGTGCAGAACCTCGACCGGATCGCCGCCGCCTACGGCCGCCAGGGGCCGGCGCAGCGGCAGGCGCGAGTGATCCGCGCGCGCCTGGAAAATCTCCGCATCGATGAAATTTTTCAGAGCGGCCTGCACGAGTTCATCGACCATTTCGTCGAGGACAACAACCGCCTCGGCACCGCGATCGCGCAGCAATATTTGATGTGACCGGAGGACGGAAGACAGACGACAGAGACAGATGACGGAGGACAGAAGAATTTTTGTTGCTTATCATCTGCCCTCTGTCGTCCGTGATCTCTCCTCCGACTGCCATGCGCCTGCGCATCGCCCACAGCATCGTCCGCCATTACGACCCGCCGGCCGCCAGCGCGATCCAGGTGCTGCGGCTCACCCCGCGCAACCACGAGGGTCAATACGTGATCGACTGGCGCATCGACGTCTCCGCCGACGCCAGGCTCGTCGCCCACGAGGACGCGTTCGGCAACTTCACCCATGTCTTCACCGCCGACGGCCCGCTCGAGGAGTTGAGCGTCAATGTCGACGGCGCAGTGGAGACCCAGGACACCGGTGGGCTCATTCGCGATGCCGTCGAGCGGTTTCCGCCGAGCCTCTTCCTGCGCGACACGTCTTTGACCCGGGCCGATCGGGCGATCCGCGATTTTGCGCAGCAAGTGCGCGCCGCGAGCGGCGGAGAGGCTTCCGCTGAACTTCATGCCCTGCTGCGAGGGCTGCGTGACGAGATCGCCCCCGCCAGTGTTCCGTCGGAGCCCGCGGCGACGGCGCCGGAAGTTTTTGCCCGCAAGCGCGGCGGCGCCCAGGATTCGACCCACGTCTTCATCGGCGCAGCCCGCAGCCTCGGTATTCCCGCCCGCTACGTCGCCGGCTACTTCTGCGCCGGCGGCGGCGCAACGCCGCAGAGCGACTACGCCTGGGCCGAAGCCTTTGTTCCCGATGTCGGCTGGGTCGGCTTCGATCCGGCGAAAGGCGCCTGCCCGACCGACGCCTATGTGCGCGTCGCCGTCGGCCTCGATGCGCTCGGCGCCGCCCTCATGCGCGGCAAGCGCTACGGCGCCGGCGACGAGACGCTCAAAATCGCGGTCAAGATGGACCAGTGAACGCGCCGGCTGCCGCGCTCCGCCAGGGGCGCTTTCAGCTATTTCTCGCCATTCGGGATTGCCGTGCAGCGGCAAGGCCGGAATCCACTATCCACCGCGCCCGGGGCCATGGATTGCGGGCTCCGCGCCGGCGCGCGGCCCCGGAATGACGACTGCCTTCAGGCTCTCTCCGTCATTGGCACGCGCGTTGCCGCAAACCAGTCACTGCCGCTATAGATAGCCTACGCGCGGAGCAGCGATCGATGACCTATTGCTGTGGGATTCTGGTGCGCGAGGGGCTGGTGATTTTCGCCGACACGCGAACCAATGCCGGTGTCGACAACATCGCGACCTTCCGCAAGCTGCACGTGTTCAAGGATCCCGGCAAGCGGATCATGGCGCTCGCTTCGGCGGGAAACCTGTCGATCAGCCAATCGGTGGTCAGCATCCTGACCGAAGGCTACGACAACCCCGAGACTGGGCAGCGCGAGACGCTGATGGACTCCCCGACCATGTTCCAGGGCGCCCAGCGTGTCGGCCACGTCATCCGCACCTTGCACGCGACCGAAGGCAAGGAGCTCGAAGCGTCCGATGTGACGTTCGACGTATCCTTTCTGTTCGGCGGCCAGATTGCTGGCGAACGCATGCGGCTGTTCATGGTCTATTCCGCCGGCAATTTCATCGAATGCACCACCGACACGCCGTACCTGCAGATCGGCGAGCACAAATACGGCAAGCCGGTCCTCGACCGCGCCGTTGGTTACGGCATGGATCTCTACGATGCGCTCAAGGTCGGCCTCATCTCCATCGACTCGACCATGCGGTCGAACCTCAGCGTCGGCATGCCGATCGATCTCCTGGTCGTGCGGCGCGACACCTGCGATGCCGAGCTGATCTATCGTATCGAGCCGGGCGAACCCTATTTCTCCGATCTGCGCGAGCGCTGGTCGGCCGCGCTGCGCGCCGCCCACATCGCCATCCCGCGCCCGCCCTACGGGAACCGGTAAGCGGCTCTTTTACGCAACATTAACTTCACCGCCGGATTCACCCCTTCGCGCCGCCGCCGGCGGATGCCAAGGTGAACACAAGCGATTTTGCAACTATTCGTGCGTTAAGCTTGCGGCGAGCAAGAATGTTGCCAAGGGATGGCGCGTTGTGACGTTGGCGCTGCCGCGAATGTCAGAGGAGCGCAAGCCGTCGCGGTGGGAGCGCATGCGACTGAACCTCGTCGTGCCGATCGGCGTGGTCGTCGCCGTTGCGGTCATCTGCGTCGTCGTCGCGGTACTGACCTCCGCCCATCGGGCCGACGAGGTCTCGCTCGACCGCGAGCAGCAACTGGTGCAGCGGGCGATTGCCGCACGCGGCGAGCGGATTCTGCGCGAGGTCGAGAGCGTCGCGGCGACCGACCGCGCCACGCTCGCGATCCGCACCGACTACGACCCGCAATGGGTGGAGCGCAGCATCGGCGCCTGGCTGCCGACCTTCTTCGACCACGACGTCGTTGTCGTGGTCGATGGCTCCGATCAGATCAAGTACAAGTTCTTCCGCTCTCCCGGCGATCCCGCCGGCACTGACTTGCGCGCGCAGCTTGCGCCAAGTCTCGATCTGCTGCGCGGACGGCTCGCCGCGATCCCGAGCCGCACCATTGCGGTCCTCGCCCAGAATCCCCGCAAGCCGGGCCGGCGCACCGCGCTCATCCAGCAGTTCGCCGGCCGGCCGGCGATCGTCGCGGCGGTGGCGGTCGGCACCGAGGCCGATCTCGCGCGCGGCAACGACCGGGCGCCGATCGTGTTTTCCGTCAAATATATCGACGAGAACATGTTGCGCGAGATCAGCAACCGGCTGCAGCTGCCGGGCCTGCGCCAGATCGACGATCCGGCCCAGGCCGACGGGCAGCAGGTCGCGAACATCGCCGACCCGCAGGGGGACGCCATAACGCGTCTGGCGTGGACGCAGACCCGGCCTGGCGGCGAGATCATGGGCAGCGTACTGCCCTTCATCGCCGTCGCGGTCGCCGGCTTCGCGCTGCTCGCCGGCCTGATGATCCTCTATATGCGGCGGGCGACGGAAGCGATCATGGCCGGCGAAACGCAGCTGCGCCACCTCGCCCTGCATGATCCGGTGTGCGGGCTGCCGAACCGCATCTACTTCGGCGAACGGCTCGAGAGCGTCATCGCGGAGGTGCGGCGCGGCGGGCCTTCGGCGGCCGTGTTCTACATCGACCTCGATCACTTCAAGGACGTCAACGATACCCTCGGCCACCACGTCGGCGATGCGCTCATCCTCAACGTCACTCAGCGCCTGAGCCGCGTGGTGCGCGGCCACAATCTGGTCGCCCGGCTCGGCGGCGACGAGTTCGCCATCATCACCTCCTGCCCCTCCGATTCGTATTCGCTGCAGGCGATCGCCGGCCGCATCATCTCCGCCGTCTGCGCGCCCTATTCGATCAACGGCAACAACATCATCATCGGCGCTTCGATCGGCATTGCGGTGATCGACCGCCGCGCCGGCGATGCCGCCGACATCCTGCGCTATGCCGACATGGCGCTCTACCGCGCCAAGAACGAAGGCCGCAACCGCGCCTGCATCTACGACGCGGCGATGGACGCCGACCTTTCCCAGCGCAAGCTTTTGGAAGCCGATCTGCTGCAGGCGATCCGCAGCGACGGCCTCGCCGCGGCCTATCAGCCGATCCTCAATGCCAGCGGCGCGGTCATGGTCGGCGTCGAGGCGCTGGCCCGCTGGAACCATCCGACCGCCGGCGAGATCTCGCCGGTGGATTTCATTCCGATCGCCGAGCACTCCGGCCTCATCGTCGAGCTCGGCGAGTGGATGCTGCGGCGCGCCTGCCTCGACGGCAAGGGCTGGCCGGACCTGACCATCGCCGTCAACGTCTCGCCGCTGCAGTTCCGCCGCTCCGACTTCGTCGACACGGTCGAGCGCATCCTCAACGAGACCGGTTTCGACGCCAACCGGCTCGAGCTCGAGCTCACCGAGAGCACGCTGCTCGGCAACCTGGAAACGGCGGAGCTTTCCATGCTGCGCCTCAAAGCCATCGGCGTGCGCTTCGCGCTCGACGATTTCGGCACCGGATATTCGAGCCTGCTGTATCTGCGGCGCTTCCCGTTCGACAAGCTCAAGATCGATTCGAGCTTCGTTCGCAGCATCGAAACGGCTCCGGACGCCGCCGCCATCGTTCACGCCGTGGTCAGCCTCGGCCGCGGTCTCGGCATGAAGGTGACCGCCGAGGGCGTCGAGAACGCCGAGCAGCATCTGTTCCTGCGCGCCGCCGGCGTGCACTCGATGCAGGGCTTCCGCTTCGGCAAGCCGGGCCCGGCAACCAACATCAGCGCGCGGCTCGCCGCGCCCGACGACTACCGCGTCCGCAGCCCCGACCAGGAGGTTGCGCTCGCAAGCTGAGCGCGCCGGTTTGTCCGGGGACGGGGCCGTTGCCTCCGTCGCTGGATGCGCCGCCATGCGTGCCGCGGTAATGTGAGCGAAGGCCCTTCGCCGCGTTGCTCCCTTCGATGATCAATGTTCCGCCATGGCCGTCGGCTGCGCGCGCAAAAGCTCGCGGCGATGTCACAGCCGAGGAGAGCAATGGTGGCGGTGCGAGTGAGCCGCAGGTGTTCAAGTCTGAAGGAGATTGTGCCACAGTCGGTTCCAACAATTGGAACTCGACCGTATTGTCACGCAATCAAACGGGAGGAACCGATCGATGGCTGCGCAGAAAATCGCCTTGGTGACCGGAGCCGGCAGCGGAGTGGGCAGAGCCGCCACGCTCGCCCTCTCGCGCGACGGTTATGCGGTCGTGCTCGCCGGCCGGCGCCGCGAGATGCTGGAAGCGGTGGCCAAGGAGGCGAGCGGCAAGACCCTCGTCGTGCCGACCGACGTCAGCGAGCCGGATTCGATCCGCGCGCTGTTCGCCAAGACCAAGGAGGCGTTCGGCCGGCTCGACGTGCTGTTCAACAATGCCGGCATCGGTGCGCGCGCCGCCCCCATCGACGAGATCCCGCTGGACAAGTGGCAGGCGGTCGTCGCCACCAACTTCACCGGCTTGTTTCTGTGCACCCAGGAGGCGATCAAGCTGATGAAGTCCCAGGACCCGCGCGGCGGGCGCATCATCAACAACGGCTCGATCTCCGCGCATGCGCCGCGCCCGGGCGCCGCGCCATACACGGCGACCAAGCATGGGGTCACCGGCCTGACCAAGCAGACCGCGCTCGATTGCCGCAACTACGGCATCTGCTGCGGCCAGATCGACATCGGCAATGCCGAGACCCCGATGACGGCGCGCATGGCCGAAGGGGTGCCGCAGGCTGACGGCCGCATGATGCCCGAGGAGCGCATGAGCGCCGACGATGTCGGCCGCGCCGTAGCCTACATGGCGAGCCTGCCGCTCGAGGCCAATGTGCTGTTCATGACGGTGATGGCCAACAAGATGCCGTTCGTCGGCCGCGGCTGAGCATGGTCACGAAAAGTGGCGTCCGGTCTTCGGATCAGATCATGCTCGACTAAAATGCGCCCATCTTGATGGCTGGCACGAATTTTACATCCTGCTCGGGACCGCCGCGGCCGCGCTGGTGGCGCTGCTGTTCGTCGCGGTCTCGATCGGCGCCGGCTTTCTCAGCCGCGAGAGCGCTAGCGCCACCCGCACCTTCATGAGCCCGGTCATCTTCCACTACGCCAGCGTGCTGTTTCTCAGCCTCATCGCGCTCATTCCGACCCACACCGCCATCTCGCTCGCAGCCGCCATCGGCGTTGTCGCCGCGGTCGGCCTCCTCTATTCCGTCATGATTCTCATCCGCGTGATCCGCGACCCCGTGGGCGATACGGCGGACGCGCTCGCTTACGGCGCATGCCCGCTCGTCGCCTACGCCGGCGCAAACGTGCTCGCCACCGCCTTGCTGGTCCTTCTCCTCGTCAATATCCGCAACGCCTGGGATCTGGCGGTGGCGCTCGCCCGCCGGCAGACCGAGCACAATCGGCAGTCGCGCGCTAATCCCGGACCGTCACCTTGATCTTGGCGCCGGCCTTTACCTTGGCAAGCGTCTTCACGTCGCCAAGCGCCCTCGCCCAGATGTTGCACGGGCTCGCCAGCCGGGTCTCATCGCCCTTCGAGATCGGCGTGCGGCCGAAGCCGATGGCGATGGCGTGGCCATCCGGCCAGTAGGCGATCTCGCCGGGCTTGACCACCGCGCGCGCATCGCTCTCGCGGGCGACCTCGACCGCAATGTCGAAATAGACCTCCTCGCCCCAGGTCAGCGCCGAGCCGGCGAGCGGCAACGCCGCGGCGATGGCCTTTGCCGTCGGCGTATCGAGCGTCTCGGCATCGAGCGTCACCGCGCCGAAATCAAAACGGATGCGCATGGAGAATCTCCTCCTCGCCGCCGGCGCACGATTTCATCATGGATCGAGCCGCCTGGCCCTCGCTCATAGCAATTTTCTCTCCGACCCGCTGCACGCGGCAAACACCGTAGCCCGGATGAGCGTCAGCGAAATCCGGGAATGACGTTCAGGCTCACAAGCCGCTCCCGGATTTCACTTCGTTTCATCCCGGCTACAGCTTGGCTACAGCTTGGCTGCACACGGCAAGCCGGGAAACCCAGCTTTGTCTGCGCGACCGCGTCAGCGTCCCGCGTTCTTCAACGTTTTGGCCAATTCCCCAGCCTTTTTGAATGCGGCCATCGCCTCTTTCGAGGTCACGGCGACCGTCGTTTTCATGTCGCTGATGCTGCCGCCTGCGGCGCCTGCGATGGCCAGCGCCAGCGCCGCGTGATGGTCGGGACAATCGGCGATGGTGAGGAAGTCGTCTTCTCCGAACGTCAGGTAGAACGCCAGCAGCTTGCCGCCAGCCTTCTCAAAAACCTTGGCAAGCGCTGCCTCGCGATCTTCGGGGCTTGTCATCATTCCCTTGAATGCGTCTGCATTGTATCGACCTCGATAGATAAAGATCGGCATCTGTTCCTCCCATTGGCTGACCGCCGATGGACGTAAGGCAGCTTGGTGGCAAAATTGGCCAACCGAGGGCGTCAGGCTCGGCGCCGTAGCCCGGATGAGCGTCAGCGAAATCCGGGACCGGCGTTCGGGCCCGCAAGCCGCTCGCGGATTTCACTTCGTTCATCCGGGCTACAACGGCCGCACCCCCGACCGCCGTGCGGGTCAAGCAAAGCACGTAGCCCGGATGAGCGTCAGCGACATCCGGGACCAGCGTTCAAGCTCGCAGATCGCTCCCGGATTTCACTTCGCTCATCCGGGCTACGGCTTGGCGCGTGCCCATGACGAACGACGGGGCCGCGGCTACTATCGGACCCGGGAATGGGGCTTCGCACGTCATGGAAAATCTGCAGTCGGTTGCCGGAGTGGTCGCGATCATCGCCATCGCCTTCGTCATCAGCGAGAACCGCGGCGCGGTGAACTGGCGGCAGGCCGGCATCGGCCTGGCGGTCACCTTTCTGCTGGCGCTCCTTCTGCTCAAGGTGCCGGAAGTCAAGATCGCCTTCGTCGGGATCAATCGCGCGGTCGAGGCGATCGCGGCGGCGACCAGGGCCGGCACGTCTTTCGTGTTCGGCTATATCGGCGGCGGTCCGCTGCCGTTCGAGCTCAAGGCCCCGGGGACGGAATTCAGCCTCGCCTTCCAGGCGCTCCCCGTGGTCCTGCTGATGAGCGTGCTGTCTTCGCTGTTGTTCTACTGGGGCATCATGCCGCCGATCGTGCGCGGATTTTCCTGGGCGCTCGAGCGCACGCTTCAGGTCGGCGGCGCCGTCGGGCTGTCGACCGCGGCCAACATCTTCGTCGGCCAGGTCGAGGCGCCATTGTTCATCCGGCCCTATCTCGCCAAGCTCTCGCGCGCGGAAATGTTCGTGGTGATGACCGGCGGCATGGCCGGCATCGCCGGCACGGTGTTCGTGCTCTATGCGACGATCCTCATTCCGGCGATTCCCGACGCCGCCGGCCACATCGTGGTCGCCTCCGTGCTCGGCGCGCCGGCGGCGATCCTGATCAGCCTCATCATGGTGCCCGACCCGCAACGGGCGCGCACCGGCGCCAAGCTCGGCGACGTCGAGCAGGCCGCGACGAGCACCATGGACGCGATCGTCAAAGGGACCGGCGCCGGGCTTGAGCTTCTCCTCAACATCGTCGCCATGCTGATCGTGTTCATCGCCCTGGTCTACCTGGCGAACTCCATTCTCGGGCTCCTTCCGGATTTCGCCGGCGGGCCGCTGACGCTGCAGCGCGCGCTCGGCTGGGTCATGGCGCCGGTGTGCTGGGTGATGGGCGTGCCATGGTCGCAGGCCGTGACCGCGGGCGGGCTCATGGGGATCAAGACCATCCTCAACGAGCTCGTGGCCTATGTGCAGCTTGCCGCCTTGCCGCCGGGCACGCTCGACCCACGCTCGCGCCTGATCATGCTCTACGCCATGTGCGGCTTCGCCAATTTCGGCTCGCTCGGCATCATGATCGCCGGACTTTCCACCATGTGCCCGGAGCGAGGCAACGACGTCGTCTCGCTCGGCCTGAAGTCGATCGTCTCCGGCACGCTGACGACGTGTCTGTTGGGGGCGATTGTCGGGGTAATTACAGCGTAGACCGCTTCACCCGTCATTGCGAGCGAAGCGAAGCAATCCAGTCTTTAGGAGCAAGTCGTCTTGGATGGCTTCGTCGCGGAGCCGGTCATCGGGCCGGCCACTTCGGGCCGGACCCGTTGGCTCCTCGTAATGACGCGGGTAATCAATGCAGCCTGAACTCGCCGTCGATGGCGCGGATCTCCGCCGGCTTGATCAGCCGCGCATGCGCCACGGTTACCGAGTGCAGCGGCCCTTCGAGCTTCTCGAGCCAGAAGTTGAGGAACTTGTTCAGTTTCGGGAATACCGGGCACAGGTCGTAGCTCTGCCAGACATAGCTCTGCAGGAGCCAGGGGTGGTCCGGCCGCCGGTACAGGATGTTCGCCGTCGTCAGTCCGTAGCCTTCGAGCTGTTCGCGAAAGTCTTTGGATACCAAGCCTTGGGAAACCATCGTTGCCCTCCGTCCCGCTCGTGGGATGTTCCGAGACTCGCTCCTCCATTGCAAGCCTCATGTTTGAATAAGTTGTTTACTTTCAAAGCACTAGCAGCATCCTTGCGTCCGTGCTAACAGCCCGGCTGCGACTGGTTCCATCGCCTGGTCAACGGAGCCCCCTGGGAACAGTTTCCTCGCCCGGCGGAACTATATTTTTCCATAAAGTGCGGAACCGACTGCCGTTTACCGTTGCTGAAAGTTTCTATTGGCAATCAGTCTGAGTGAGTGCTAATAAATTTTGTGGCGCCTCTTGCGGGCCAAATCACAGGCCCTTATGTCGCCACCAAGCGGTCGGCCGGGAGGCTTCTTGCGGTGGACCGCCCACACCCAGAAACCTGCGTCTTTTCAAATCCCTAGGAGGACACCATGAAGTTTCGTCCGCTTCACGACCGCGTTGTCGTCAAGCGCATCGATGCCGAGGAGAAGTCGTCCGGCGGCATCATCATTCCGGATACCGCGAAGGAGAAGCCCTCTCAGGGCGAAGTGATCGCCATCGGCCCGGGCGGCCGCGACGAGGCCGGCAAGCTCATCCCCATCGACGTGAAAGTCGGCGACCGCGTGCTGTTCGGCAAATGGTCCGGCACCGAGGTCAAGATCGACGGCCAGGAGCTCCTGATCATGAAGGAGTCCGACATCATGGGCGTGCTCGACGAGCCAGTGGCCAAGAAGAAGGCCGCGTAACCCTCATCATTCGTCATGGCCGGGCCTGACCCGGCCATCCACGGGGCCGCGACGGCAGCGTGGATCACCGGGTCAAGCCCGGTGATGACGAGGCAAAAGCAAATGTAGTTTCAGGAGAGAGAACTCATGGCTGCCAAGGAAGTAAGATTTTCGGTCGATGCCCGCGACAGGATGTTGCGCGGCGTCGACATCCTCAACAACGCGGTGAAGGTGACGCTCGGCCCCAAGGGCCGCAACGTCGTTCTCGATAAATCGTTCGGCGCGCCGCGCATCACCAAGGACGGCGTCACCGTCGCCAAGGAGATCGAGCTCGAAGACAAGTTCGAGAACATGGGCGCGCAGATGGTGCGCGAGGTCGCGTCCAAGACCTCCGACATCGCCGGTGACGGCACCACCACCGCAACCGTGCTCGCCGCCGCCATCGTCAAGGAAGGCTCCAAGGCGGTCGCCGCCGGCATGAACCCGATGGACCTCAAGCGCGGCATCGACATCGCGGTCGAGACCGTGATCGAGGAGCTCAAGAAGAACTCGAAGAAGGTCACCTCGAACGACGAGATCGCCCAGGTCGGCACCATTTCGGCCAACGGCGACCACGAGATCGGCCGCTTCCTCGCCGAGGCGATGAAGAAGGTCGGCAACGAGGGCGTGATCACGGTCGAAGAGGCGAAATCGCTCGAGACCGAGCTCGACGTGGTCGAGGGCATGCAGTTCGACCGCGGCTACATCTCCCCCTACTTCATCACCAACGCCGACAAGATGCGCGTGGAGATGGACGATCCCTACATCCTCATCAACGAGAAGAAGCTCTCCGGGCTCAACGAGCTGTTGCCGCTGCTCGAGGCAGTGGTGCAGACCGGCAAGCCGCTGCTCATCGTCGCCGAGGACGTGGAAGGCGAGGCGCTGGCCACGCTGGTCGTCAACAAGCTGCGCGGCGGCCTCAAGGTCGCGGCGGTCAAGGCGCCGGGCTTCGGCGATCGCCGCAAGGCGATGCTGCAGGACATCGCCGTCCTCACCGGCGGCCAGGCGATCAGCGAGGATCTCGGCATCAAACTCGAGAACGTCACGCTTGCCATGCTCGGCAAGGCCAAGAAGGTGATGATCGACAAGGAGAACACCACGATCGTCAACGGCGCCGGCAAGAAGAGCGACATCGAGGGCCGTATCTCCCAGATCAAGGCGCAGATCGAGGAGACCACCTCCGACTACGACCGCGAGAAGCTGCAGGAGCGGCTGGCCAAGCTCGCCGGCGGCGTCGCGGTGATCCGCGTCGGTGGCGCCACCGAGGTCGAGGTGAAGGAGCGCAAGGATCGCGTCGACGACGCGATGCACGCGACTCGCGCCGCGGTCGAGGAAGGCATCCTGCCGGGCGGCGGCGTCGCGCTGTTGCGCGCCGTCGATGCGCTCAAGAAGGTGCGCACCGGCAACGAGGACCAGAAGCACGGCATCGAGATCGTGCGTAAGGCGTTGTCGGCCCCCGCACGCCAGATCGCCGTCAATGCCGGCGAGGACGGCTCCGTCATCGTCGGCAAGATCCTCGAAAATTCCTCTTACACGTACGGCTTCGACGCCCAGGGCGGCGAATACGTCGACATGGTGAAGAAGGGCATCATCGACCCGACCAAGGTCGTGCGCCAGGCTCTGCAGGGCGCGTCCTCGGTCGCCGGCCTCCTCATCACCACCGAGGCGATGGTCGCCGAGCTGCCGAAGAAGAAGGACATGCCGTCGATGCCGCCGGGTGGCGGCGGAATGGACTTCTAAGAAGAGAAGTCCATCCATACGGTTCTGTCGAGGGCGCGGCGCGAGCCGCGCCCTTTCTCATATTTCTTGATGTGCGTGCGTTGCGTGCTAAGCGGGCGTCACGCGCCAACGCGGCGAACGCCCCGGACTGTCTCAAAGGCCGTCGTGCGCCACATCGGCACGGACCTCCGTCGGGGTGCGCCCGAACCGCCGGCGGAAGGTACGATTGAAATGCGAAAGGTCGCTGAAGCCGACGGCAAATGCGATGGCGCTGATGGTGCGATCGCTATCGGTGTGGAGCACTTCATGTGCCCGGGCAATGCGCTCGGCGAATACGTATTCCAGGAACGAGAGGCCCTCGGCCTCAAACAGCATGTGCACGTAGCGCGGGCTGACGCCGAGATGGGCCGCGACGGCCTCCGCTCTCAGATCGGGCCGGTGCAGGTGCCGCCGCACGAACGCCTTGGCGGCGACCAGTCGTGCCGCGCGCACCCCGCGGCCCTTGGCGGTGGCGGCCGCGTCGCGCGTCGCCCCGAGCGCAAGGGCAAGAAGGTCGTAGACGTGAGTAACGGCAAGCCGCTGCAGCTCGGGCGTAATCAGCCCCTGCACGTCATTGGCGGTGGCCAGATAACCCAGCAGCAGTCTGAATGCCGGATTATTGGCCGGAATCGGCCGCGCGATCGTGGCACCCACGTCGGGAACGAGCGCCGCGATCGCTGCTCTGGGGACGGCAAAAGCGGCGAACCGCGATGCCGCCAACGTCATCGAGCCGACGTCGGCGTTGCTCATCAAAACGCCTTCGCCCGGTCCGAGCGTCGGATGGCGGCCGAGCTGCGACGCCGTCCATCGGGACGCCGACACCGCCATGAACGACAGATCATCGTCTTTTATGAGCGCGCGCGGATGAATGCACCGATCGGGCGTCGCTGTAGGCGAAGATCAGTCCAAGGCCGGGCAGCAGGCAAGCGGTCGCCTCGGCACGAAGCCGGCCGGCGTCCAGCGGCTCGATGTCCACATTGACGATCGAACGGCCGACGAGTTCCCGCCACGCGGTGATGCGCTCGCGTTGCGAAAACGCGTCAGTCGAGAACTGAAAGACGGGGGGAGCACCGGGCGTCGAGGATTTCACTGGCACGGCTCAGGATCCCGATCGGCACATACCGCAGGTTGAAGGCTAGCAGCATTGAGTAAATTTTTGAAGTCGATTTCGTTCCCGTCCTAGCGGCAGTTCCCTCCCGTCCAAGCCCGGCTCCCAGGCGCGCTGTTATGTTCTGGGCCGGCCGACGTTCTGGGGTCAGGGAGGGCAACGGCACGGGAGGCTGGAGCGCCGCCATGACGACAGTCGCCAGCGGTCAGACGCTCAACGTCACATCGGGCCAGACTAGCACCGGTGTCATCGTTGATTCCGGCGGCACGCTGGACGTGTTCGCGGGCGGCAAGGTCAGCAGCACCGTCGACAGCGGTTTCGTCAATGTCAGCGGCGGCAAGGCCGTTAGCACGATCGTCGTGAGCGGCGGCGTGGAGGAGGTCGTAGCCGGCATCGACAGCCTGACGACGATCAGCAGCGGCGGCTTTGCGTTTGTCAGTTCCGGCGGTACGGCGATCGGCACCAAAATCGAAGGCTTTCAGCGCGTCGAGGGCAAGGCGACCGGCGCCAAGGTCTCTAGCGGTGGCGACCAAACGCTTCAGTTTACCGGTACGGCAATCGGCACCACGGTATATAGCGCCAGCCAACAAGAGGTTTTTTCCGGCGCCAGGGCCGTCAGCACCACGCTGAGCGGGGGAGCACAATCTGTCCACGACGGCGGCACCGCGACTGCGACGCGGATAGTCAGCGGTGCCACTCAGCAGATTTTCTCCGCCGGCACCGCTATCGGTACCACGGTCAGCAACGGCAACGAGTTTGTACTGCAATCCGGATTGGCGATCAGCACGACCGTCCATTTGGGAGGGTTCCAACAAGTAATCTCCGCCGGCACGGCGCTGCAGACAACGGTGGCCGGCGGCGAGCAGATACTCGACGCCACCGGCCTCGCGAGCGGCACCACTGTTGTGTCTTTTGGGTTCCAGTTTGTGGACTCCACCGGCGTCGCGCTGGCCACGACCGTAAAGAACCGCGGCCACGAAGTCGTCCTCAGTGGCGGGGCGGTGAGCGGCCTCATCGTGAGCAGCGGCGGCATGTTCGAAGGGAGGGGCAATGCCGTCGTGATCGCCGCGCAATTCCGCAGCGGCGCGCAGATCGAAGTCGGCTCCGGCTTCGTCTTCAACAGTGCGGTCGGAAATGGGGTTACCGAACAGGTCCTGTCGGCGGGCACTGGCACCGGCTCGGTCAGCAGCGGCGGAACGCTGATCGTTAGATCCGACGGCCTCGCCACGGGGGCAACCGTGCGCAAAGGCGGTGCAGCTTTTGTCCGGTCGGGCGGCACCATCGGCGCGATGGTCGTCAGTGGCGTCGATGTCATCTCGAGCGGCGGCGTCGAGAGTGGCGCGACGATCAGCAAGGGCGGCATCGAGAAGGTGCTTTCCGCCGGATTTGCCAGTGCCTCGACCCTCGACAGCGGCGGCACGCAGATCGTTCTCTCCGCCGGCACGGCCTTCGTTGTGATGGTCAAAGGCGGCGGGCACCAGATCGTCTCCGGCCTGGCCGACCTTGTGTTCGTATCCTCTGGCGGCGAGCAGGACGTCGGCCGCGGCGGCACCGCCGAGGCCGTCCTCGTCAGCGGCGGCACCGGCAAGGTTTTCGGTGGCGGCTTCGTCCTTGGCGGCGGCCTGTTCGGGTTCACGGTCAACAGCGGCGGAGTGGAAATTGCAAATTCGGGCGGCACCACTTCGGCCATCGCAGTCGCTTCCGGCGGCGAGCTGATCATCCGTTCCGGCGGCACCGGCATCGGCACTACGATACGTCTCGGCGGCCAGGAGCTGGTCAGCGCCGGCGGCAAGAGCATTGCCACGCAGATTCGCAGCGGCGGGACGGAAACCGTCTTCAACGGCGGCCTCGACAGCGGCGCTGCGGTCAACAGCAGCGGCATCGAGTTTGTCTCCTCGGGCGGCGTGGCGAGCGGCGCCACCGTGTCAAACGC